>Ga0208303_1000201_pt1 | contig 25397 bp, 27 predicted proteins | sample CB_VirMetaG_2_FD_184537 | JGI IMG/M metagenome (GOLD analysis project Ga0208303, IMG submission 184537) | Freshwater to marine saline gradient viral communities from Chesapeake Bay - CB_1504_2 Viral MetaG (SPAdes) (version 4) | ecosystem: Environmental > Aquatic > Marine > Coastal | place: USA... | reverse complement strand
CGCTTATTTGCAGGGCACTTATTTGCAGGGTGCCAATTTGCGGGGCGTTAATTTGCAGGGCGCTCAGATTCCAATATTTTGTAAATGGGCAGTCACTCAGATAGGGACAACTGATATAATAAAAATAGGCTGCAAGCAGAAATCAATAGCTGAATGGGTTTTATTTTTCGCGGGGAAAGAAAAGTATGACACTAAAAGAGGATCTACAGAATTTAAACAAATAGAGGCTAATTTTAAGGCTTTTGAGGCCTATTACAACCACCTAAACAGCTAACAAAATGAAAAATATATTTGAAAAAATAGTTTTTGCAGTGGGGCTTTTCGCTCTTGTGTTAGCTCTCGCTTTTATTTGGTTTGCCCCGAACGGAATGCTGGATAGCAACCCGGACATTTACGGGATTATAGAATAATTTAAAACCCGCTTAAAAAGTAAAGCCCTCCGGGGCTTTTTTATTACTTTGCCCTTAATCCAATAACCGAAAAAACATGCAAGGCGAATTTATAGAAATAGCGGTAGCCTTTACCGCCCAGGCGAAAGTTTGGAAAAACAAGAAAATAAGCTGGCCCGACTTCGTGCAGAAGTTGAACACGCCGCAAATAAAAGATATTCCATTTAAAAAGTTTAGGGCCCTTTCAAAGGCGGACGCCGGCAAAGTTAAAGACGTGGGCGGCTATGTGGGCGGCTACCTAAGGGCCGGCAAGCGGAGCCCCGCAAACGTAAGTTACCGCCAACTTTTAACCTTAGACATTGATTTTGGAACGCTCGATTTTTGGGAGGGCTTTCAATTTAATTTTGATTGCGAGGCGGTAATCCACGGCACCATGAGCCACGAAGACAGCGCCCCGCGTTATCGGCTACTTATACCACTCTCGCGCGAATGCGCCGCGGACGAGTACACCGCGACCGCCAGAAAAGTTGCTGGGGACATAGGCATAGAGTTTTTTGATAACACGACATTTGAAGTAAACAGGCTAATGTACTGGCCGACAATTTGCAGTGATAAGGATTTTTATATAAAGCACCAAACAGGCGCCTGGTTAGACGTCGACAAGGTTTTAAGCTCTTACCGTAACTGGCGCGACGTTTCCGAATGGCCGACTAATAAACAAAGCAGCGACGACATTTTAACCCGGGCCGACAAGCAAGAAGACCCGTTAGAAAAGCGCGGCGTTATAGGGGCGTTTTGCCGGGCCTACACGGTCGAAGAGGCGCTGGCGGTCTTCTTACCTAAGCAGTATGAAGAGGGCACCGAGGGCCGCTATACCTACACCAAAGGAAGCACGGCAAACGGTCTGGTTATCTACGAGAATAAATACGCCTATAGTCACCACGGGACCGACCCGGCCAGCGGTATGCTTTGCAACGTCTTCGACCTGGTGCGGGTGCATAAATTTGCAGCCTTAGACGCGGCGCCAAATAGTCTAAAATCTTTTAAGGCTATGGAAGCATTCGCAATGGCAGACAAGGCAGTAAAAGCGATTTTAGCGCGAGAATTAAAGGAAGCCTTGGCCTCGGATTTTGAAGACGAAAGCGAGAATTTTGGAACGGATGAAGAGGCGGACGCGAGCTGGCTTGAAGGTATGGACATGGACGGCAAAGGCTCCACGTTTTTAAATACTGAAAAAAACATAGACTTAATACTAGAAAACGACGGAGTGTTAAAGGGCCTTTTTGCCCTTAATGAGTTTAACGGGAAGCCCAGCCTAAAACGTCCAATCCCCTGGAGGAAAACGAAGGAAGGCGACCCGATGAAAAACGTGGATTTTTCAGGGCTCAGAAATTACATTGGTAAGCATTACGGAATACGGGGCAAAGAAATAGTACAGGATAGTTTGAACCTGGAACTATACCGAAACGCCTGGCACCCTATCAAAACTTATTTAAACGGTTTAATTTGGGATCAGACGCCGCGCGTGGATACTCTTTTTATCGAGTACCTCGGCGCTAAAGATTCAGCATATACGCGCGAAGCAGCGCGGAAAACACTTTGTGGAGCCGTCGCACGGGTGTTTAATCCCGGGTGTAAATTTGATCTCATGCCCGTTCTGGTGGGTGAAGAGGGTTTATATAAGTCGACATTTTGGAAACGGCTCGGCAAACAATGGTTTAGCGATACCTTTTTTAAAGTTGACGGAAAAGAGGCGGTTGAGCAAATACAGGGCGCCTGGATCATTGAAGTCGCGGAGCTGGCAGGGATGCGAAAAGGTGAAGCGGAGGCGGTCAAGCATTTTATTACAAAGCAGAAGGACGAATACCGCCCCGCTTACGGGCACGTCCGCGAAGAATACGAGCGCCAAAACATTTTTGTAGGCACCACGAACTTGAGAGATTTTCTAAAGGATCCGACCGGAAATAGGCGCTTTTTGCCTATCGAATGCTGTCTCGCTTATATTTCGCGCTCGGTGGATTTGGAGCTAGTAGGCGAAGAGGTAAACCAGATTTGGGCCGAGGCGGTTTGGTATTTCATGCAAGGCGAAAAGCTTTATTTATCAGATGCGGTGACACTAGAGGCGAGGGCAGTTCAGTCGGACCACATGGAAATAGACGAGCGGGCGGGCCTTGTTTCGGCTTTCTTAGAAATGCCTTTGCCAATGGACTGGGCAAAAATGGCCGCCTTTGACCGCGTAACATTTTTTAACTCTTACGCCCAGGATAAAGACGCGGCGGACCTTGAAGACGAACCGCGGCACGAGGTAACGGTTGCGGAGATTTGGGCGGAGTGCCTGGACAAGCGCCGCGAAGACATGAGCCGATACAATACTAAAGAAGTAAACGAAATTTTAAGAGGTTTAGGCTGGCGTTTTACCGGGTCAGTTAAAAATGTACCTATATACGGGCGCCAAAGAATATTTAAAAAGATATAAATGCGATACATGGGAGGAAAATCTCGGATAGCTAAGGAGCTGGCCGCGGTTATAAACAGCAACTTAGGTGGAAGGTTTAGCAAATACGCCGAGCCATTTTGCGGGGCTTTGAACGTTATTCAATACGTCAACCCCGCGGCGGAGCGACACGCGCGCGACTTTCACCCGGATTTAATAGCGCTTTACTTAAGTATGCAAAAAGGGTTTAACCTTCCCACAAATGTAAGCGAGGAGGATTATCGGGAGATTAAGGCCTCGCCGGGGCCGTCCGCTTTGCGGGGCTTTGTGGGCTTCGCATGCAGCTTCGCAGGAAAATTCTTTGGTGGGTACGCGCGGGGAGGGAAACGTAACTATGTCGAGCAAGCCAGCCGTGCGTTAGCGGTCAAGTTCAAGCGGTGCGAGGGCGTAACGTTCAAGCATGAGGATTTTTTAGCCTCAGAGTATAGCGGGTTCGTGATCTATTGCGACCCGCCGTACAATGATACGACGGCCTACAGTACCGGCGGTTTTGACTCCGCGGCGTTTTGGCAAAAGTGCCGGGACCTAAGCGAGCACAACCTTGTTTTTATATCGGAGTACGCCGCGCCGCCTGACTTCGTGGAGATTTGGCGAAAAAATGTTAACCTAGAAGTTAGGAGCGGAAAGCCCGGCGAGCGCCGTATTGAAAAATTATTTACTTTTATTTAAACTTTGTTTGCTATTTCATTAAACTTTGTTTAATATTGCCTATCAAATAAACCGAAAAGATATGAACAGCCAAGAAATTTACACCGCCGCAAAAAGTCTAACAGTTGAGCAGATAGCCGAGCAGGTTGCAGCCTGGAAAGCTACACGAAACGGCGCTAAGCTCCACGCGTTTAATTCCCTTGTTGATCTAGGAGACTCGGAGGCCTTAGCAATGGCGACGGTACAAAGCCAGCCCGACGTTAAAGAAGAGGCCAGCGAAATGTATCGAATTGCTTATTATTCTTAAAACCTAACCCCTTAAAAATTATGCTCCCTAAATTACATTTATTAACTGCAAAAGATGACGGCCTGCGCCCCGCGCTTGCTTGCGTAAGAATTACAAGAAAAGACCTAAGGGCCTGTAACACTCATATTGCCGCGATAGTCCAAACGGAAGGCACTTGTTTAGAAATTGAAGACCTGCCAGAATACCCCTTGTACATGAAGGCTGATAGTTTCAAGCTCTTAACAACTTTAGACGTTGTGGCGCTAAAATTTGAAGGTGACTTTTTTAGAGTTTTTCTTAAAAATAAGTCTGACAAGTTAGCTCCTGTTTTTAAGCTAGACGAAAATTACCCCGATTTAGACAACGTTTTTCCCAAAGAATCCGACGCAAAAGAGCTGAGCCAAATAGGAATCAACCCAGCGTTGCTTGTTCTTTTAGCCGAGGGCCTTACGGCTCCTAGTGAGAAAAATAAGAGCTTAAAACTTCAATTTTGGGGGACTAATAAGCCTATTTTAGTTAGCCCTTTTGGTACTGGCTTAGACGCAAAAGGAATAATTATGCCGGTTCATATTTAAAAATATAATCTTATGACTGAAAAACAAATAGAAAAAAAGCTACGCTTAGGCATAGAAAATCTGGGCGGTCTTTGTTTAAAGTTTCCCGCGGTTTACTTCGCGGGCATACCTGACAGGCTTTGTATTATGCCGGGCGGTCTGGTTTTCTTCGTGGAGACCAAAGGCGAAGGCTTGAAGCTTAGGCCCCGCCAGCTCCATGTAGCGCGAAAGCTTGAAGCCTTAGGCGTCCGCGTGTACGTGGCAAACTCCGCCGCTATGGTGGACACCCTGCTAACCTCCCTAGCGGACCTATACCGCCCGGCGACTAAGCAGATTACCGAGATATATACGGACGAGGCTAAGCAATTCGAGAAATGCAAATTTTGCGGCGGCGGCCAGATGCGGTGTAGACATTGTAAAATTTAAACAGGATGCTAAACGCCTCAAACCTTCACGACTACCAGACGTTCGGAGTAAACCACATACTTAAAAACGACGGCGCCGGGCTCTTTTTAGACATGGGCCTGGGAAAGACTATCATAAGCCTTACAGCTATACGCGAGCTAATCGACTGCTTAGAAGTGGAGCGCGTGCTGGTTGTAGGTCCTAAGCGCGTGGTTGAAAGCGTCTGGACCCAGGAGGCGCTTAAGTGGCAGCACACCCGCTCGCTTAAGTTTAGCCTGGTTGCGGGTCCGCCGGCTAAGCGCTCCAAAGCTTTAGAAGTAAGCGCGGACATTTATCTAATTAGCAAAGACAACGTGCCTTGGTTAGTGGAGCAATACGGCGGCTCTATGCTACCTTTTGATATGCTTTTACTTGACGAGCTAAGCAGTTTTAAGAATCACCAAAGCCAAAGATTTAAAGCGCTTAAGCGGGTCCGCAAGTCGGTGCCTCGCGTGGTAGGTTTGACCGGTACGCCGGCGCCCAACGGCTTAATTGATCTATGGGCCCAGGTTTATCTTATTGACGGCGGCGAGCGCTTAGGTGCTTCGATTGGGCGTTATAGAAACGAATATTTTAAACCCGACGCCCGCAACGGCTCAATAGTTTACAGCTATGCGCTGGCAGATGATAAGCAGCAAAAAAGAATATATGAGGAGATAGGCGACATTTGCATAAGCATGAAAGCTGAGGACTTCTTAGACATGCCTGACAAGCTTATAATAGACGAGCCGGTAATTTTCCCGGCGGCGGTTCGCGAAGGTTACGACAACTTCGAAAAGGAATTAGTTTTAGACCTTATAAACGAACTAGGAGCAGGCCAAGAAATAAGCGTAGCAAACGCCGCCGCGCTTTCTAACAAGTTGCTGCAGTATGCAAACGGCGCGGTTTACGACGCCGAGCGGAACGTGCACAAAATCCACGACTTAAAATTAGACAAATTAGAAGACGTGGTAGAAGCTACCAACGGCAAACCGCTACTCGTTGCGGTATCTTTTAAGCATGATACCGCCCGGATTTTAAAGCGGTTCGCTAAGGATGGTGCGCGGGTTCTGAGTGGCCAGCAGGACATAGACGACTGGAACGCGGGGCGCGTTCCTATGCTGATCTTACACCCGGCCAGCGGCGGGCACGGGCTTAACATTCAAAACGGCTCTAATTATATTGCCTGGTTTGGCTTGAATTGGAGCTCGGAGCTTTATAAACAATTAATAGCCCGACTTTATAGACAGGGCCAGAAAGCTAAGCAGGTTTTCATTTACAGGATAATAGCCGCCGGCACTATAGACGAGCGCGTAGCGCGGAGCCTAGCAGATAAGGACGCGACCGAGGGCGAACTTATGCACGCGGTAAAAGCGGACAAAAGCCAGATAGGATTTATAAAAGACCTAGTTAAAAAATACACCTAAACACTTACAGAAATGACCAAAAAACTAAAAGAAAAATTAAAAGATTTGCTGGCTGAAATCGAGCTGGCCGAGCGTGATGTTTCCGACATGATGGATATGGAAAGGGCGAAGGCTAACGAAGCCGTGGAGCTGGCAAAAGAAGAGCACCGCGAAGCCGTGGAGGCGTTCGAAAAGACTATAAAAGAGCTAGAAGAAAAAAACGCGGAGCGCGACATTTTCTGGGAGAAAATAGACGCGGAGGTAATAGGCCTTCTTGAATTGGATTCAATGCAGAAAAGCTTGGTGTTTGAAAAGCTTTCAGATTCCTGGGAGTTTATTGACTCTTCTAAGCTTGACGCGATTGAATCAATACTAAATGATAATTTTACGGCTAAAAATGGGAAAGTATGGTTGATGTAAACATTAAAATTGTTGCGCCTACACCGGTAGAAAAAGAAGCTGCGATTTTGGAGCTACTAACAAAAATACAGGAGAGGCCAGTAGAAGACTGGCAGGATATCGCCGTGGAATTTAGCAAAGGGGGTAATTTTTTAACTTCCGCAAAGTTAAATTTTAACAAAACCAATTATAAAATTTATTGAGGTTTTAAGTTAAAAAGTTAAGATTATAAGTTAAAAAGTTAAAAGCCGCTTTGGTAAAAAGGCGGCTTTTTTCATTGGTGGGTAAACGAGGCGCCTTTTTCGGGTTCTTGTTTACCTTCTTTGTTTACCACTAAAAACCCGCTTTATTTAATGTATAAGCCTATTATTAGTATAAAGTAAACAAGTAAACAATAATATAAAGAAAGATATAGAATAGATAGGGGGGTGTGTATTTTAGGTAGTATGTTATACATAGTAGTAAACCAGACACCCCTATAGCTCCAGAATATTATATGGGATTCGTGTTTACTTGTTTACTTTTTGGCTTAACGTATTGGTTTTTAATTGGTTAGCTTGTAAATAAGAATTTTAGGGCCCTCGGCTTATTGTAGAAAAGTTTAGTTTTATAGCCGTCTTGCTTTTGAACCTCAAAAGATTTAACATTGTATTAAACTTTATTTGAATATGCCCGGACCGATAGGAAATAAACACTGGATGTTTAGGATTAACACCGGGGCGCCGCGTAGATTTAGCAGCCCGGACGAGTTACGCGAAGCCTTTAACGACTACTTCCAATACATAGAAGAGAACCCGCTAAAAGAGGCCGTTTTACAGAAGATCAAAACATCCGGCGGAGCGGAGCGCGTTAAGGTTTACAGCCTTCCAAAAATGCGATGTATGACTATTCAGGGCTTTTGCGGCTTTACGGGGTGCGGCTCTTCGACGCTCTACGAGTACGAGAAGGGCGGAAAGGGAGACGGCTTCTCGGAAATCATAGCGCAGGCGCGCGAGATAATGTACAGCCAAAAGATAGAAGGCGCGGCGGCGGGACTGCTTAATCCGTCAATCATAGCACGCGAGCTCGGTCTAGTTGACAAGGTGGAAAACAAGCTAATAGAGTACCAGCCTATTTTTGATGATAGCGAAGACCGTTAAAGCCGTCGAAGGTTGGCGCGTCACTACGGCGGTCCGCAAGCTCCGCGGCCTCAGGCATACCGGCAAAAGAACTAAGATAATACCAGGCGGAACGTCTGCAGGAAAAACTGTAGGAATAATACCAGTTTTAGTGGACAAGGCTATAAAACAAAAAGGCCTAACCATTTCAGTAGTTGCGGAAAGCGTGCCACACCTGAAAAAAGGGGCGATAAGAGATTTTAAAAAGTTTATGGTAAGCACGGGCCGCTGGCGCGAGGCAGATTATAACAAAACGGACCGCGTTTATAAATTTCCGAACGGATCCTACATTGAATTTTTTAGTGCGGAAAGCGAGACAAAAGTAAGAGGCCCCCGGCGTAATATCCTTTATATAAACGAAGCAAACAACCTAAGCTTTGAAACATACTACCAGCTCGCCATTCGAACCGATGACGAGATTTGGTTAGATTATAATCCGTCTAATGAATTCTGGGTGCACACGGAGCTGGCTAACGACCCGGACGCCGTAACGCTTACATTAACCTACAAAGACAACGAAGCGCTCGCGCCCTCAATAGTTAAGGAAATCGAAAAGAACCGCACGAAGGCGTTTATAGATGAAAGCCTGGAGGGGCCGACACTCTTCGCGGAGCCAAATATTAAAAATGCTTATTGGGCTAATTGGTGGAAGGTTTACGGCCTTGGATTACTTGGCAGCCTGGAAGGTGTTATTTTTGACAATTGGAAGCAAATAAGCACCGTTCCGGAAAGCGCTAAGCTTTTGGGTTACGGTCAAGACTTTGGATTTACTAACGACCCGGCGGCAACCGTCGCGGTGTACGCGTGGGACGGCAAAATAATACTAGACGAGCTTATTTACCAGAAAGGCCTGCTAAACTCAGACCTGGCCGCGCTTTATAAGCAGGTAGGCGTTAAACCCGGCGTGCCAATCTACGCGGACCAGGCGGAGCCCAAGAGCATTAAAGAGCTGGTTAGTTACGGGTTTAACGTCTTACCGGCGGACAAGGGAAAAGATAGCGTTAACTTTGGTATTGATCTTTTACAGGGCTACGAGATGCTGGTAACGTCGCGAAGCCTAAACCTTATAAAAGAGCTCCGCACCTACAGCTGGGCGAAGGATAAGAAGACAGGCAAAGCGACTAATAAACCGGTTGACGCTTTTAACCACGCGATAGACGCGGCCCGCTATTTAGCCGTTATGCTGCTAACCAATTACACACCGAACTATAAAAGCCGCTCACATGGTAAAACTAAACGTAAATCAAAAGGTAGTCACTTTCAAGACTTCCTGGCGTGACGTAACCGCCGCGGACCTGCTGGGCATCCAAAAAGAAGGGCCGCGCGCTATTATCGAAGCCCTAAGCACACTAACCGCCGCGGAGGTCCGAGCGCTTAACAGCGGGCAAATTTTAGCCCTTTACGAGCTCGTTAGTTTTATAGATGATTTAGACGACCTGGCCGCAAACCTTAGCCCCGCTGCGGAGCTCCCGGATGTGGACATAGCTGGCGGCACGTACGAGCGCGCGGAGGTCGGGCGGCTCCGCCTAATAGATCATAAAAAACCCTATTTGCTTTTCCCGGCTTTAGTTAAAGTCTATTACGCGGACCGCCTGCAGGACTTCGACGCCGTGGAGCTAATGGCCCTGGGCGCTTTGGTCTTCGCGGAGCTTACCAAACTATTTGAAAGGTTTAAGGACCTGAAAGGCGAGCCGCCTAACGAAGATCAGGAAGAGGCCGGGATTGGTGCGCTTCATACGTTCGGAACCTATGCGATAGTTGAGGGCGTCGCGTCGCGCTACGGCTGCAAGCCTTACGACGTCTACCAATGGGCCGCGGAGGAAGTTTACATAGATCTACTTTACCAGCAAACTAAAGCGGCTTATCAGGAAAATTTACGGAATATAGAGCGCCGGAAAAGCGGAACACAAAAATAAATATTAAACTTTGTTTGGTATTTAATTAAAGTTTGTTTAATATCGGGTATCAAATAAACCGAAAGAATATGACAACCGAAAAACAAAGAATCGAAGAGCTGGCGGACGCGTTCGCGGCTAAAATTTTAAGCTACACAAAAACCCGCGGTATAAATTTTTTAGCGCTAAGCCGCGAAGCCCAGGACGAAGTAGTTAAAAAGTGGTACGCTCACGAGATGCAGATTTTAAAGAATTTGGACCAGCTACCACTCAGCGACTGGCGCAAACTTTTAAAAGCTATGAAAGCTATTGATCTAAAACCCGGAATGTACATAAAGCACGGAGGGCGGCGCGTTATGCTGGTTAAGGTAAAACAAGCCTTCCAAGCCAACGGAATTAAAATAGTAAAGCTTGAAGCGGTGCACTGGGTTACGGCCCGGACCGGCGAGCGCTTACATATAACTAAATACTTTTATAAAAAAGCCTCCACGGGCGTAAACACTATCTAAAGATGACAGATCAAAAAGAGTGCAAAAAATGCGAGGGCCTTCACGCCGCGTTTGGATTTAACGGATTCGTAAAGGTTGCGGACCAGCTCGGGCGTATTACCTACGGTGACGAGGTTAACCCGCTGTATTACGGCGATTTCTACGAGGAGGGCAAGCGCGAAAATTGGCCCACTTGCCCGAATTGCGGCCGCTCGTTAAAACTCTACAAGAAAAGGAATAAAAGCACAAAGCGAAAAGAGGCCGTAGTATTTTTTGCGGTTTTTCTTTTTCTTTTCTTTACTCTTTTTTACCTGTTGTTTTTATAAGAAGCAATTAAATAGTACCCCGGCTTTGCGGCCGGGGCTTTTTTGCTTTATATTGTCGCCAGTATGGCTAACTATCAAAACATTGTAAACGCCTGCAGGGCCGCAACGCCTACCGGCAAGCGGTTTATTCATGGCAGATTAATTGACTTTTCGCAAAGTTATAGCGGCGCCTATCCGTTAATAACGCTTTTGCCTTTTACCATTACGGACGCCCGCGGCACGTCCGAGAACCGGTTCGACTCCACGCCGTTACTAATAGGTTTTTGGAAAGAAGACCGCCCGGACACCACGCCAGAAGAGCGCGAAGCCTTAATAGTTGAAATGGATGAACTAAGCGACACTTTTCTAAATAGCCTTTTACAGCGTACGGACTTACAGATAACTAGCATTTTAAAAGAGCCTCAATATCAAATGTACCAGGGCACGCTTAGCGGCTTCGCGGTATCTTTTAACCTTAATATTTTGGCGCCGTGCTAAGCGGGCTAACGCGGGCCGTTCTGGCGGCCTTTGCGGAAAAGACAATAGAAGAGATTCGCTCGCGAATACCCAACGTTAGCGGCACCATGAGCGCCTCGCTGGGTTATAGGATTGAAGGGTTAACACTTACTATCTTCTCAAGCGAGAAATACTTTACAGTATTGGAGACAGGGCGAAAGCCGGGCAAACGTCCGCCGCTCGATGTTATAGAAGAGTGGGTAAAACAAAAGCCTATTATTTCCGATATCAGCACCCGCTCGCTGGCGTTCCTTATAGCCCGTAAGATAGGCGAAGAGGGCTCATTACTACACAGGCAGGGCGGCAAATCGGGCGTTATATCCAAAAGCATAAACGCCCAAAGCATAAAAGAAAATTTAACCGATGTACTGGACGGAAAACTAAGGCGCGCGGTTATTAATGAATTTGTAAAACGCGGCACCTCATGAGCTTAATAAATGCAATAATTACACCGGTAAACGGTCAGGACGTTTTTAGCCCTATGGTTTATGAGTTCGCTTTTACGGCGGCCAGCGCTCAATTTGTGGAGGTTGAAGGCGGGGCGGCTATAGTTGTAAGCGCTTTATATATCGGATTCTTAGAAGAGGGCGACCAGGTTCGAATAACTAACGGCGCGTATTTAGGCGTTTATACTATTATTGAAACCTTAGATTTAGGCCTAGATTTTAGATTAAGTCTTAACACTCCGTACATAGGGAGCAGCGCCGCAACGGGGTCCAACCAATTCACGCCAGAAGGCCTTGCCGACTTCCAACTAATCGCGGGCTATAGCAGCGGACCCGAGGCGGCTCTTAAGCCTTGGCAGGTTACAGACGAGATAAGAGTAAGCCCGAGCGTTATTAACGGGCGCTACCGCTTCGACATTAGCGGCTTTATCCGTTCCCGCTTTGCCGTGGAGGCTCCGCTCGTAGGTCCTAACGTGCCTATAAGTATTAGATACCTAGTAAGGCTAAAAAGTGAAACAGCTATACCAGATGACGTGAACGCGTTAACGGCTTACTACGGCCTAGCAGATTTAACAACGGCCCAACAGGAAGGCGCGGAGGCGGTAGGAGAAAGGCCTATTTTATATTTTGGCGCGGCGCCTATACTCTACAGCTTAGCGCTCGCAAAAGGAATAATAAACAACTTTATAGCGGACCCCAACGCGGCGCCCTCCACGGCGTCCGGGGCGGTGTTAGATGTACAGCTATTAAGCTGCGAGCCCAAAGTAATTAACTGGCTCGGCGTGGCACCTACAGCAGGTTTTAGCGTTTCACCCGCTTTGCCTTCATGGATTCAAGCGACCGCGAACGGAAACGGAATAGACCTAGTTATTAACCCATGCACCGCGGGCGCGGGTGACTACTTAGCGGCGGACTATAACCCGCTCGACTACTTAGTAGCCGGCGAAATTAACAGCGTGACGGGCTGCTATAGCTTCGACTTTACGCTGGGCGGCGGGCCGCTTTTTACTCTTAATACTTGCGTTACCCCTATTTCTGAGATAGTGGAGGTATGCCCGGACGCGCTAAACTTCGCCTGGATAAACCAGCGCGGCGGCTTTTCGTCTATGGCATTAGATACGCGCTACATTAAAGGGCGGGAATTTGGAAAGGAAAGCCTAACCGTTGGGGCGTCGGGCCTGCTTAAGCGCGTGGAGCTGGGTGAGGTTTATGATTCTTACAACGTAAGCGGCGGAGTATTGACTAAGGTTCAAATAGACGCGCTGGCCTCCATGCGCTCCGCTATTCAGGTTTATTTATATAACACCTCCACACAGGCCTGGGACATTCCAATAGTATTGGATAAACAGAATTTTAGCACGTATGGGAACAAGTTTAACCAAAGCGAAACGCGTTTTAATTTCCGTTTCAAAATAGCGCAACGCGTACCAGTCCAGACTCAGTAATGACGGAAACATATATAAACGGTCTTTTAGTAGACACCCAGGACGCCGAGATAGTTATCACTTTACAGGCGCTTAGCTTTGAGACTTTAGGGAGCCGAAAGGGTAGTTATTCGAACGTCTTCGAACTCAACAAGACAAACGCGAATAAGGCTCTATTTGATAACTGCGAGCTGGTTACAAGCTTAACGGCTTTGCCTTACCGGCTCAACACCTTCAAGCATTTTATTGATGGTATGTTAATCATTGATGGCACGGCCACAATATTAGACACCCAGGACAAATACCGGCTTTTTGTGAGCGCCGGCAATACTGATTTTTTCAAAGCACTAAGCTCGGTTAAGTTGGTCGAGGTGGATTTGGCGGAGCATGACCACGAATATCTGGCCGCTGAGGTGGTGCCGCGCCGCGAAACTTTAGAGGGCTTTGTTTATCCTAACATAGATTACGGTTTTCTGGAGTATGCAGACCCGGACGCGCCAACGTATTCTTTCAGGTTTTTTCATCCTAGCTTTTGGGCTAATACTATATTATTAAAAGCGATAAGCGCCGCGGGCTACACGCTACACGGTGACATTTTGCAAACGCTAACCTGGCGCCGGCTTGCGGTGCTTTGCCGCGGAGCCGTCGCGGACCTACTAGACAGCTTAGCCCAGTATAAATTTACTATTGATTATAATAAACTGACAGGAGACACGGCGGAAAAAATAAATTTTCCCGAGCGCGTTTCCGATAAGTCACTACTATATAAAAATGATTTGACTATAGGTCAATTTGTCTATAGCCCAAACGTGGCGGACGGCATTCAGGCGAAATTCGAGATAAGCATAACCGGCAAAGTTATAACCAATTTACCACGGCGCTACACTAACGCGCTCGTCTGGGTTGATTTGATAATTTACAACGCCTCCGGCGCGGAGCTCTTAACAGTTTCGACGCCGCCGGTACAGTTCGAAGACAGATTTAAAGGGCCTTTTAACATATACAAAGCGCCGGCCAGCGGCACCTTAGAGCGAGATATTAATGCCGTTTTACCATCCACGCGTGACGACTCCGCCGCCTTTGCGGCTATGCTTACCGCTAACCCGGACCTAACCCAGCTAAGGTTCGGCTGGCAGGTTAGGAGCAACCGCCCCGGCTATGGGTTGAAGTACCTACGCTTTGAAAATCTGGAGTTTATAATTAATCAAACACCGAGGACGGGCCAACGGATAACCGCCCCGGAATTTATAGCGCCTATAACGGTCCGCGCGGCTAACGTTTTGCCCTCCGAGCCTACAGTCGGGGACCTGCTTTTAACAGTGGCAAACCTGGAAGGGCTTATAATTCAAGTAGATGAAACGAGCAAAAAGATTAACACTTCGAAGTTTGACACCATATCAAAAAACAAAGCGCGCGCGTTAGATTGGAGCGGGAAGCTAGACATTACGGACCAGCCAATAGTGGGCTACTCTATTGCGGGCTTCGCTAAGCGGAACTTTTATAGTTTTAAAGGTGACGATAAAGACAACTTACTAGAACCTAATTACGGGCGCGGGGCGGTCGAAGTTAATAACGTAAATTTAGAAGCCGAAAAAACAATATTTACCAGCAAGTTTTCGCCCGTGCCGGTTCTTCCAACGCTACAGGGCGAGCGGACGATGGGGCGCGTTTTTACCGGCGACAAATACACCTTTGACGGCTTCGACTACATACTAAACGAAGACACTAAAATAGCAGATTTTAGCGCGCGGGTTGCAATATTAGCGGAGGCCGAGGCATCCCTACAAATAGCGGTGGACGGCAACGAGATTAACTTCGAGGTTAACGGCTCCGCGCTCAGCTTTAGCCGGGCGCTTTCTGATAATTACCGACTTTTACGCGCGGTATTAGATAACACTAAAACGGTCGAAGCTCTTTTTTTGTTAGATTTAGTGGACGTGCAACGCTTAGATTTTAGCGTACCGGTTTACATTGATTACTTTGGGGACTTCTTTATAGTGGAAGAGGTTAAGCAATTCAAAGTTAACAGGCGGGAAAGTTGCTGGGTTAAATTAATAAAATTAGGGGTATGACATTAGAGGCACTTAAGAGCGATTACGACAGGGCCGAGCGACTATTTAACGGTTGCGGCTGCAAAGTATATAAAGAACAAATGCAAAGGCTAAGCGCTCAGATTAAAGCCCTTGAAGCAAGTATAAAAACCGCGTAAGACATGGCAGAAGAAAGCATTTTATTAAGGGTCGGAATTGACGAAAATCAAATAGCCAGCAGTGAAAAGGCTATAGTAGATTTACGGGGCGAAATTGACGGCCTAAAGGAAGCAAATAAAGCCTTAGCGGACCAAGGCAAAAAGAACTCGGTTGAATACGTGAGAAACGAAACGGCCATAAAAGGGTTAAATAATACGGTACGCGAAAACCAGCGTATTTTGCAAGCCTCCGACAAGATCCAAAAAAGCAATACGGGTTCGATTGCAGACATGCGCGCGAACGTTTCGCGCCTTAAGCAAGAATACGTTAACTTAAGCGCCGAGGAGCGCAATAACGAAAGGACAGGTGTAGCGCTTCAAAAATCTTTATTAGCTCAGACCGAGGAGCTAAAGCGCTTAGAGGGCCAAATCGGAGTTACCGGGCGAAACGTGGGTAACTATACCGGCTCTATTATTGAGGCGGTGGATAGCACCGGGCTATTTAGCAAAGCCCAGCAAGCCCTGGCAGCGGTTAACAAAATTGTTACAGCTACGACCGGCGCGGCGGGTGCGGCAACTTCATCATTTAGTAAAATACTAATCTCGTCTGGCGTTGGTGCCTTCATTGTAATATTAGGGGCTTTAGTTGCGTACCTTTCGCAAAGCCAGGAAGGCATGGACAAGCTGGCGCGGGCTACCTCCGCCGTAAGCACGTTCGTAAGCGTTCTGGTTGATGCGTTAATAGGTTTAGGAAAGCAAATTTTTGACAACGTGGTGCCGGCCTTTGAGGGCTTAGGGGACATTATAGCTGGTATAGTTACGTTAGACTTTGACCGCGTAAAGCGTGGGGTTGATGGCATAGCAAAAGCAGCGGGTAATATTGATGGTATTAATATTTTAGAGGTAGGAGCCGCCGCCGTTAAGGCTGGGAAAGAAGCGGCACGCCTTGAAGGCGAACTGCAAAACATAGTAAGAGCCGAGAAAGCGCTAAGCCTTGAAAGGGCCCAAAGCCGCCAGCAGTTAGAGGACCTTAAGAAGGTAGGCGAAGACGTAACAAAAAGCACCGCGGAGCGCGCGGCGGCTATTGCGAAAGCGGAAAAGTTAGAGCAAGGCCTGGAACAAAAAGGCATAGATTTACAAAAGCAAAGAATAAGTATTTTAAAGCAGCAAAACGAGCTAAGCAGTAGCACGGACGCGGATCTAAACCGGGTCATAGATGCAGAAATACAGCTGGCAAATATTCAGCAAGAAAGCGCAACTAAACAAATAGAACTACAAAATAAAAGGAACGCGCTAAACAAAGAAGCCGCGGACAAAAACAAAGCCGCGGCGGCCCAGGTCGCCACAGATCAAGCCGCCGCGGGCGCCGAGACACTTAAGCAAGCCGCGGAGCTCCAGAAGGAATTAAACGCGAACTATTCGGAGGCTATTAAGACCCGCGCCGCCGAGACTGATTTAGCAATAAGGGACTCGCTAAACGGCGTTAAGCAGCAATTTGCGGACGGGCTAATAGACTTAGAAACCTACCAGGCCCAACTTGACCAAGTGGAGGCCTTAGCGATTGAGACACGCGCGGCGGCTCTACAGGGCCAGCTCGTAGCTACGCAACAAAACGCACTAATAGACGCCGAGACGCGCCTCGCTATTGAGGCAGATCTACAGGCACAACTTAGGACGCTACAGGATGAAACGGTAAGCCGCGGAGTGGCGGCCCGGCAAAAAGAAATAGCTGGCGAAGCGCTATTATCCGAGGACAAAAAGAAGCTGGCAACGGAAACCGCCGCCGCGCAAATGGCAGCAACGGACGCCGTACTAAACGCGGCTGTTAGCGTCTTTGGGGCCCAAAGTGCAGCCGGTAAGATAGCCGCCAGCTTCCAGGCTATTATAGACACTTACCGCGGGGCGAACTTAGCGCTGGCCACTATTCCGCCGCCGTTCGGTCAAATAGTGGCAGGCGCTACAGTAGTGCAGGGGCTGGCCAACGTGGCAAAGATTAACAGCAAAGCGCCGCCCAAATTCGAAGACGGCGGAGGCATTGAGATTGGCGGACCGTCGCACGCCGGCGGAGGCTCAGACGTCGCGATAGGGGGGCGGACCGTGGCAAACGTGGAGGGCGGCGAGGGTCTTTTCGTTATGAAGAAAAACGCTTTTCAATCTATTAAAGCCCTTAGTAACTATAACCAGCTTTACGGCGGGCGGAGTTGGACCCGAGGCTCGTCTAACTACCTAGCAGACGGCGGGGCCATAAGCCGGGCCAGCGTGCCGGGCATTGACCGCCGCGCCTTACAGGAAACCCAGCAGGGATTCGAGGAGGCGGTAAGCGCCTTAAATTTAGTAGTGAAAGTTTCCGACATTAACCGCGTTAACGCGGAGGTTAACCAGGTGAAAGCGCTTAGCGATTTAAGCTAATATTTATTTAAAAACTTTAAAGCGGGCGGTTAGATCCTTTCCGGTTAGGATGAAGACAGGCGCGGCAAAAGGCCAAATAAGCAAGGCAAAAATGCAGGAAAGCAGGACAAGAAAGCTGGCGGTTATTCGGTTAAAGTATTTCATTTTTTGAATTAGGTTTAAATTATTCAAGCAAATTAAGATTTTATCTTAAAAGTTTACAGTATATTAACCGCTAAATTATGAAGACTTTAAATATCGAGGGCGTAATAGGCAACAAAAACGACACGACCGTAACAAAGGGCGAGAAGGTTTTTAGCTTTGCGGACCTCCAAAATTTTTTAGATTCTTACGGCGGCGGTCCTTTTCGGGCGGTCCTTAGAAGCCCCGGCGGCTCAGTCGAGGAGGGTTTTAAAATCTTCGAAGAGCTTAAAAAGCATGAAGTGCATACCGAGGCAATTATAGCGAACAGCATAGCCAGCGTTATTTTCTTAGCCGGTAAAACTAGAAAAGTTTTCAGGGGCTCCGAAATGATTATACACAACGCCTGGATAGACGCGGGCGCCTTAACGGGTGAAAAGTTAAACTTTCACACTCTAAAGGCCCTTACGGAATCTTTCGCCCAGACAGACATGCAAATATTAAACATATATGCAAGCGTCGCGGGCAACGGGAACGCCGGCAAACTTCTGGCCCTTATGGCAGTCGAAACAAACGTAGGCGCTAACATGGCCCTGGCATTAGGCTTTGCGACCGAGATAATTGAAGCGGAGCCGGTAACGGCCTATTTTAAAAACAGGGTATTGACTTACAGTCAAAACCAAATAGGCGCGCTAAATCTACAGGACGGACCAATAACAACCTATGCGGACGTTATCTACATTAACGAAGCCGGCGAGGTGCTGATGCTTAAGCGGTCCGCCCAGGATGATTTCGAGCCGGGCGCGTGGGGCTTTCCCGGCGGTAAGGTTATGCAAGGCGAAACAACCGAGGCGGGCGCTCTTAGAGAGTTCGAGGAGGAGGTAAGCGAAAAGCTTGAAAGCGTGGAGCGCCTAATCGAAGTAGTTAACGAAGACGAAAGCCTAACCGTTTATTTTTACGCCAGCGGAGCAATAGCCGCCCCGGGTGTAACGCCCGAGCATGAGTTAGCAGAATACAAAACACTTGAAGAGCTTAAAACTTTAGCCGTTATTAAGGGCCAAAACGAACGCTTTATAAATGTAGTAAATCAAATTTTAAATAAACTTAATATGGATCACAAAGACAAAGTTAGCGCCTTTGAAAAAGCGCTCGCGGGGGTTAAAAACTTCTTTAAATCTTCGCTTAAAAATATGGCAGTTACCGCGAAAGACGGGACGGCCTTATTTATTGGAGGCGAAGAGGGCGGCGAGCTAATAGGTAAGCCGGTATTTTTGGCGGTCGAAGGGCTACCAACGGAAGAAACGGCACCGGCCGCAAGCTACGAGCTAGAAGACGGTAAGACAATTACGGTCGCCGAAAGCGGCGTAATTAGCGAAGTTATCGAACCAGCCTCGGCGCCCGCCCCAGAAGAGATGGAAGCGCTTAAGGTAGCTTTTGAAGAGGATAAAAAGGAGATGGAAGCGCGCCACGCCTCCACGGTTGCAGGGCTTTCCGCTCAAATCGCAAACCTTAAAAAATCAAATAGCGAAGGAGCCGAAAAGCTTAACGGCGTTATTTCTGCTTTTGCGGATCTTAAGAACCTGGTGCTGGGGGACCCAGACGGGAAGGCAAAACCCCTGAAAAAATTAACTCCGGAAGAGTTTAAGGCGCTAAGCCCGGGCGAAAAAATCCGGCTGCAAGCCATGAACAAAGCGGAGTCTAAAAAATAAATATTCAACTTTCAAAACCACGTAGAAAAAATGGCAGAAATTATTTACCCTAACGGGAACACTTACGGCGGCAAGCTCTATGCGGAGCTTATGACGCCTGCAATGTTAGCACCTGCTGGCATTGTAAACCGGGGCCTGGTTACAGGAATCGAGACAATTAAGAATAAGGAAATTTTAAGAGGCGTAAACCGCGTTATTGAATTTCAGGAGCCGAGCGCTAAGTTCGTAGCTCAGACGGGCGACATTGATCTAAGCCAGAAAGCTTTGGAAATGAAAGCTTACGAGGTGATGGATGAGATTGATGCCGTAGACTTGCGTTTGTCCTGGGAGTCGGAGCAGCAAAAGCCGGGTAGTTTTGAGGATTATAAGCTAACGCCTGAGCTTTACAACTTTCTTTTGTCCGAGGTGTACGCGCCTAAAATGGCAATCGGAAACGAGCAGCTTTACATTTTAGGTAAAGCGGGCGTTAACGCCGGCGAGGTTGCAACGGCTACTTTTTCCGCGGCTTACGTGGGTCTTTTGCCTTTGGCTATCGCGGACGCGGCAGTAAGAAAAACGGCTCTACCTCCGACGGCTAGAGTTGCGATTACGGGTGTAGCGTCTGGAGCGGCCAACGCCGCGACGGTTACGGTTGCGAATGCGGACAATATTATTGTAGGGGACCGCGTAACCTTGACAGGAACCAACGGAAACCAGACAATAGGCGGCACAACCATTGCGGGCCAGACCGTTACGGTCATTGCTATAAACGCACTTGTTTTGACTATCGAAGAGGCCGTAACAGGCGCGGCGGCGGCAACAGAAGGTTTTGGCTGGTACGTCAACCAGACTAATATTATGGGCGTTATTACTTCTATTTACATGAGCGTACCGCAGAAAGTAAAGAAGCAGGTAAGCAAGACCGGAAACGGGCGAACTAAGATATTTTTATCTGATAGAATGGCGGACGCTTACCGCGTTGCTAACGGTCTAATCCAAGGCAACGGCGGAGACTTCACACTGGTAAGCTACTTTGAACAAGATTCAATCTTTAAGTATTTAGATTTTGATGTGGTAGCTATGCCACACTGGGCGGATAATACCGCGGCGGTATGGAACCCGGGGAACGTCTTTTTAGGCGTGGACTTGCTTTCTGATGAAGTTAACGCGCGCGTGCTCTTCTTAGGAGATGTAACAGGCGACGACGTTTATAGAGTTAAAAACCGTATGAAATCGGATATTACCTATAAGTACGGCCAGGAGGTTTTCTTGTATAAGCCTTTGTAATTTAGGGGCGGGGCGTAAAAACTCCGCCTATTTTCTAACTTTATAGATATAAAAAAAATTATGGCTTGTAATGAATTAACGAGGGGCATTGACCCAAACTGCGACGCGCTAAGAAAGCCGGGAGGCCTTAATAAGCGCGTTTATATAGGCGTACTTTCAGACCTAACAGCGGTAACATTTGGAACCAATAACGCTATAACCGCGCTAACTTTTGCGGCGGACAAAGGGCTGGTTAAGTTTATCGGAAAGCGCGAAAAGCACAACACCGCAATGACTTTAGAAGTTGGAGATAATTTTAATTTGCGTAACCACGCGGTTAATTTAGTTGCCTACTACAGCACGCCGGCGGAGCTTGAAGCCTTAGACGAGCTTATAGATGTAGAGGGTCTTTTCATGGTTGCAGAAACTAACAGCGGCGAGCTTGAAGTTTGGGGCATGAACAAGGGCGGCAACTTTGCAAACTTTGGCATGAAGGCGGCCAGCGTCGAAGGTGGAAGCGGTGCAGCTATTTTAGACAGTAATGTTTACACTCTAGGATTCACGGGTAACCATGAAAATTTACAGGGTTATTTTATCTCGGTGCCGGGAGCAAGCACCCTGGCGGAGGACATAGCGATATTAGACGCGCTTGTTATCTGGCCTGCTTAATTTCGACCAAATGAAAAATAAAGAAGCCCTTAGCCTTAATTGGTTAAGGGCTTTTCATTTTTATTTACTACTTTGTTCAAAATTTTAAAAGCTATGAAGCGATTTAAAAAACAATATTTAAACCAGACTATAGTTCTGGCTAGCGGCCTATTAATTGACCAGCATTCAATCGGGCGAGATAGCGTTCAAAAGGAGCTAAAAGCTAACCCTTCTTTTGCCTATATGTTTGAAGACGTGCCAGAAAGCGCGGATCTACCTAAGCAGCCGGTAACGGGCGAAAACGGGGCGAGCGACCCGCGCCCAAAAAGGACACGAAACAGAAATAAAAAGTAAGCATGCCTAAAAATCCTAAGCAGGTACGACAGGCGCAAAAGGTTATTAATTTACAGGCGAGCGCCTCCACACTATCCCGCGGGGCTTTGGCGGCGGTTGGTGACTTCAAAAAGAAGATAGCTAGCGCGGCAAAAAACGCCGTAGCGGTTATTCTCAGAAACAAAGGAAACGAGCGTTACTATTTCGGCGAGCTTGATAACCTACCTAATACCATTATTGCAACGGTGGATAATAGCGGCACCGCGACGGCGTGCATTGAACGCCTGGAGCAATTTATACAAGCGGACGGCTTTATAATGGAAGGCCTAAACGCGGTTAAGGCTAACAGCAAACAAAGTCTTTTATCTGCGGTTTCCGAGCTAGTTACTAACGTAGCCTATTTAGAAGGGTACGCGCTCCGCTTAGTGTTTAACGTGGACGGCTCAATAAGAAAAATTTATAACGTAAACGTTAGCAACCTTAGAAGGGTCCGCGGCGGTTTTGAGTTCAACCCGCTAAACGGCGAGCTGGGCGAAGACAAAAGCGAAACGGTTTTTTATCCTGAATTTGACACGGAGCGAACGCCGGCGGAGCGCCTGCAAGAAATAAAAAAGCAGGTGGACAAGCACGGCGAGCAGCTGGGCGAAATCCTTTACATGTACCGAAAAGGGCTCGGGCGCTTTTATGATATTTACCCCATTCCTAGGTATTACGCCTCGATCGAGGACCTAGTAAGCGACGGCAAAATAAGCCGCTTAGACCTCCGCAACATAGCCCAGGGTTTCAGGACCCCCGTAATAATTTCAACCGGTCCGATTGACGACCAGAACGAAGACGAAGACGGGAACACGCCCCAGGATTATTTTGATGAAGCGTTACAGGATTTTACAGGCGAAGACGCCAGCCCGATTTTACACCTTAAAGGGAACACCGAGGAATTTAAGCCAACGGTAACGACTATAAACATAGCGGAAATTTTAGACCAAACGGACCGGGCCAGCGAGCGAATAGCAAAGCGCGTTTGTAGGGTTATGGGCGTGCCAGATGTTTTGGTAAGCATAGCGAAGGAAGGCCAGCTGGGTAACGTGCAGGAACTAAAAAATACGCTTAGCCTTTTTGCACTTTCAGTCTTTAAAAGACAGGAACTAATAAAGGAAGGGTTCGACCAGATTAAGCACCTTTTAAGGCTTGAAGGCTTACCGGCAAACGCTGACTTTACACTAAGCACCCTTAAGCCTTTCGATTTTATACCGGACGCCGTAATAGCGGGACTGACAACAGAAGAGCAAAAAGAACTATTCGAAATAGACCTCCAAAGCAGCCAGGCGCAAACCATACAGCCCACAACGCCCGAGGGCGTACGAGCGCCGGGCGCGGAGGCTAACAGCACGCTAACCAACTTAACAGGCCGGCAAATGCAGCAACTTTTACGGACCGTTAGAAAGTTCAATAAAGACGAGATAACTTACGAACAGGCCGAGGCGCTTTTGATTGGTGGAGGCTTTGCAGCCAGCGCCGCGGAGGCGGCTAAATGGCTAGTCACAAAAGAGGAAGAAGAAGATTTAAACCCCGGTCAATGATGGCAACCACTCTATTAATTTCTAAAGCGGATTTTGCAGCGGCAAACCTTGTTAAGTTTAGCGCAAACATAGAAGAGGCCCAACTAAACCCTTTTATATACGCGGCCCAAGAGTACGACCTAGAGCCAAAACTCGGAGCGGATCTTTATAACGCCGCCGTTAATTACGCGGGGAGCCCTGACGGATCTCGCCCAGAATTAAACGGATTTATAGCCAAGCAAGTGGCCAGATTTTTAGTTTTAACGGCTTACAAGCGCTTTATTTCTTCGCACGGAATAAATATAACACAGTTCGGAGTTACAAAAACAGCCGACCCGCAAGGCACTTTTAGCCAAGTGGAGGCAGGCGAGCGAGCGGTTATTTTGCGGCAGATAGATTCTGATTGCAGCGTAGCAACTATAAAAATGCTAAATGTAGATTTTACATTTGACGGCGTAACTTACACGAAGTCCGGCAAAGCTACAGCGCCCAGCGCCAGCATAAGAGCGCCCCGGCGGCGGCGCGCTTTGCTTGTTAGTTCAGGGTTTTCTTACTTAGATATTATAAAATAATGGCGTTTACTAAAGAGCAACTAGAGGCACTAAAAAACGCGCTACTTGCAGGCGGGCAACCTATAACGGCGGCGACACACCGCTCCCTAGTTCAAAAAATAATAGATGAGCTTTACGACGCGCAAAGTCGCGGGGACCTTTTGGCAGGGGTTCAAAGCAGCTTGTTAAACGTAAGTGGGGACACGGCAATAGTGCTCAGAGCCGGGCAGGCTTATCTCGTCCCAACAGCTAACCTAACGGCGGCGGGATTGACCTTTGACGACCTAAACGGCGTGGTAGTTATAGACCCGCAAAACGGAGACCTCCTCTCCTATGATTCAGTATCGGATTCGTGGGTTAATATTGCGGTGGGCGGTTTTGTAACCCTCGACACCGACCAGACGATTACAGGCACGAAGATTTTTAGCAATCCCTTATTAATTCAATCGGGTTCTAATCCGGTATTTATTATAAAAACAACTGATAACACAGCAGCTTTTAACTTTAGAAATGTGTTTAATGAAGATCAAGCGGGGATTATATTAGACACTCCAGCGAATAAATTAAGCATAGCAACACGGGCCGATAATACTGATATTGAAATAGCTCCACACGGAACTGGCGGGGTTACACTCCCGAATGTAGCTGGCGGCACCGGAGACGTGTTAATGCTCAACGCAAGTAATCGCGTTGTTAAAGGTAGCGGCGGTGTTAGTCAATCTAACGGCACGTTTGTTCCTACCTTAGTAGACAACGGCGGCGGGTACACTTATGCGCTTTCTTCAGCATTAGGCTTTTACATAAAAACGGGTAAAATGGTTTTTATATCCGTTAATATTGGCGTAGTATCAACTTCAGGGAGTCAATTAGGCGGGCTAGTAATAGGTAACCTACCGTTTAAATCTGAAGCTTCTTCTGGTAACATATCTGCCGTTATTTTAAGCAAGATGACAGGCACAAATTGGTCTTCCTCTCTTTTAAATAGACTTTCTTCAGAAGTAGTTACAAACTCTACTACGATAGGATTTTCAACATTAACAGAGTCGGTTGGAAACTTTGCCCCCTCAATAGACTCCGGGACTATTAGATTATCGGCTACTTACTACACTGATTAATACATACCGATGGCGGAAACACAAAAAGATATAAAAGGCGTTTTACTAATTAGGTTAATTGAAGGTGACACAAAAACTATTTCCCTAACTTTCAAAACGCGGGACGCGCTCGGCGCCGAGTTACCTCTTGACCTAAGAACATTTTCAGCCATCCGAATGGACGTTAAAAATAGCAAGGACACTAACGGGAGGCCTTTTATTTCCTTTACGTTAAACGGAGGGTTTAGTATTGGGGGCGAAAACTTTAACGTTTTGGTTTTTTCGTTTTCGCAGCAGTTTACCGGAAACGCCCTAACTTCGTGGTTTTACGACATTAAATTTAACAGAGGCGAAGAAGTGAATCATTACATAGAAGGGTTAATAGTAATAGATAAATCCGTAACAAAATGAGCGAAGTAATTATAACCGAGGTTAGCTCGGATTCTTTTATTGTAAGTGTCGAGCTATCCGGCGAAGAGCTGGCGAAGCAGTACGCCGAGGAGGCGCTGGGTTATCGAGACGAGGCCGACTTGGACGCGGCGGCAACCGCAGCCGACCGGGTGCAGACAGGCTTAGACGCGGCGGCAACCGCAGCCGACCGGGTGCAGACAGGCTTAGACGCGACGGCAACAGCAGCCGACAGGGTGCAGACAGGCTTAGACGCGGCGGCAACCGCAGCCGACCGGGTGCAGACAGGCTTAGACGCGGCGG
>Ga0208303_1000199_pt1 | contig 25485 bp, 32 predicted proteins | sample CB_VirMetaG_2_FD_184537 | JGI IMG/M metagenome (GOLD analysis project Ga0208303, IMG submission 184537) | Freshwater to marine saline gradient viral communities from Chesapeake Bay - CB_1504_2 Viral MetaG (SPAdes) (version 4) | ecosystem: Environmental > Aquatic > Marine > Coastal | place: USA... | reverse complement strand
TGATGGGGGAACCCATGGCGGTGGTGGAGGCGGTGGTGCTTCTAGCGGATCTGGGGTTGGCGGTGACGGAGGAAATGGAGCAGTTAGAATAATTTATTCATTTGGTGGACTCACTAGATCCTTCCCAAGTACAAATACAGGAGATATATAAATGAAATTATACATACAAATTAGAGACGGGCAACCTTATGAGCATCCGATAGCAGAGTGGAATATGCGAGAAGCCTTTCCTGAAATAGATCTCAATAATCTCCCTCCTACTTTTGCACCTTTTGAGAGAGTAAATAGACCTAGATTGGGAGTTTATGAAAAAGAATTAAATGTCACTTATAGTCTTAAAGATGGAACAGCAGGGACTTATACTGATGTATGGACTGCGACTCCTATGACCGCTGAAGAAATAGCAGCAAAGCAGCAAGCTGTTCAAGATGAGTTCTCAGCTGAGTACCCTACTTATGTTTCTTGGACTTTTGATGAAGCTACATGTAGCATGGTTCCGCCAGTAGCTTATCCAAGTAGCACTACAAATCGGTTCACATGGAATGAAGAAAATCAAGTCTGGGATGCTCTACCTAACCCTCCTTTTGATTCAGAAGAGGAATCTTAATTATGGGCATTAAAGACTGGCAAGGAGGGGTAATTAGAAAAGACCCAGTAACTCCTAGCGGACCATGGCAATATTCAACTGCATCAGGGATGTGGACTTTAACTCAAGCGCTAGATTACAGAAAACAAGATAATTGGCCAACTCAGGGAAGAATACAACCTGCGTTTCAAACGTATCTTATACAGAGTGATGCCAGTAACTCGAGCGGTACTTTGAGCCAAGTGACAAACTCACCTGCTTGGTATTATCAACATACTGACGGCACTATTTACACTACTCCGAATGGAAACGATGTAGCGAATGTTCAGACAGCTAGCAATCCTACCAATATGGTGACCAAATTAACATCTTCAGGAGATGGCATATCTGCAGTTAATAATATTTGGGGAACTCAAAGCGGTAGCGATATGTATTCGGTATATCCTTACCGAGGAAATGACCCTTCCACTAACTTATTTGCTATTTCTTATGGGTATTATTACGCTTACAATGCTAATTCAATGTGGTTCCACACATTAGATGGTAGTTTAAATAAAGTAAAGAACTTTCAATGGAGATATAGTAATTATTATCTAGGTAATCAGGGTACTTTATACACTGTTAATGGTTCTAGTGATGATTATTATCTTATATTTTCTGATTACGCAAGCAGTCCTTCTTCTGGGACTAATATAAGGATTGTGACTGCTAGTTTAACTGGAACTTCACTGAGTTTTAGTAACGGTTATAGAATTGGAGGTAGCAACAACAACGGTACGACTGTAAAAGCATTTGTTAGAGCGGGAACAGGAAGCACATTTTATTTTATCGCTAATTGTGCTGAAAACATAAATCCTGGCAATTCAGGAGCAGATGTAGTTATGCTTTTAAAATATACCATCGGTAGCGGAATACAGTGGACAAGAAACCATTACACCTCAGGTCAAAATAATTATGCTAGTTCCTGCATTCAATTAGATTCTTCTGAAAATGTATACGCATCTGGTCGTGTGAGGAAAAACGATAATTGGGAACCTCTCATTCTTAAATATAACAGTTCAGGAACTCTACAGTGGCAGAAAACCTTCGCTGCGAATGCTGAAGCTAGAGGCGGTGTTATGATAAGTAATAGGTTCTTTATAGCCATGTCATATAACCCAGGAACTGGAACTAAACTTTATTTAATGGAAATAAACATTGCCAACGGCTCAATAATATGGCAAAATGCTATTGCCCCTGCTTCCGGTTATAGTCTGAGCTTTATGGACAACTGTCTTTTTGAAGATAAAGACGGTAAACTTTCTGTTAATTTTAAACTCTCAGACACAGGTTCAGTCATACAAGGAACTGGTGTAGCGTTCGGCACCGGAATTGATTTAGACGGAGGAACGGGAGGAGGTGTTATAGGTTCCGCACTAACATATGCTTCTTCAACTGACGTGACTTTGGTAAATTATACTAGCGGTACCAACTCTACTAATCCTGTACACGGTACATTTAGTGTAGGAAATCCGAATGACTATACTGGAAGCCAACTTAACACTAGCTCTGTTCAGCAAAGAGTTACAAATATTAATAACACGTAGGTGAAATGATGAGTGCATTAATCGCAGAAGGAATAGTAGAGACGCATAAGTTTAATGCTAATGGGAGTGATCCGGACGCATTTTACATTATTACGATGGATGATACGACAGCTGCCCCAAGATTGATGAAAATGGCAGTGCAAGTTACTGATAACTCAGCTTCTGATTTCGTCTATACTTTAACTATACAGACCACTGACCCTAACGGTGTAGGAACTCCTTATTCTGAATCACATACAAAGCATATAGATGAAGTAGCAGAATATAACGTGACTTGTTTTGACTCTTCCACTACTTTCACTTTCTCAGTGTCCACACCGCAAAGTTGCGCTGGTGCGATAAGTATAATGTATTAGGAGAAGTAGATGAGTTATACCATGACATATGACAGTTTGCTAGTAGATCTACGCAGGTATTTAGAGCGTGGGTTTACTCAAGCAAGCGACCAGATTGTCTTTGACCAGTTACCTAGGCTTATCACTTTAGGTGAAAGACGTATAGCTCGTGAGTTAAAAATAGAAGGTTTTATAAGAGCTGTTAATTTGCCTCTGGTAGTAGGTACTTCTACATATCTGAAACCTGATAGATGGAGAGACACAGTTTCTATGACAGTTGGGGGATCTTCTATTTTTGCTAGATCTTATGAATACTCCAGGAATTACTGGCCAAATGAAGCAGAAACAGCTGCGCCTCAGTTTTATGCAGATTACGATTATCAACACTGGCTTATAACTCCGACTCCTTCAACTGCTCAAACGTGTGAAATACTTTATTATGAACAGCCAGCTCTTTTAGGTGATGATCTGCAAAGTAACTGGTTAACTGAATATGCCCCAGACGTTCTTCTCTATGCGTCTCTGCTAGAAGCTACTCCATTTTTAAAAAATGATGAAAGAGTACCTACTTGGCAATCGATGTACGATAGAGCTGCTCAGGCATTAAGCGGAGAAGACTTAGCAAGAATTATGGATAGATCCGCAAATAGGAGTGAAGCATAATGCCTAATTATACCGATGTCTTTGGTGGCGCAAATATATATCCAAGTGAAATAAGCTATAGCTCAGTTGCTTTAAGCGCGAACATTGTATTAAGCTGGCCAGAAGAAACTTCAACTAATGTTAATTTAGCTACTAGAATAATGGATGTAACTCCTAGTTCTGCGGGGTTGAATATAACTTTACCTGATGCGACAAAAAGCGGAACTGGTAATACTATATTATTCAACAACAAAGGTGGTCATACGTTTACTGTTCTTAATGCTGGTGGTATTCAAGTAGGTTCAATAGCATCTGGGCAGCTTTGGCAGATATATTTAACTAATAACACTACTGTCAATGGTACTTGGGAGCTACTTCAATATGGGGCAACAACTTCTAGTGCTAATGCTTCAGCCTTGGCAGGCACAGGTATTGTTGCAGTAGGGGCATTACTTTCTCAGTCAGTACCAATAACAGGGTTCAATAGTAATTTTACAGCGACTGCTGATTCTAGAGCAATAATGTTTAATTGGACAGGGGCAGGAGGCGTGTTAACTTTACCTGATCCGACAGTAGTGACTGATAACTGGTTTATTTATGTTAGAAACTCCGGATCAGGGCAGCTGGCAGCTACTCCTCCAGGCTCTACCACGGTGGATGGGGTTTCTCCTTTAGCTTTTCAACCAGGAGAATCAGCAATTTTAGCATGTGATGGGTCAAACTTTTTCACAATCGGGTTTGGTCAGTCTTCTACTTTTGCTTTTGATTACACAGTTATAGATGTTCCTGGAAGCGGTAATTACACATTAACAGGGACTGAACTTAATAGGGTAGCTTATCGCTTCACTGGAACATTAACTGGGAGCAGAACTATAATTATACCTGCTACGGTTCAACAATATTGGATAGATAATAGAACTACTGGAAGCCATACATTCACAGTTAAAGTTTCTGGTCAAACTGGAGTTGTATTAGCTACTAATGAAAGAGGTATATTTTACTGCGACGGAAATGACATTATAGATGCTGATACGGCAACTGTTTCTTTACCTTTACAAGTTAATCAAGGTGGTACAGGGGCAACTTCTGCAGGAGCAGCTTTAATAAATCTAGGAGGTACATCAACAGGTATAGCTCTGTTTGAAGCCACAAACCAAGCAGCTGCGTGGACTGCGCTAGGTATTGCTCAAGCAGGTAATATAAATGGAGGCACGTTCCCCTAATGGCCATCCAGACAGCAGTTTTAAAATCTTCTCCTGGTATTAAAAGAGACGGTACTAAATTTGAAGGTGACAATTACACTGACGGGCAGTGGGTTCGTTGGCAAAGAGGTCTGCCTCGTAAAATGGGAGGCTTTAAAACAACTCAAAAATACCTTCAAGAGTTAAGTAGAGGGTTTTCCACATTCACTCAAATGACTTATGTTTATTGTCATTCAGGAGGAGCCACGACACTTGATAGATTTACCCTTGACGCCACTGGTAATAGTTCAATAGTTACTGATAGAACTCCTTCTGCACTTGTAGACAGCGTTTACAATCTTTGGATGTTTGACGTCCAATATGATTCTTCAACCAGTCAAAATTATTTAATATCTCACGTTTCTCCTAATTTATCTTGCATATGTAATGATGAAGGGGGTCAAATATTCTTTGGTGAAGTTCTTGGTACGGGTGTTTTAAACCCAATAAATTTACCTTCGGGAGCTAACGCAACAGGAGGTATAGTCAGCCTCCATCCTTACTTATTTTATTACGGCACCGATGGTGTTATTGGGCATTCAGTGGCAGGACAACCTACTGATTTAACTGGAACAGGCTCAGGTTTAGCCAGAGTTTGGGGGCAAAAAATAATTAAAGGTCTGCCGATGAGAGCAGGTTCAGGTACGGCTCCTGCAGGATTATTCTGGGCTTTTGATGCGGTATTAAGAGCGACATTCGTAGGTGGAGCAACTATATTTCAATATGATGTTATAGCCACTGGGACTTCTATAATGTCACCTCAATGCGTAGTTGATTATGACGGAGTTTTTTATTGGGTTGGCGTTGATAGATTCTATATGTTCAATGGTGTTGTTAGGGAAGTTCCTAACACAATGAATTTAAATTATTTCTTTGATAATATAAATGTTGATCAACAAACTAAATGTTTTGGATTTCAAATTCCTAAATACGGTGAAATATGGTGGTGTTATCCTAAAGGTACTGCAACTGAGTGTACTCATGCGGTAGTGTTCAATGTTAGAGAAAATACTTGGTATGATACTGAACTTCCTAATAATGGTCGCTCTGCAGGACATTTTAATAATTCTTTTGCTGCCCCAGTGTTAACTGGAGTAGAATCAACTAGCGGTCCTGGAGGTTCAGGTTTTAAAGTGTGGCAACATGAATTCAAAGTTGATGAATACGATGGTCCTGTAGTAAGTCCGATACAGTCTTATTTTGAAACAGCTGATTTATCAACTTTAGTTACTGGTAAAAATGAGTATTTGAGAATAACCACGTTAGAACCTGATTTTGTTCAAACAGGTGACATGACTGTTAATGTTACAGGTAGAGCTAATTCTAGGGCTCCTGAAGTAATAGGGACTACTTTTACATTTCCTGATACGGCATCACAACCTTATGAACAAATTGTTATGTTGAAAGAACAAAGAAGAGAGTTAAGAGTTAGATTTGAATCTAATGCATTATATGGTGATTATGAAATGGGTCAAATAATCGGTCATTTTGACAGCGGTGATGGGACGGATTTAGGATGACATTACACACCGGATTAAGCGTAACATTACCAGTTGGAATAAATTTACAAGACTGGGCAGATTGCTTGATTACAGATTTTAGTAATTTTGGTGCGTATTACCCTTTAGAAGACCCTGCAAAGTGGCAGGATTGGGCGAGTCAATACGACAGAGCCACTAATTTAGTGGAAGATTTTCCAGATCCCTATGGCTATGATGTTAGTCAATGGAGAGAATGGGCAGAAAGGTTTGTGCAAACAACGCTATGAAGTATATTGGTAATCATAACGAAGATGAGGCTGAAAAATGGGCTAGATCCAGGCTTGGGTTAAAACAAGCTCCCAACGTATTTAAAGCTCTTTCAACTGTGAATTTAAATAATGAGTTTACTTGTGTTGTATTATTGACTAATTTTACTAAAAGAAATATAGATTTGAACATAGCTGGAGACAGGGGCTGGGCGACACCTAAATTAACTGTTGATTTATTTAATGGGGTGTTCGACACAGTTTTTAATAAATTAAAGGCAGTTAGAGCCACTGCATTAATAGCTGAATCAAATATAATAAGTCAAAAATTTGTAACTCATTTAGGATTTCAAAAAGAGGGTAAAATGAGAAAGGCTTATGATAATGACGAAGACATGTTCATTTATAGCTTGTTAAAAGAAGAATACATGTCTCATGACTGGTGTAGGAGTTAGAAATGATTGAACAAACCTTAATGGAGTTCGCTAGAACAAGTCCAGATTTCGCAGTAGGTGTAGAAGAAATAAAGAAGAGGTTATCTAACACTCCGATTGTAGCTGAAGATTTGATGGAAGCGATTCAGATGTTAGAAATCGCTCTGCAAGATCCTAACTCTTACCCTGAAATGGTTCAAGCTGCCATAGCAGACGGATTAATAGATCCTGGCGATGCTCCTGAGCAGTATGACGCAGTGTTTATTATATCTTTATTGTTAGCTCTTTACGGATTGAGAGATAATTTAACAGCTGAAGGTTTTGCCAGAGGAGGTTTGACAGTAGCTGGGCGTAAATTAGCTAATCAAGGGCAGGGTGGCGACAGTATGCTCGCTCACATTAATCCTCGTGAAGCTGAGATACTCAGAAGGATGGGCGGTCAAGGAACTATAAACCCTAACACCGGAATACAAGAGTATAAAAGTCTTAAGAAAATATTTAAAACTGTTCTTCCTGTAGCTTTAGCTGTTTTTGCTCCTGGCTTGGGTACGGCTATAGGTACAAGTCTAGGTCTTACTGGAACAACTGCTGCGGTTGTAGGCGGTGGCTTATTAGGGGCAGGTACTGCTGCGATAACTGGAGGAGACCCACTTAAAGGTGCTCTAATGGGAGGCATTAGCGGTGGAGTAGGGGACGTAACAGGTAATTTCGTAAACGAAGGATTAAATTTAGGTCTTAGTCAACCTATGGCAGCGACCTTAGGTAGTGGTTTAGTTGGTGGTGTCGCAGGAGAACTTACTGGAGGTGATTTCTTATCAGGAGCTCTTCAAGGTGCAGGAGGGCAGCTCCTTAAGAATGCTGTTCCTAGCGGTGCACCTACTAATGCTTTTGAATCAGCTCTACAATCTGGAGTAAACACAGGCGGTAACATGTTAACCGCAGGTTATTCACCTACTGAAGCTATTCAAGGAGGCTTAACTTCAGGTATTTTATCTGGAGCTAAAGAGTATATCAGACCTTCTAACGCTGTATTGAGTGAAGTTCAAAATGAAATGCCCAGCTCTTCTGACATGATAGATTACTCTAATAGTGAAGGTGTCATGCTTGATAATGGCCAGCTTATAGACGTTACTGCAGAGTATACAGGACCTGGAAGTGATATGGTCTCTGGAATTTATAATGGGCAGGTATATGAAAATGGAATACTCAAAGGTCCTGTTTCTGCGGGCGTAGTTAACACTGGGGCAGGAGATACTACTGCAGAACCTAATATGTTTCAAAAGGCGATGAATTACGCCACTGAAAACCCATTTTCTACTGCAACATTAGCATTAACCGCAGCCAGTGCCTTAGATGCGCCAGAAGATGTAACTCAGGCAGTAAGCTCTTTAAGTCCTGAGCAGCAAGAATATTTCAATAGACCATTAGTTTCTTGGGATTGGGATAAAATGAGATTGGATGCTAATAATGCGAATATGACTTTAGGGGCATACATGGCTTATAACATGCCAACTATATCCCAAGGTTATTATAATATGTCTGAACCTGCAGGTAATTATACAGGAGGTCCTATAAATATGAATATGGGTGGGCTGAATCAAGTCTCTAGGTATGTTAAAGGTCGTGGTACTGGGCGGTCTGATGAGATACCCGCATATTTAAGTGACGGAGAATATGTTATAGATGCTGAAACAGTGGCTTTATTAGGGGACGGTTCAAATAAAGCTGGTGCTAATGCGCTTGACGATATGAGAAAAACAGTTAGAAAACACAAAGGTGGTAACTTGTCAAAAGGTAAGTTCAGTAAAGATGCTAAATCACCACTTCAATATTTAAAAGGAGTAGCATAATGGGTAGCATATTTCAAGGCACTCCGCAGAACGCAACTTCCTACACTACTTCGTCTACTGAAACACCAAAGTGGATGCAGGATGCAATTTATAATCAGATAAATTGGGCACAAAATATAGCCAACAAGCCATATGAAAGCTATGATATGCCTACGGTGGCTGGGTTAAGCCCACTCCAACAAGATGCATACGCAGGTATAGTAGCAGCGCAAGGAATAGGGCAGGAAGATTTAGGCAAAGCTCAGACTGGTATGGAAACCCTGTCTTCTCAAGACACTACGACTAAATTAAGAGAAGATCAAACTGATTATTTGAGAAAAGATTTAGTGGGAGCTAATTTAGACGCAGGGCAAGACCTTTTTGCTAGGTCAGGTGAGATTAGCGTTTTAGGTAGTGCCCAACCTATGATGGATCAGGCTCAACAGTCTGCTTTAAATATAGCAGGCGCAGGTCAAGGATATTTAACTGACGCTGCCAATATGAGTGCTGCTAGTGCTGCTAACCCTTACATTACTCAGGGCACTCAGATGAGTGGTATGAGTGCTGCTAATCCGTATCTTACTCAGGGTACTAAAATGAGCGGTGCGAGCGCGGCCAATCCTTATTTAAACCAAGCCCAAAGCACTACAGCACAAGCATTAGCTGACAAGGCTCTGAACGCTGCTAATCCTTATTTCAGCAGGGCAGCTCAGACTTCAGTTTCAGATATCAATCAATATATGAATCCTTACCAGCAAAATGTTTTAGATACTATAGCCAAGCAGGGAACACGTAATTTAACTGAAAATTTACTTCCAGGCGTCTCTGACTCTTTTATTAAAGCTGGTCAATTTGGCTCTAGAGGTATGGGTGAGTTTGGTAGCAGAGCTCTAAGAGATACGCAAGAAGCTATTTTAAACCAACAAGCTCCTTTAGCAGCTCAAGGATACGAGTCAGCTCTTAGAGCATCTGCAGCTGATAAGCAGAGACAGGCTTCATTAGGGCAATCGGTAGGTAGTATATCAGGTGCAGATTTATCTAGGGTTCTTCAAGGTGGTAGCCAATATGGTCAGCTCGGCCAAACAGCTGGCCAATTAACTGGCCAAGACGCTGCCAGACAGATGCAAGCTGCCCAAACGGCAGGTCAATTAACTGGGCAGGATGCAGGTCGTCAAATGCAAGCTGGTCAGACTATGGGTCAACTAACAGGTCAAGATGCAGGTAGACTAGCTCAAGTAGGGCAAACATTAAGTAATGTTACAAGGGATCAGGCTTCTACTCTCGGTAACTTAGCTCAGACTACGGGTCAATTAAGCTCACAAGAGCAGCAAAATTTAGCTAATATTGCAAATATGCAAACTCAAGCAGGTCAATCCCAACAGCAGTATGGTCTAAACGCAGCTCAAACATCAGCTGCACAGCAATCTCAAGATTACAGACAGCAACAATCTGCATTAAATGACATGGCCGCATTAGCTGCGCAGGAACAAGCGATGACTTATACTGATTTAGCTGCTCTAGAAGCTGCTGGTAAAGCTCAACAGCAGCAATTACAAACTGAGCTTAGTGCTGCTGAAAAAGAGTTTATGGATGAACAGCTTTACCCTCAACGTAACATGGATTGGCTCAGCACTCAAATTAGAGGACTGGCTCCGATTGTTCCTACTGCCACTACTACAGCTGGTTCAACTACTGGGGCAACTTATAATCCTTCACCTCTGTCTCAGATTGCCACTGGGTTTGCGACATATAAAGGCTTAACATCATAGGAGTATATCATGGGATATAATTTAAAAAGATTAATGAACCAATATGGTGTAAGCACTGCTAGTAAAGCTGGATATGTAGGAGCTAAGGATCCTGGACCTGCTCCTGAAGCACCTATATTTACTGCGCAAGCATTTCCTGAGGGAAGTCCTCAGGCTATAGAAAGAGCCAAAATATTAAAAGAATATCAAGACGCATTAACAGTTTATCAACCTAAAAAAGATGCCTACGATGCAGATAAAGCTGCTTATGACACTTATTCAGGAAGCTATGATCAGCGGATGCAAGGTACGCCTATGTATGCCGCAAAGCAGTTTCAAACTCAGAAACAGGTTCAGCCTGAAAATTATGATCAATTATTTGATAAATACTTAGGACCTAATCGTACAGAAGAACAAATCATAGCTGGTGGGGCAGCAGTGCAGCCTTACACAACATTTGACATGGAGGGTGATGACGGCATACAATTAACTAACCCTCAAGCTGCTAGGAATGCGTTTATTCAAGGCATAGCCCCTACTCTCGGCACAGGCATAGGTAATACGGGTAATCAGGCTATAATGGAGCAGTCAGGTAAGTATTACGGCAATGTTTTAAAAAATCCAATATACGGAACTACCAGTACTGGGGTAGGAGCTACAAATACTGAAGGTGGGATCATTGATGTAGCTCAAGTAGATTTCCCCACTTCAATAAATTCATCTTTAACTGGTACAATTGATTTAAGTAACCTCCCAGGATCCGGTTATGAATTTGATGAAAATGGTCAAATAATCTTTGATGGGGTGGATGGGTTCGGTGTTGATGGTGTCAATAGTGATGTAATTAATGTTGATGATTTAAGTTTATCAAACGCTACTGCCACCACCAATATAAACACCAATGATGACGACCCCACTGACCCTTTTGAAACTCATAATTCAATTCTTAACTCTGCTGCCGAACAAGCAGAAATCTACGGTAACAATAGTTTTACTGAAGATCTTGCTAATTTATTTACTCCTTGGGACGGAGCAAGTTATGTTGATGGAACATTAACGTATGACGAAGATGGGGAAGTAGGAACCGTAGCTGTTCCCGACGATGACGACAATTATAGCGGAACCATGAACAGTACGTACAATGATGATGGTGGCGATTGGAGCTGGTCTGAGTCTAGTTGGAATCCATCTAATTGGTTTAATGCAGAAGGTGGAAAAGTTAGAGGTTACGCACAAGCTGGCGAGGTGAGTGTTGATGATGAATCATTAGAAGAGGTCACTGATGTGCCAAGCTTAGATGAGTTAGCATTAGCAAATTTAAATAATATTCAAGACTCTAATAGTAATATTGCTGATTTGCAAATGATGTTAGCTAATAGTGCTATGCCTTCTTCCACTGCAACCTCAGACGCTCGTGCAGCATTAGACACTGCTAGAGCTGATTTTTCAGCTATGTTACAACGATCAGCAGATACTGCAGCACAAGGTCCTAGCGAATCTGAGAAATGGTTTAGGCTAGCTGCTGCATTCGGTAAACCCACTCAGAGTGGTCATTTCATGGAGAACCTAGGCTTAGCTAACGAAGCATTGGCTGGTTTCAAATCAGATAAAAGAGCTGCTCAATCAGCTTCAGATGCACTGTTAATGCAAGGAGCAGAATTTAATTTAACTTATTTGAAAGATGATTTAGCAGCAGCTACCGCTGCAGGTGCTGCTGAAAGAGATTGGAAACGTGGCATGGCTGCAGAGCTATTAGAATACGAGAGGGATCAATTACAGAAAGTTGAAGATAGGGAATTTGATCTTGCTGTCATAGCTGGTGAGAGAGTATACGAAGCAGGTAAACCTAAGTCCGCAGCAGCTAAAATAGCAACTGATATGGGGTTAACAGGTGCTGCATATAATACTTTCATTGAAGAGTATTATGAAAGAGAACAAGCAGTGGCTGCTTTAGAACTTGAAGCTCTAACTAAACAAGTTGACACTCTAAGCACAGGTGAATTAAACCTTAAAGCAGACACTCAAACTCAAATTGAATCAGCTGAATCTTCATTAATGCTGTTAGATAAAGCTTTAGAGTTGAATGAAATAGCTTTCAGCAAAAGTTTTTATGACAGTTCAAAAACAGCCTTTTTAAGTGCAATGGATCCTGAAAACCCTCAATATATAGCTACCATGGAACTTGAACAAATATTAAGTAGTAATGCATTAGCTTCTTTAAAATCTACTTTCGGAGGTCAGATTTCAGACGGAGAAAGAAAATCTTTAAGTGCTCTGCAAGGTATAGAAGCGAAAAGTTCTGCAGAAAGAGAAAAAATAATTAGAAATGCCGCAGAAGCTCTGGCTAGTATACTAGGCAAAAGACGTATTAAATTAGAACAAATCAGTTCTGGTGAATATGGAAGAAAAACACCTACAGGAGATAAATGATGTCTGATGGTTACTGGACAAATACTGCTCGCTCATGGTTAGGACAAGGTTTAGCCATGGGTTGGGGAGATGAGTTAGAAGCTCGACTTAGAACCCTGAGCGGTGATGAAACTTATGAAGAAGAACTTGCTGCCATAAATGAATCTTATAATCAATATTCTGCTGAAAACCCAGGAGCGTCTTTGACTGGTGAAATCGTAGGAGGTTTCATACCTACGGCAGCTGCTTTAATAGCCACTCCATTTACTGGGGGAGCCGCTGCTCCCGTTGCTGCTGCAAGCGGAGCTAGGACGGTAGGAGCTTTAACCAACATAGCTAACAAAGCTAGACAGGCTTATAAAGGTACGGTCGGCAGAAATGCGGTAACTACTGGAACTACCACAGGTTTAACTACTGGAGCTATAACTGGGGCAGGAATGGCTCCTCCTGATAATAGAAGTTTAGACGCCATCATCAGTGGGGGCTTAGGAGGTGCCATAGGTTTCGCATTACCTATGGCTGGTAGAGGAGCGACGGCAGTATTCGGTTTCATTAGAGACAGATTGCAACAGAGCGGTCAATATGTTGATGACTTGGTATTACAAAAAGTTTATGAGGCTGTTGGTGCTAATGGGGGAACTCCTCAAGACGTTTTAAATGTAATTTCACGAGATGCTGAATTAGGCGTACCCAGTACTGTAGCGAATGTTAATGAAAAAACTCTAAGACTGGCTGATTCTTTGAACACCGCAGGTAGAGGAGATGTTCCTGAAATCATTCAAGAAAATTTAGTAGACGTTCAATCTTCTGCTAGGGACAGAGTTATAAAACAAACTACAGATGCTCTGGGAGAAGGTAAATATTATGATCAACAAGATACTCTTATAAATAATTTGAGATCTGGCGCTAATAAAGCTTATGATGAGGCTTATCAATTTGGTGCAGTAGACGACCCCAGAATATTAAATCTATTGAAAAATAATCCTAACTTCAAAGAGGCATTTAAGAGAGCCCAAGCTATTGCTCAAAATGAAGCAGATGCAGACATTCTAGCAGGTGGAGACGGCAGTGCATTTAAATTGATCCCTTATGAAATAGTAACGAAGGGTGGTAAACCCTCTATAAACATGCTTCCTGATGTTAGAACTCTTGATTACATTAAAAGAGGATTAGATGATCTAATTAGAAAAGGTTTTGACGGAACCGGAATGGCACCTGCACAAGCTAATTCTTTAAAAAAGCTTAAAAATCAATTTGTAAATGTTTTAGACGAAGTTACTGAAGTTGACGGAGTGTCTGCATACGCTAACGCTAGAAAAGTTTACGCAGGAGATATGGAAGTTATTGAAGCTTTAGACAATGGTTTTGCAAACTTTGGTAAAATGGCTCCTGAAGAAGTGTCTAAGGCGTTTGAGAATATGAGTGAAGGAGAAGCTCAGGCATTTTTAACAGGAGCTTCTAGGCACTTATTAGATAAACTTACGAAACCGAGTACCAACGCTAACTATGCGCAGAGAATAATCGGCTCCCCTGACATGCGTAAGAAAATACAGATGCTTTTCCCAGCAGCAGGTGAAGAAGGCTTGGCTCTTTATGAAGCAGCGTTGTTAAGAGAAGCTCAATTATTCAAAGAGATTGGCAGGATAACTGGAGGGTCTCCGACAGCTCAAAGGGAGGCAGGTAAAGCTGCCATAGGAGAAGGTCAAACTGCGGGTGACGTGATGGCTGATGCTGTTTCTACAACAGGTCTCACTAGCGCATTAGTTCAGATGGTTAGTAAAGTAATAAGGCAGTCAACCTTACCTGCTACAACTCAAGAAAAAATGGCTCGAATGTTGATGTCTGATAATCCTGAAGACGTGGCAATAGTTGTGCAGGCTTTAGAAGACTTTGGAACAAGAAAAATACCTAAAGAGGTTGCATTAAATAGAAGAGAAACAGCTAACATCATCGGTACTGCTTCACTGCCTGGAAAATCAGGTCCTGATAAAACTCCTACCATAGAAGAAACATCTGAAGAAACTATGGAAATTGAGACTCCTAATTCTACAACAGTGATAACTGATGAAATGAAAGAAACATATCCAAATCTTTTCGGTGATTAAATGTGGTTTTTAGTATGGATCAATTTCACGACTGCTGGCGAAGTAAATTACTATCAGATTAGTACGCATGGGTCAGAAGAAATATGTCAACAGGAAAAAGAACAAGCAAAGGTAATAGTAACTAAGTCGAATGAAACGATAGCTTGTTTATGGGCAGAGAAATAAATGATAGAGATTGCTGCCGCTATAAGTTTGGCTACTGGAGCATTTAATGGTCTTAAAAAAGGCATAGCAGTAGGTAAAGATTTACACGATATGGGTAATCAACTTTCTCAGTGGGCTGGTGCCATGGCCGATTTAGATTTCTGTGAACAGCAGCAAAAGAATCCTCCATGGTATAAAGCACTCGGAGGTCAGGTTGAAGCCGAAGCAATGGATCTGTTCGTAGCTAAAAAGAAAAAAGAACAGATGCGTCAAGAGCTTAGAGAATGGATATCATCTGTAATGGGTCCTAGTCAATGGGATGAATTAGTTAGAATAGAAGCAGAAGTTCGTAAGAGAAAAAGAGAAGAAGAATACCGTAGGATTGAACTACGTCAAACTATAATTGAATGGGTTACTGGATTAATATTATTAATAACAGGACTTATTATATTTATAGGTGCCGTATGGCTACTAGATCAAAAAGTAAACAAGTGAGGTGAAAAATGAGTTTAATAACTAGCTTAGTAGGACCTGTATCTGGTCTATTAGATAAGTTTATTGAAGACAAAGATCAGAAATCTAAACTGGCTCATGAATTAGCCACCATGGCTGATAATCATGCTCAACAAATAGCATTAGCTCAGATTGAAGTCAATAAAGCAGAAGCTGCTTCAGGTTCCTTCTTCAGAGGAGGATGGCGTCCGTTTGTAGGATGGACTTGCGGTGTAGCTTTATTGTATCATTTTATTCTCTCCCCATTAATATTATTTGCAGTTGCGCTTTTTGGGATAGAAATACCACCTATACCCGAATTTGATATGGGATCTCTTCTAACGGTCCTCATGGGTATGTTAGGATTAGGTGGTCTTAGAACATATGAAAAACAGAAAGGTCTGACCAAGTGAAACACAATTTTGAAAATGCTCTAGAAATGTTATTAGAGCACGAAGGAGGATATGTTAACCATCCGAGAGACCCAGGAGGAGAAACTAATTTAGGAGTTACTCGTAAAACTTGGGCAAAATGGTTAGGACGTGAAATCAAAAATGGCGAAATGAAAAAATTAAAGATTGAAGATGTAGGAGATCTTTATAAAAAAGAATACTGGGACAGGTTGAAATGTGATGAGCTACCCAGTGGACTTGATTTCTTTTGTTTTGATTGGGGTGTTAACTCAGGAACTGGCAGGAGTGCTAAGGCATTGCAGAGGATTATAGAAGTAGCTCAAGACGGAGCAATAGGTCCTATGACTTTAAAAGAAGTAAAGAAACATGAAGTTAAATATCTAGTAGATAAAATGTACACACGAAGACAAGAATTTTACGAAAACCTTAGCACGTTCGATACGTTCGGAAAAGGTTGGACTGCTAGAAATAAAAAAGCTTTAAAACAAGCTAAAAAATTAACTAAGGAAAATAAGTGACTCCTAAAAAATTAGAGTCTACTTCTAAATATGCAGCATATGATTTAGACTCTGATGGCGTGGTCAGCGATAGTGAGATAGCGAGAGCTAAGGAGATTAGAGAAACAGAAGACTCACTGCGTAAGCATATAGCCCAATTGAGAATGGCCAGAGCTACATTAATAGCTATGGCTGCTTTTACGTTAGCGATGTTCTTTTTACCCATAGAAAGGGTGAAGGCATTGAGTGATATTTCAAATTTATTTTATATATCAGGTGCGGGTATAGTAGGGGCTTATATGGGTACGACTGCGTGGATGTCTAAAAAATAAATAAAAATAGGGCTTTACTTCTAACAATGAATATGCTATAATAAGCTTATAACTCATAACTTAGGAGGGTCTCATGGCTCACAATCAAATCACATTCGGCATCATCTTCCGCAAAACTTCTTATGCAATTAGTGAAGTTTCTAATTTCATAGAGTGTGCCGATGGTATTGAGCCAGTAAGTCATAAAAATGCTTACGTTAAATTTCTTGAAGATCTTCTTGATGGCAGTATCACAAAATCTACTTTGGTCGATCGTGACATCCTTGAAGAGTTCTGGCAAGATCTTAACAATCGTGCTGATATTGATTATCGTGAGGGACACTGGGATGATGATTATGACGTCTACTGGGGAGGCTATTCATTTGATCAAAGAGCAAAGAAACTAAGAGCTCATCTTGACAAGAAATAAAATAATCCTTTACTTTCATGAAAAATGAGAGTATAGTAAATTCTATAACTGATAACTGAGGAACACTAATGAACATTTTCTTTCTGCATACCTGCCCTGAATTATCCGCAAAAGACCTGTGCGACAAGCACGTCGTTAAGATGGTTTTAGAGACTGCTCAAATGTGCAGCACTGCTCTAAGACGTAACGGTCTTGACCCTCTTCCCTCAACTTATAAAACTGCATTCAAAAATCATCCTATGACATTGTGGGTTGGTGATTGTAAAGAAAATTTTATGTGGGCTCTTGACCATGGTTTAGCCATCGGTAAGGAATACACTCGTCGCTATGGGCGTGACCATAAGAGCACTCAGGTTCTTCAAGACATCAAAGATGCATATTTTCGCAATAGTGACTACAATAATTTAAAGTGGCATATTAGCACGCCACCTCAATGTATGCCTGATGAGTTCAAATGTGATGATTATGTTGAAGCATACAGAGCATATTATAAAGTTGAAAAAGCAGCTTTTTTAGACTACACTAATTCTCAACAGCCAGCTTGGCTATAACTTATAACTTAGGAGTTAAGTATGAAATTATATGTAAACCATCTCGGTCAATGGGCAGGTAATCAAGAGGATGCTAAAAAACTAGGGCATCCATTTGAGACTTGCGATGTACCTTATGACAAGAAAGGTCTCTTAGAGTTCTTAAACACTAACCAAGTAACCATTGGTTCTAAGTCTCCAGAAGATCATGATCCAGAACGTATACCGAGCCAGAAACCTAATTACGTTGATCCCATAATAGTAACCAGTGGTAACACCACCAGCACTCCTCTAGCTTACGTTAGAGATGAGGTGGGTATATTAGAGATTGAAAATGTTTATCAACATTTAGTAACCGCACATCTAGCTATGAATCATATAATGGATGCCGTAGGTCACGCGCCTCATAAGACTAGTCTTTTTAAGAAAGAGGAAGAGTGATATGTTTTCTGCATCAATGTGTTTAGCAATGGCTATATATTTTGAGTCAGCAGTGGAGCCTAGCTATAATGCTGGGCTTGCTGTAGCTGAAGTTATTTTGAATAGAGTAAAACATCCTAAATTTGAAGACACGATATGCGGAGTGGTGACAGAAGATTGGGGACCTGGGAAATATGATTGTCAATTTTCATTCTACTGTGATGGTAAACCGGAAAGACCATATCAAGGTGAGCGATGGGAAAGAGCCAAGAAACAAGCCAGAGACGCATTAAATGGGAAAGGCTTAAAGCACAGCGCATTATTTTATCACACTACTTATGTTAATCCTAAATGGAGCTCTCAGATGGTATCAATAGGTAGGATTGGTAAACATATTTTCTATAGGGAAAAATAATCCTTTACTTTTTGAATCATTGGTGGTATAGTAGATATTATAACTGATAACTAAGGAACTGAAAAATGACAACATTCGTATTAGTAACTCCCTCATATCTTCTTCTAAATGATAAGACTTACCCTAGCAAGATTGGCGCAGGTCTCGGTCTAACTAGCGAGCGCAAAAAGCGTCAGCGTGCATTTTTTGCAGCTAAGGATGCGAAGTATCCTTCTCCTCATGAAATAAAGCATCTTGAAAATCGCTTAGACGATGCGAATATGGGTCGTTATGTCACATTAGAAGAATTCACTGAAAATGAGCCAATGGTTGAGCGCACCAATTTAATGACTGGTGAAAAGTTCAAAGAAAAGCTCAACACTCCTTATTATTGTTCACCTCGCTCTGAAACATATTGGAGCATGTGATAATGGACAAACTTTTTATAGGTTTAGGTTTTTTAGCATTCCTGCTAGTCTTAGGACTAGTAGGAAATGAAGACTATGAATATGAGGTCAGATCTCAAGTAAATTACTGCCAGATGGTTGAAGCTGGTATCTGGCCAGATTATAACGACACATATCAATATTGCGATAAAGCTTATAATGCTCTCGCAGAAATACAAGGAGAATAAAAATGAATACTGGATTTGAAACAATGTCGTCTAAAGAGCTGGTTGCTTTCTATAATAACTTATGCGAGAAACCAGTTAAAAAGTTTCGTGATAAAGCCACAGGCATTAAAAAGTGTCAGGAGCTTTCTGATTTTGCTATCACTATTAAACAGAACGGTAAGACTGCAGAACCTCTTACTACTAAGTTGAAAGAGTCGCTTAATGGTAAAGATCCTATCAAGCCTCAAGTACCGACAAGGAGACAGGCTATGAGTTCTTCTCTTCAGTTAGATCGCACAATCATGGTTTATGATACTGAAGGTTCATCAATAGGAATGTTTAATAATGTTCATCAGCTCTGGAAAGCTTATCCTAAATGGGTCACTGGTGCTCAGGTTGACAGGCTCACTCGAGTGCTCTACACCGCTGCTAAGGCTGGGGTTAGAGAATCTGTAACCATCAACGAGCGTACATTTGAATTAGCTCAGTCAGGATTAAAGCGTAATGGATAGCGTGTTTAACAAGCTAGCGATAAATAGAGAGGAGGTCAAGTGGGAAAACTACTTGGCCACTCTAACTCCTTGGCAGAATAAAGCTGGGGTGTGGTTCAAGAGAGAAGACTATTTCGCACCGCTCGGTTATAGCGGTCCTAATGGTTCTAAAATGAGACAGCTGATATGGTATGTCAATCGTTTCAAAGAGGGTAAGTCTCACATAGTCACAGGAGCTTCTATTCAGTCTCCTCAGCTGAGCATGAGTGCCATCGTGGGCTCTCATTATGGTCTCAAAAATAGACAGGTCGTTTATAGCAAACCCCATACTGTTCTTACGCATGACAATCCTAGGATTGCTGCAGGGTTCGGTGCGGTATTTGAATATGCGAACGGTCCTTATAATCCTATCATTCAAAAGAGAGTTGCAGATCTGACTCAGCCTACTTCACTTGTCGTAGAATATGGTATCACTGTACCGCATAAAAGATATGACGCAGAAGATGTTCAGAAGTTTCACGAAGTAGGTGCACATCAAACAAGTAATATGCCTGATGATGTTGAGAGATTAATCGTACCTGCTGGGTCTTGTAACTCTCTCACCAGTGTGGTATTAGGTTTGAGTAGAAACCCGAATAATTTAAAAGAATTATTTACAATTGCAATAGGTCCTGATAAAAGAGATTGGATGGCAGAGAGGTTAGAGATCATGGGTGTTGACTACAAGAACCTGCCTTTCAAATGGAAGCATTATTCTTTGCACTCTAATAACTATGCCTCGTACTCGCAGAAGTTTACAGGGGAGACTCACGAAGATATAACTTTTCACCCAACTTATGAAGCCAAGATGTGGCGATGGCTGCGGGAGACTAACTCATTAGATTATGATGACAGCACTGGGTTTTGGATAGTTGGTAGTGCTGCGAATAGAGATGTTATTAGACCATTTTATACGGAGGCATCTTAATGGCTAGCAAGTGGAAAATTTTAGAAAAGTATGACTTTGAACTTTTGCCAGGAGAGCCTCAGTTGATGCCTGATGGCGACTACAGCTATTATCAATATCTTAATAAGCGTTGGCAGGAAACCGGAAAGAATGTTTTATGTCAGGAGTTTCTTCTAAACGAACATAAAGGAGCTTCGGTCATTCAAGAACCATTCGGAGGATGCGGAGTGTTTTCGGTTGCCTTACAGCATGTAGTTAAACCTCAGCATCATTTTATCGGAGAGTTAGATGATGACTGTGTTAATCAGCTCAAGTATTGCATGGCTGATTATTCTAATGTTGTAGTCTCTAAAGAAGATGCCCACGAAAGACTCGGAGTTATGCCAGCTGATATCTATGTCTGTGACTTCCCATTTTTCACATTGATACAGCACAGTAATGGTAAATGGAGAACTGAGATGGAAAGAATGATATCTCATGAACCTGAAGCTATAATCATTACTGATGGGTCAAGCTGTAGATGGCATTTTACAGTACCTAATTTAATTGCTAGAGGGCATGATGTTTCTAATGATAGAGAGAGTTATGCGACAGTCTTTAGCGATTACTTTGAAGAACAATATGGTTATAGGGTGACTGCCATGGCATACCATGGTACCTGTTTCTATATTAAAATAGAACCTACTAACTTAGAATATTCTCCTGTCAGATTTAAAAAGATTGTAGCAGGAGAAGGTTATAAAGGCTTACAGCCAGTAAAGGAATAACTATGATAACTGATATAGATTATCGGTTGAGAGAAAACCGAACAAAATACTTCGATGCGCTTTACACTTTAAACTTAAATTATGGTGTTATGCCAGGATTAGTTTACTTGTACATGCCTGAACTGGCTAAGCGTTATAACTGGGATACTGAGCAGCGTCTCTGGTATGCTTTCTTGAATGGCATGACCCAAAACCCCATAACATCATTAAGACTCCTAGAGCAGCTTCCTGAGGTGCCTCCTGCTGGGGCAGCTTTGACTAGGTTCACTAATTGGTTTGATGAAAACTGGGAAACTCTGCAATACGACACTGACCGCAGATATCAAAAGAAAGATACAGTTGAAGCTATCAAGTCTTATGCGAGCCTGTTAGATGGTTTCAAGTCTCAAGAGGAAATGCTCACAGGTAATTATCAAACACTGTGGAAGAGGGTCAGAGATGGGTATGATTCTTTTGGTAGGCTATCAGCATTTAGTTACCTGGAATACGTATACTTGAATGGATTCGGTGCAGACTGTGATGACTTATTATTTGAAGATAAATCAGGCAGTAAATCTCATCGTAACGGTATGATGTTTTTATACGGTGCTGATCAGTACGTCTGGGACAAGCGTATGAAAAATGATTTCACAGGCGATTATCCAGACTTTTCTAAAATATGTGATTGGCTGAACACTGCGGCGAGTTCTTATTTAGATCGTTACTCTCAGTTAAATCCCGAAGTATCTAACGTAGGTAACTTTACTTTTGAGAGCAATCTATGTACTTTCAAGAATCATTTCTTTGGGAGACGTTATCCTGGAGTTTACGCTGACATGGCGTGGTCACGTATTGAATGGGCAGAAGAAAAAGGCTTAGATGTTGAAGAGTTTAAGGACATGAGATCTGAGTTATTACCGACATGGCTTAGAGCCGAATGTTCTAATGATAAGGTTGACATTAATAAACATGCCGCTATATTTGCAAACACAGGTACACCATTCCGAGGGGAGCATTTTTTACATGGCTAATATAATATTGAGATTATCAGGAACATTCGGTAGTGGTAAGACGACTGCTGTTAGAAGGTTTATAAATGATTACCCGCACTCAATCTTGAAAAAAGATGATAAGATTATGGGTTATGGTATCGATTGTAAAGTAGTCGGTATAAACAATCCTATTTATATTATCGGTAAATATGATAATGTTTGTGGGGGGACTGATAGTATGCCTACTCAGCTCGCGATTGCTGAAAGAATATTAGAGGCTCATAAATATGGGCATGTGCTCTACGAGGGTGCTTTAGTTTCTGCTTCAGGTTTGGGCGGTAAAGTTACTCAAATGACTGAGGAAACAGGATGCACTGTTTACGCATTCTTAGACACTCCTCAAGATAAATGTATAGACAGAGTTATCGGACGACGCAAAGAAGCAGGTAATGAAAAAGAGTTCAACCCGAAAAATCTAATTGACAAGTTTAAGAGTGTGTCAAACTGTCGTAAAAATTTAACTAATGCCGATTTAACAGTAGTCGACATAAGTCATATTGACACTCATCCTCCATTACTCAAAATAATAAAGGACTTTGAAAATGATCGATAGTAATCCGTATAACATGCCTGATAAAGATACTGTTATATCAACGAACGCATTACTTTATTTTGTGTGGGAGCGAGAGGCTATGCGCATCGCTAAAGAAAATAGATTTAACGGTGCATTGACTCTTGATCCTATTTTAAGTAAATATAAGTTTACTAACATTAGAAGAAAGGATGATCGAGTTAGTGAATGGATCATTAAGAACGTGATAGATCTTTATCCTACTGAAAATTACAGGCAGGATTTATGGTTCGTTTTATTGATATGTCGATTGGTTAATTGGCCACCGACTCTACAACACTTGATCAATGAAGGTATATTACTCCAAGCTGCGGGAGACTTCAACACTGCTAAATTTTCTAAGTCTATTGAAGAATTTAGAGAAAGCTTAAATGGGAAGAAAGTTTACTCCGGAGCTTACATGGTCTACCCCACTAAAAAGGATGTGGGATCAGTCAAGTCTCTATCTTTAGCGAGGTATATTATTGAACCTACACTTGACATAGGAGATGATATTGATGGCTCTTTCTTTGAGCATAATTCAATAGCTGATTTTGTAAAAGTTCTCTCTGGTTGTTTTGGCATAAGCACGTTTATAGCTGGGCAGGTTGCAGCTGATTTAACTTATGGCGATGCTGTATTGGCCAAGGCTAGTGACCTTTACAGCTACGCACCTATCGGTCCTGGTAGTAGTAAAGGTTTGAATTACTTGCTAGGTAGAGGTCCTTATGCTTCTTGGACACAGGATCATTTTAATAGCGAGCTTATGAGTATTAACGAAAACATTAAGTCTAATTTAGAGATCACTGACCTTACCTTACATGACGTTCAAAATGTCATGTGTGAGTACAGTAAATATACCAGAACTGTTTTAGGTGAGGGAAAACCTAAGACTATGTATAGACCAGAGATGGAGTTTTGAGATGGAATTAATAGTTGACAATGTGAATGAGGCATTTTCAGAAATTTTCTGGAAGTTTAAAGTCCTTAACTTGAAACCTCAGCAGACTCGTAATGGTCCTGCACTGGTTTATCCTGAGATAGTAACTACGACTTATCGTCATCCCGAAGAGAGAGTTCTGTTTGATCCTCAAAGAGATGCTAATCCTATTTTCCACCTGATGGAAGCTATTTGGATGATAGCAGGTCGTAAAGATGTAAGGTTTGTCAAACAATTCAATAAAAACATGGCAAACTTTTCTGATAATAAAATAGATTTCAACGCTGCATATGGCTGGCGATGGAGGCAGCATTTCGGTCATGATCAATTACTTGACGTGATTGACTTATTAAGAAAAGATCCTGATACTCGCCAAGCTGTTGTGCAGATGTGGGATTCACATGACTTATGTAAAAAGACTTTGGATAAGGCTTGCAATACTCAGATAGTATTTCAGGTCATTGACAACAAGCTGACGATGACAGTATTCAACAGGTCAAATGATCTTTGGTGGGGAGCTTACGGAGCTAACGCAGTTCACTTCAGTTTCCTGCAAGAGTTTGTTGCGAGGTCATTAGCTTTAGAAGTAGGTCGGTATAATCAAATCTCGGTTAACTTTCATTTATATACTGAGCTTTATAACATAGGAGATTTTTTACAGTCTCCTCCGAGTAAAGACCATGACGCATATAATGCAGGCTCAGTAAGTGCGTACCCGATAATGGACAATATGAATATGACAGCTTTCTTAGAAGACTGTGAAAAGTTTTGTAATCTTCAAGGTGTCACGAGTGATTATAAACATTCATTTTTTAAACAAGTGGCAGTACCTATGGCTCAAATTTATAAAGAGCGTAGAGAAAAAATAAGCGATGGTATGCATATAGTTGACGATATAGCTGCTACCGACTGGAGATTAGCCACTCGTAATTGGTTAGAGAGGCGAGTAAAATAACACTTGCCTTTTGTAGTAAAATAAACGATAGTATATTCCATAACTTATAAAGGAGAACTAAATGGAAAAGACACTTCAATTTATTATTGACGGATCTGCAGTTAAAAGATTTCATACCGTCACTACCATCACTCAAGACACTGTCGGTCATCACTCACATAATGTTGCGATGCTGTGCCTATTAATGGATATTACCGCCAGTAAATCTTTAATGATGGCAGCTTTATTTCATGATCTGAGCGAACATATAACCGGAGACATACCTAGTCCTGCTAAAAGAGAGTATGGGATACTCTCTCAAGTAAGTGACTTAGAGGAAAGTCTTATGCGTGAAGCAGGTGTAGTGTTTCCGAGTCTAAACGAAAAAGATAAAAGAACACTCAAATTAGCTGACATTGCTTCCGGAGCTATTTTCTGTGCCACTGAGGTTAACCTAGGGAACACTAAACTAAAAAAGATCTTTGATACTTACATGTCTTATGCTCGGCAAATGGTTCTCAAAGGTCGCGAGAGATTGTTATTTGATGTTATTGAGGAGATGATTAATGACAAGTAAAGTTAATAAAACTCAGATCGGTGGGGATCATTATAAGTCTACGACTGGTGGTGAGGAGCACTGGGACAGGGTGTCTAGGCTCGGTCTTAATTATTTCCAGGCGTGCGCTACTAAGTATATTGAGCGATGTTACCTCAAAGCTAAGCAGCCATTCTACACTATACAAGATCTCAATAAGGCTAAGCATTTTATTGATAAGTTGATTGAGATTGAAGAGGCTAAGCATCAAGATCAAGAGGCATCTGGTCATTATGTTAATCAAGATCCCGACCTGTACAGGGGAGATCTACGCCACAAGCAGTTTGATAATGATTATAAGGATCCTTACGACAAATGAGTACGT
>Ga0208303_1000197_pt1 | contig 25577 bp, 14 predicted proteins | sample CB_VirMetaG_2_FD_184537 | JGI IMG/M metagenome (GOLD analysis project Ga0208303, IMG submission 184537) | Freshwater to marine saline gradient viral communities from Chesapeake Bay - CB_1504_2 Viral MetaG (SPAdes) (version 4) | ecosystem: Environmental > Aquatic > Marine > Coastal | place: USA... | reverse complement strand
ATTGAGTACGGTGTATTTGGTAATGACAACTCAGCAGTTTCTCTAGCATAAAATAAATAAGACATGGCACATCCTTCAGAAGCTTTACCTAAAAACATGTACATCCTTGACGGGACTAACGATCTTACACTAACTAATGGTCGTCATGTTTTTGCTATATACAACCCAACCGCAGCAGCGGTTACAGTGGACATAACTGGTAGTTTATACACTTATCAGACTGATGCATACAAAGAGCTTTCAACAGAGACAACAGGATTCCCGATTCCTTCTGGAGGCACTCTTTACGGAAGGTTCACCAACGTGGAATCTTCAGCCGCTAACGTAGTTTGCTACGTGGCTTAAATTGAACACAATTAATTAAATATAATGGAACAAAATACAATCGAAGAGATTGGTGGAATGAAGGTCTTCAGTAATCCTGAGGACCTTGCTGCGTCTATGAGTAGCACACCAGAACAACCACAAGCCGAACAGGTAACACCTGAACAGCCTACGGTAGAAGAGACTCCAATGCAAGAAACTCCTGTACAGGAGATGCAGGCGGAGCAACCAACACAAGAGAACGAGGTTCAGCAGGAAACTGCCGAGCCAACATCTGATACGGAGTATTCAGAAGGCGAACTCGAAGGAGCTGTTATGGAATTTCTAAGCAACCGCTTGGGAAGGGAGATCAGTTCTTTTGATGAGTTTGAAGGTACTCAACAAGCTGAAGCAAACGCCATTGATGAGCGTGTCGAAGCCATCGCGAAGTTCGTAGAGGAAACGGGCCGAGCACCAGAGGACTGGTTTAGGTATCAGTCATTGAATCCAGAAGGTATGGATGATATGACAGCTATTCGCATTCAAATGGCGAATGAATACCCTAACCTATCTTATGATGAGCTAGACTTACTCGTTAACAGCAAGTACAAAGTTGATCCAGACCTCAATACTGAGGGCGAGGTTCAGCTTGCACAACTACAGCTTAAAATTGATGGTGATAAAGCGCGTCGAGACATAGAAGGGATTAGAGGTAAATACTCTGCCCCTGAAGCTGTCGAGTCAGCGCCTCAATCGCTTATCAATGACGAATGGGTGGCGGCAATGTCTAAGGAAGTTAACGATCTCACAGGTCTAGAGTTTGACCTAGGGAACGAGAAGACTTTCGAATTTGGCCTTGACGACAACTACAAGTCAGAACTAATAAATAAGAATGCTCGTCTTGACGAGTACTTCGATGATTACGTGAGGGAGGACGGAAGCTGGGATTACGATATGCTGTCTTCGCATAGGGCCTTGATTGATAACATTGACAAAATTGTCAAGTCTGTTTACACCCAAGGGTTGGGTGACGGTCAAAAAACTATCGTGAACACAGCGGCTAACGTATCTACGCAGACGGCCCCTACTACGAATCAAAATCAAACAAATCCGTTAGCTGACCAACTTAAAAATATTCTTGGCGGTCAGTCTAACAAACTAACTTTTAAAGTCTAAAAATTATGGCTACTACTGCACAAGCGCATACTAGTGTCGCGCCAGCTATTAGAGCTGGTGCGGAGAACTATACTGCACTTAATGATTTGATCGGCACCAATAAGGAGCTGGTCATGCAAAACCTCGTCGAAACATACGGCGATCAAGGTATTACTGGAATGTTGAAGATGACTGGGGCTATCAGCTCTGGCGGATCTGCCGATCAGGTTGAATGGTTCGAAGCTTCAAGACGTCACAAGGTTGTTGCTTTCTCTAATGTAACTGAGAGTAATGACGTTCTTTCTTTCACTATTGCTGCAACCAACATCAACAAGTATGATGTATTCATGGATGCAAACACTGGTACTCGTTACATCGCTCAATCTTCAAGCACAAGCACTACGCTGACTGCTGTGGCATTGTCTGATGATGCTATCGCTGTACCTTCAGACACTACTGGCGATTTGGTTATGTTGGGTAACATGTACCCACAGGGATCTGATCAGCCTAGTTACTTCGTTGAATCAGAGGTTACTCGTAAGAAAAATCCATTTGCTATTGTTAAAGGCCGTCACCAAGTGAACGGATCTCAAGCAACTAACATCGGATGGGTTGATGTAGGGGGTGGTGATTACCGTTGGTTCATGTACGCTGAGCAAGAAGCTCGTAAGCGTTTTGAAGATCAGCGTGAAATGATCATGCTTTTCGGAGAGCAGAATGACGGTGGGGGCAACGCAGCTGCTGCGCTTGATCCAAATCTCGCTGGTTCTGACGGTTACGTAACTGCTGTTGAGGCTGGTGGCATCACCGTTTCTAACGCTAACGCTAACCCTCTCGATTCATTCGCTGAATTTGATGACCTCATCTTGGAGTTGGATAAGCAAGGGGCTCCTTCTGAGTACGCTATGTACTTGAACAGAAAGCAAGACTTGGCAATCGACGACATGTTGGCATCAGGTATTTCTACTGGAGTTACTGCTGGTTTGGCTGGTCAGTTCGGTGCGTTTAACAACGATGCTGACATGGCTGTAAAGCTTGGTTTTAAGTCGTTTACTCGTGGTGGATACACTTTCCACAAGCACGACTGGAAGCTGTTGAACGATCCTACTTTGTTGGGTGCGTCTAACTTCTTGCAAGGCGCGATGGTTCCTTTGAGTAATGTAGTTGACGCGCGAACTGGTGTGAAAGCTCCAGCTCTCTCTATGTACTACAAAGAGGCAAACGGATACTCTCGCGAAATGGAGCACTGGGTATCTGGTGGCGGTGTATTGGGTCACACAAACAATGGTGATACTGGTACAGACGTTGCTACGTTCCACTACCGCTCTGAGATTGCTTTGGTGACTCGTGCTGCAAACCAACACGTTATCATTAAGGGCTAATTATTAAACAAATAAATACTTAGAAAATATGGCTGAAAAGTTTTTGTACTTCATGGAAGAGACTGACGGGGCATTTGACGCGGCTAATGACGCTATGTGTCGTCCTGTCTCCGAGTTTAGAGGTTTTGGAATTGTTGCTTCTGCTACTAGTTTGGAGCTTCATTTTAACAGCATGTTGGGTACGGGTGCAGACATTGCCGCCGTTGACAAGGTTGTCCTAACTGTTACTGCTAACAAGCAGAAAGAGATCATGGACTCTATTGTTCAGGCTATCAATTTTGCAAAAGATCCATTTATTGTTATTTCTGATGACTCAAACAGTCTGTTTATTAATCCAGATGTTACTGGATGTGCTATCACTGTTACCCCAGCGGCATAACAATTAATCTGTTGATGAGAAAGGGGGCTTCGGTCCCCTTTTTTATTTTCCCTATATTTGCAGTAATTAATTTAATTCAATATGAATACCCCAACTAAGAAGGCTCCTGGACGGCCTAAAAAAGTCCAACCTGACGCTCAAGTAGCGCCTCCTGCCCCAGCCAAAAAGAAGTCTTCTACCATCAGGAGAAAAGAAGAGAATAACCAGCACAAAGAGTATGAGATCCCTCAAGCGGCTGGGATTGTTTATATGCTACCTCAAAAAGGCGTAACCGTATACGACAAAGAAAACGACACTGTTAGAGAGATCAGATACTGCCCTAACGAACCATCTATTTTTAGAGATGAGCAATCAGCAAATGCGCGGCGCGAGTCTGTGTCATTTAGAGAGGGAAGGCTTTTTGCCCCTAAAGAAAAACCGAATTTACGGAAGTTCCTAGAGTGGCACCCATTAAATAAGGCAAACGGAGGGACAGTATTTAGAGAGGTAAATAAAAAGAAAGACGCTGAGGTGGAACTCAAAAAAGAGTTCTTGATGACCGACGCTGTAGCTTTAGTTAGAGACACCGATATACAGGAGTTACTGCCTATCGCTATGTACTTTAAAGTAAACATTAACTCTCCAGTATCAGAGATTCGTTTTAATCTCCTTAGAATTGCTAAGAGCAAGCCTCAGGAGTTCATTGAGTCCTTTGATTCACCACAAGTGCAGGCCCGATCTGTTGTAACTCAAGCTAAAGACTATCAAATCATCAACGTAAAGTCTGATGGTGTTTACTGGTTTGACTCTAACGGGCTGATTGTATCTGTGCCTGTAGGCCAAGACCCACTAGACGTAATGGTTAGGTTCTGCCTAACAGAGAAAGGATCTTCCGTTCTATCCTCCCTTGAGGAGAGGCTTGAACGCCTAGCATAAAAGAAAGGCCACCTTAGGGTGGCTTTTTTGTTTCGTATATTTGCTTCATGGACAGAAAATTCTTCTTTTTCCGTAGGGAGCCAGAGTCAGAGGCTAGCGCTTCGTTCTCAGACACAGGTGTGGGGTTGAGCACTATTGCCATCCCTTCAGAGAACCTTACTTTTATTACAGCTGGTAAAAAGAAAGTAGTCTTTACGTTCAAGGATTGCAACGGCTTTGATGAGTCTACCCTACAGGAGGGTGAGTCAATACCTAAAGCAAACATTACCGTAGCCTGTAAAGAGGGGGATGAGGCTGGGCTGATAGAGGATGTGATCAACTTTATGTCTAGAGACACAGCCAAGAATATCATGAAGTTTGATGTGGTAGATGGCAAGTCTACGTTTGATAAGGCTATAGTAGATACAGTAGATGACGTTAGGTCTGTAATACCTTCAGCCCCTATAAACACAATAACAAAAGAAATATCTGTTGGTGATGAAGCTAAGAAGTTTCAACAAACCATAGCTGAAATTACGTTTCCTGGCGACTTGCCTTTCATTGATTTCAACCATGAAATGCTGTCTTCTTTTGCGGATACGGACGCTTATGCAGATACACCAAACGCAGGCACTCATAATATTGATATTGCAGATGTTGGGGGTGTTGCTGTTTTTGATGAAAACACAGATAAAACACTAGTTAAGAAATCTGTTGCAATTGGGTCTGGATCTGCCATAAGTCTTGGCCCTGACACCACTATAACCTCTTCCGATTACACCATATATGTTGCCTTAAATTCCAACTTGGGGGCGGGACTTCCAGAATACGGCTTAGGCACCCTATATGGAAGCGCTAATGGAGAGTGTTTTGGATTTGGCGGTGTACCTAAAAATGACGGAGCTATAGGTTCAACAAATAACGATTTTCTCAGAACCACGGATGTGTTTTGCGTAAGACACGAAGGAGTAGATGGAGCCGCAGCATTTAGCAGCACAACATCATCCATTGATGGAACTAAGCCTTTCTCTATTCCAGACTCTGACTCATCATCGGTTAGCTATGACCCAAACCACATATTCATAATTAGAAGAGATAAGAATTTCAATATGTTTCTACACAACAGGGATGGAGACATAATCTCTAAAATACCAGCTAAAACAACACTTTTAAACCCGTCTTTAACTTCTTCTTCGCCTGGGAGAACAGACGGAGATCTTACTATTAGATTGATAGGCAGGGTTGGAGGTCAAAACATACCGTCAAAGTTTTACCTGTACAGATTTGGGGTTATAAAAAACGACATTGGTGCAAACGACGCCGCTAATTTAGCAAAGCAGTTGTCTAAAGTATACGGTACAAAATAACAGCCTATTTGTTTTTCGTATATTTGTTTTATGGTAAGCGTATTACAAGTATATAACGCCGTAAAGGATATCGCCAACAAAGAGCAGAAGGGCTTTATTACACCTGGCGTGTTCAATTCCTTTGCCCCTATAGCGCAGATGAATATCTATAATGAGATGTTCTCAGAGCTTGTGGACGCTAAGCGTATAAGCAGGCAGAACTTCGATCCAGGCAGAGACAAGTCTGTAAGAAAGCAGAAGCTAGAAGACCTTTCTTTTTATCACAGAAGAAAAGGAAATTTGGAGCTTTCTTACTCTGGTGGGTTGCTTTCAAAGCCTCTTGATCTATCAAGGTTGATATCCGTTTATTGTGCTTTTCCAATGTCGCCGCTTCAGACTTCAACCTCAGCTAGTGGTGAGGCACTAACCAACTGTGAGATAGTTTACGACCCAGAAAAAATAGATAGAATTATAGGGAGTAATCTTTCTTATCCGACTAATGACTTTCCTATAGCCTTAGTTTCCGCTATAGATATTGAGATTTTTCCAAACCCTCAGTTTGTGGAGCTAACATATTACGCTAAGCCAACTTCGTTTGACAAGGACGGAAATATAAGCGAGGGGTCTCCTTATTATGATTATGATGTTGTAAGCTACAATGGAGATGATTTAGAGCTTCCCTCTAGCTCCTGTAGAGATTTCATGCTTCCCCCTCATTACCTCAACGAGGTAGTTATGGAGATTGCTAAATTAATAGGTGTTAGGTTGCGAGACCCTAATGTAACTCAGTTCGCAACACAAGAAGAAGCATCTGAATAATGGCACATAATAAAGTAAAGCTAAGTCAAATAATCAGGGACTTCATCATCACGCTTGATGGAGACGACTACGCAAGTAACGCTTCAGACAGCGCTATAAGAAACTTCGCATTAAGGGGTATTAGAGAGATTGGTTTTGATCTTGGTAAAAAGATAAAATCTTTAAAAAGAGATATACAACCTAATGACACGGTTATACTTCCAGAAGATTTTGTTGATTTATTAAAGTTAGGTATTGTTGACGAGGATGGTATCGTGAGGGTGTTCGGAAATAACAAGAACATAAATTATTCGAGGCGGAGATCTGGAGCTGGCGCTAATATCAATCTTGAGGTTTCTGACACCGAAGACTCAACTACTGGTGAAAGCAATGGTGGCCCCTTAAACATTCCAAACAATTTTATAAACGATACTGTTGAAAGCAAGAGCTCTACAGGCGCTACAGGGGGTTCTGATAACGACTTTGGTCAATACGTATTCGAGAATTACATCTATCAAGGTGGTGCAGGAAGACTGTACGGAGCAGGTGGTGGTCACTTAGCTGGAGAGTATAGGCTCAACCTAGATCAAGATAGGATTGAAATAGAGACTAATAGCGAATACTCTCAAGTGGTGATAGAGTATATTGCCGATGAAGCCAGGTCAACCGACCCAGAAGTTCATGTGTACGCAGAAGAAGCGTTGAGGTCGTATATGTACTACAAGATTATAGAGCGCAAATCATCCGTCCCAGCAAACGAGAAGTCTAGGGCTAGAGCAGAGTACTATAACGAAAGAAGAAAGGCTAACGCCCGATTGAGCAACTTCACTAAGGAAGAGGCGTTGAAGACGATTCGTAAGAACTTTATGCAAGCACCTAAGTACTGATGCCGATAGATAAATTAACCCCAAGACAACTAGACTCCGACGCCGATAACAAAACTATCAGCAAGGTCTCTATGCTTGATGCTTTGAATCTGTACTCAGGGCCAGACAACGACAGCCTAACCATTGTAGAGGGTAAGCTAACTAAGTCGGATGCAGGTAACGGAATACTTAAGAACATTAAGGGTAATGAAAAGGTAGAGGGAGCACTTCTTGAAGGCTCAAGGGTTGTAGGTGGTATTGAAGACAAGAAGACTCGCATAACATACATCTTTGTTTATCACTCAAATGCCAGCAAGCAAGGTGTTTTTGCTTATGACAGCGAAGGCTTGTTGCCTGGGTCTGATGGACCAACCTTAAGGAAAATATACACAAGCTCTCAGTTTAACTTCCCTCAAAACGGGTTTGTAAAAGCGGATATTGTTTATAGCGCTGCTGTTAGAACGTTCGAAGAGCTTGGCGAGGACTTTGAGAAAGATGCTATCATTTACTTTACTGATGGGGTAAACGAGCCTAGAAAAATTAACGCTTACAGGGCTTTTGAATTTGGTAGCTCTATACACGGCAACGATGAGTTTGCAGAAGCCGACTTTATTACGGCTTGCCCTAAAACGCAGTTAGACCCCATAACCTTTATTTTTGACTCTGACCCTGATGCACTCCCAGAGGACAGAAGGTCTGTAAACAACTTTGAAAAATCCCCTGGGTTTCAATTTGCTTATCAGCATATCTATATTGATGGCATGGAGAGTGCTATATCTTCTTATTCTGACTTAGCGGTTCTTCCCTCTGTCATTGATCAAGGCGCTCAAAGTTACGTAGAGCACCTCAACTATAGATGTCTTTTAACAATACCTGCGGCTGGTCCAGAAATACAAAAAATAAGAATACTTGGGAAGCAGGGGAATACAGGCTCTTTTTTAATTATTGATGAAATCGAATCTTCGGAAGATACTCAAAAGTACGCTTTCTTTAATGACAGGGTTTTAAAGGGAGTTAGCACCGACGAGGTAAACAAACAGTTTGATTCATTGCCTAGAAAAGCTAAATCTCAATCTGTCACCTCTAACAGGCTTATGTACGGAAACTATCTGGATGGTTTCGATAAGTCAGGAACTACAGCTACAGCGACTGTTATTTATTTGGACAGACCTGAAGATTTTATTGATTTTGACATAAACGACATACCTTCTATAGATCTTGGGTTTCCAGGCAATACAGACACAAGCGTAACTGGTGAGTCAGCAGGGTTTTTTCTTGATTATTCTGGCCTGCCTAATTTTATGCCAGCTGGCACCCAGGTAAATGTTAATTTTTCTTTTAAGCCTCAAAAGAATTTTCACTATTACAGGGCTGGTACGGCTGGTCAAACAAGACAAAGAGGGCCGCAGCCTTCTTCCACAGATGATGAGATATTTAGTGAGGTTAATTTTGAGCAAAGCTATGCTGTTTCTTCAGAGCAAAACGGATCTGAAAACTTTGGTTCTGAAAACGGTTTAACCTCCTTAGAGGATAGCGCAGCCAATGGTTTAATATGGGGCTTGCCTTTAGATCAAATATTTGATGAAGGTGGTTCTGGGAATAATTTTGGCGCTGGAAACTTTACTAGCTGGGTACGAAAAGAAAATCCGCTAGTAAACGGAGTCATCCCAGATGGTTTTCCCTTTCCGTCTGAAGTCACACAAGCTACGTTCGGAACATCTGCTGCCGCTCCTTTTATATTTGAGGGTCAGCCAATTAGTTTTTCTGCCTCGTTTAATATTACCGACGATGTTGAAGACGCTCAAGCGCTTATTAAAGAAACAGTTGAGGAATGCTTTACTGAAAGTATTCCATTGTCCCCCGCTGGCGTAGAGATTTTATCCAGCAATAGTGAGTCATCATACGATATAGATTTAGGTCTTTCAAGCGGCAGCGTAATAACGCAGAATTATGTTGGTCAGGACGCTGGGTATGACGTTAACTGCTCTAGAATAGTTGCTGTAGCGAACCTTAAGGGAACGACTTTTTCTGGAGCGCCTTGTGGTTTCTTTATAGTAAATAAGGCGACTCCTACTTTTAGGTTACAAAAAAACACAAACCCAGGGCAATTAACTGTTGACTACCCTAACCTTGATGACAGGTCCCACTTTACCTTTAGGCTTACGGGTTTTGATTGCAACCCATACTCTGGCGTGCTTACCTGTATTCACGACACGGCTGAAACGGGCTTAGGAAACAACTCTAAAAACGAATGGGTGTGTATATCAGCGCCAGATTTAGACGCCCTGTTTAATAACTCATATGGTGGATCAGGAATATTCGACTGGATTGCTAACAAGCTAGGACAGGATGTGGCTGACAGCTTTCACGGATTTGCTAACCACCCCATTACTGGCATTAATTCAGTCAGTATAACTAACTCTACACTGGGGTATGGTCAGCAAATAGGAAGGATATTGAAAAACCCAGGGGATGCGTTTATTCAAACGGCTGTTGCGGTGGTTGGGGTTGGTGGCGGTGTTATTGGAGGAGGAGTTGGTGGTCAAATCATAGCGTCTCCGCACTCACTAATGGATGGGGAGGGGGGGCCTGGAGGTGGCCCAGCTAGAGCTTTTGCTAGCGCTCATCCTTATGACGCTCTAAGGATGAATAAACAAGGGTCTGTAACGGTAAATCCTTTTGTTGTTCCTGGAGCGTCACAGGTTCATCTTTACCGTAACACTGTTTTTTATAGTGGTTATATTTCTCCTCTTCCTGATTCTACGACCAATGATAGCTTTAGAGAAGTCACCATATTACCCTTTTTAAAAAACACAAGCACCAGCGATTCAGCTACGTTCGAATATCAAATCCCAGAAGGTGATGAAGAATTCGGAGCTCTAAATGCGGATAGCGTAAACTTTAAAAGAAATCAAAGCATACTTGAGCAACAAACCCTAAATCCTGTTACTATACTAAATAGTGATGGGCTGGGCTTTGGAAGAGAATCTTTCAAGACAGAGGCTAATCATGATTTTGGTATTGTTTACTATGACGAGCGAGGCAGGCACGGCTTTGTAGATCATCTTGCTACAGCTTTCGTAGAGGGTTATACGATTATCGAGAGGGGAGGACCGAACACAGGGGCTGTGGATATACAGCTTCAGCTTCAAGGGACTCCTCCTGACTGGGCTCATACCTACAAGATCGTTTACGCAAAAAATAGTAGCGTTCAGGATTTTGTGCAGTATTCAGTTGGTGGGGCCTTTGTTGGCGGAGACCCTAACGACGATGAGGTTACCGAAGCTAACAAGAATATATACGTCTCTCTAAACTATCTGCAAGGCCATCCAGTTTCTTACGTTAGTTCATTTGGAGCCAGAACACCTGAGGGTGGCTTAAACTTTTATAAATTTGAGCGCGGTGATAAATTAAAAGTTATTTCTCATGGACCCGCAGAAGGAAGGGTTTTTCATAGCCATGAATTTGATGTTGTTGATTTGGTTAACTTAGGTACTGGTGACGAAAATCCCCTTTCCAACGATCCTTCGTCAAATCAAGTTGGTCAATTTGTAGTTTTAAAGGATAGCCCTAACGCTAACGGCTTTAACCACAACAGCGTTGCTTTTGGAAGCGATAGCGGTGGCAACAAATGGAACGAAAACTGCATCGTAGAGCTTAGAACTCCTAAAAAACTTTTAGATTTAGACGAGCAGATATACTACGAGGCTAGCCCTAGCTATAAGGTTGTAAAACAACAATCTGGCGAGCTATCTCACTCAGAAGAAACCGTATTAATAACTAAAGGGGATGTTTGGTTTAGAAGGGTTGCGACAAACGTAAAACCTTTTCAAGGCGGGGAGTTTATTGACATCATACCTGATGACGATGGAGCTGATCCTTCTCCTCAGCCTAATTTCACTACGGTGTACATGGAGACACCTTCGTTTAGCGATCTGTTCAGGTCAGACTCTTTGTCTATAGGTAGGCCAAACGTAATATTTGATGACGCTTCAGAAACGATTAGGGAAAACACTATCACGTATTCAGACCCTAGCAACCCAGAGTCCACTAAGTTAAGGTACTCATCCTTCAACTCTTCTCTGGCTAATTTTAAGGACCTCTCAGAGACTTTTGGGGGTATACAGTATATGGGTGACCACGGAGACTTTGTTGTCGTTATACAGCGAGACAACGTGTCTCTAGTTCCCGTAGGTAAAAACATATTATCTGACGCATCTGGTAATCAACAGCTTATTGCCTCTAGGAATGTACTTAATGAGGCTGTCGTTTATCCAGGGAGGTCTGGTTGCGACATAGACCCCTCTTCAGTGTTTGATTCTGGAACCGAGGTTTTCTTCGCAAACAAGAATCTTGGTGAGGTATACAGGTGGAGTAAAAACACAGGGCCTCAGGTTATATCTGACATAGGAGTGTCGTCTGTTATTAGAGCTATATTTAAAAAGGCTGTTGAGTTAAACTTGAATACAATATCCCCCAATGAATCAAGGATAGTTGGTGGATGGGATCCGTTTAAGAAAGAATACCTGCTTAGCGTTGTTGATGTTGAGTCTAAATCAACTTTTGGCGTTGTGCTTGCAGATCAACCTAACGCTGATGTTATAGCTCCAGACGGTGCTGGTGGTGGCGAAGATGATGGGGGAGACACTAACACACCTGTATTGTTAATTGTCTCTCCAGACTCTATTGAATTTGGGGAAATGGAGGTAAACAAGCCAGAAACAAGTGTTGTGAACATAGTAAACAACAACCCTGACCCTATCAATATAACAAGCGTTATATTCAGTAACTCGACCTACGGTGTTGATGGTTTATCATTTCCTTTATTGGTGGTGGGCGAACTTAACCTTACGGTCAGCGCTTTGCCTTTAGAAGAAGGACAGCAAAACGGAACGTTAGAAATAAACACAGATAACCTAGATCAACCTAGAATTACGCTCTCTATAACAGGTAACGCAACAGTTGCTGAACCTCCAGCAGAAACCCTACACCCATTTACAGTAGCGTACAATGAATACAACAACACATCTTTAAAGGACGAAGACATGAGCGTAGATTTAGCCATAGAGTACATAACTGACAGGACGGTTGACACCGAGCCTGTAGAAAACCACCTAACCCCACAACACATAAGGGACTTAATTGACATTGGGAAGGATGGCCATATGTTGTATTTTAAGTCAGATATTACTGGCAATGGAGCAGTTGGCGCTTTCGATCTTTTAGATCTTCTTTCTGTGTATGACAGTTTTAACACACTCGGAGGATTTATGGATCCAAACGTATCTGTTTTGAGCGACGCAGTCGCAATTCCGAGCCCACAAGCCAAGTCAAGATCAAATCAACCCAAACCGAAGCCCACCACAGAATTCAAAAGTTCCTTTGATGCAGTGACCTATCTCATAGCTCAAGGAACCATGACGGTTGGAGAGTACTTGCAACTAAGAAGCTTTTTACGTCAAGACGTTACGCTAAATCTGGATGAATCTGGCAATGTTTCAAGTTTTGATTTCATAGAATTCCTTCAAGTATGGAGCGCAACGACTGAAAACAGTGAACCTGCATTTTTACCTAGCAATCAAGGGGGGCTTCCCATTGGCGTCAGCGCTCAAGAAACAATAAACTGGTTGATTGATGACGGAAACATGACTATAGGGGAGTATTTTAATTTAGCTCAGTACGTAAGAGTGGAATGCAAAGCAGACGTTGGTCAGAATAATTTAATTAGTACGCCCGATTTAATACAATTTTTAGCTGTCTTTGATGGTCCTCAGCTTGGTGAACAGGGTTATGATGTCGACGACCCAGCATTCCAATTTTAAGGCATATGGCTCAAATAAACATAAACGAAAAGACGTTTGCTTTCTCTACAAGGTCCGACACCTGGACCTCTAGATACAGCTTTGACCCAACGTGTTATATGACTTCTGGGAATAAAATGCTGTCATCTAAAGACGGTTCAGGCGTGTGGCTTCACGATCAGCTATCTACTAGGAATTCATTCTATGGCAATCCAGCCGCTAAGTCTTCTATTACAGTTTCCGCTAATCAAGATCCTTCTGCGATTAAAATGTATAAGTCTCTTTCGTTAGAGACAAATACAAAGAATTGGGCGGCAGAGGTTTGCACGAACGTAGAGTACGAGGGTAAAGAAAAACAAAAGGGAAGTATAACTTCTTTTGAAAAGAAAGAAGGTTTCCAGTACGCTGAGATGCCAAGGGATGTGCTAAACTCAACGAGAAACATACTTGGGAAGCCATTCACCGTTTCTAGTATTGTAGAAGAGTATGACTATGCGACTTATTTTGAAATTCTCAGTTCATTTAATGATGAACTAGGTGAACCGATAAATCCTGCAGGCTTTTCTGGATTTGCCGTACTTGCTGAAGAAGGCTTTATTCCCGAAGACTATGCCTATAGTAAAACACTTAATGTTGGTCTTTATAACGTACAAAACGGGTCATTGTTAGAGCTATTTGATGTTCCTGAAATACCAGATTATCCGCAATACAATGCCGATCCTCTTCGTATTTATGTTTTGGCTTATAAATATTATGAAGGAAGGGTGATTTTGAAGATGGCGTATGAAACTATCGGCCAAGTCGGTCAAAACAACATACATAATGCTCTTGACTCCTCTTTGTTCACCAACCAGCTTGTGTTTGTAGTAAAACCAGAAATTGATGGCGATCAGCTACGAGGCCCTTACGTTAACGTAGAGATATCCACACAAACGGATAAGCATGCGGAAATCCACGCAATTAACGTAGATTACGAATTCTCTAAGCTTGACAAGCGTTTAACTCAAAATACTTAAATTTGTAGATTATGCCAGGACCAAATGATTTTAACTGGGCGAACTTCCTCGGAGGAATAGACGCCGACGGAGGTGGATACACAAGCATGGGAGACCCTATATCGGGAATGGTTCCAGGCGGCGGTGCGATCGCTGGATTGGGTCAAGTTGCGGGCGGTATAGCTGATCTTGTTGGATCTAAAAAAGAGATAGAGCGTCAGCGCAGAAAAAGACAAGGGGCTAAAGGAAGACGCCAAGAAGCACGAGGAGCTCTAGACAGCTTTGAGTTTGATGTTTCTCAGGCACAACGAGACTTAGCTACAGCTGGCATTCGACCAACAGACTTGTCACCTATGCAAGGAGTCCAGGCTACAGAGCTGGCTGCTTTGTCTTCAGACCCAAGGGCTCTGATGGGGGGTATTGGCGCTTCTACAGCGAGAGCAAATCAGGCTATTCAGGCTACACAACAAGCTGACTTGAGCAGAGAGCTTTCGGCTATGGGTAATCTAGCTAACCTTGAGCAACGTGCTCTTCAGCAAAAGCAGGGCTTGCAACTTGGTCTTTTGCAGTCAGATAGAGACATGGCTATTGCTGATCAGGCTCAGGCTGGAGCTAACATCGAGGCTGCTAGGCAGGCAAAAAGAGAGGCGATAGGAGGTATAGCTCAAGGCATCGGGAATATTGGCATTTCAGCAGCAACTGGAGGTTTTGCTAAAAATGGAGGAAGAATAAAGTACGAAGAGGGAGGTAAGATGAATGAAGACGTTATGATGCGTATCCTTGAGGAACAGCGTCCAGTACAGAAGACAGAGGGTGAGTTTAATCACGACACCAACAAGAAGGCTATCATAGACGAAGAGACGGGGGTTAAGGAAGGCGAGGCTACAGGAGGGGAGTATATACTCAACCCAGAGCAGGGAGAGGCAATCAAAGTGCAGTACGACGAGATAGCTAGAATGATAGAAGAAGGAGGTGAACCTTCGTTAGAAGAGTTGCAGAACCTATACGATGCTGTTCACGAGGTGTTTAGTCAACCACAATTTAACGAAGCGTAATGCCAGTAGCCCCTATACAGCAAGGGAAAAGCTACTCTGATATGGTGAATGAGCAAATAGGGCTTATTCAGCAGCAGAGGTCAGCAAACCTAAATCAAAGGTTAGCCCAGGAGGAAAAGAATCGGGAGTTTAGGCAGGAACAGCAACAAAACATATACGACTTTGATGTATCTGGATTGCCGCAGGCTTACATAGAGAAAATAAGCGAACTACAAGGTCAAATGGCTTCATGGCTAGACCCTAAGTCTGATGTTCATTACGAAGACTCACAACAGCTTACAAGAGATGTAGCGAAGCTGAATAACATTTACATGTCTGGTAAGCGCTTGGCAGCTCAGGGTCAGCCAGCCATGAAGAGTTACGAAGATGGAATGCTCGGAAAAACCAAGACCCCTGGCGTAACCTCTATCGCTACTGAAGAGACTTACAAAAACAGAAGGGCTGCTTATGACCAAGGGGGCTTTGGTGGCATGAAGTTGGTGGGTGGTCCAGGCGAAGTTGGCTTGTTTGGCGTCCCTATGGTCGAGGGTGAGAACGGCATGTGGAGCGCACCAGAAGAAGGAGAGCAGGTAGATATATTGTCGTATCAAATTGATCCGTTCTCCTTGTTTAGACAGGAACAGATTAGAGACTTTATCAATGTAGAGCAGAAATACGTTGATGAAAAAGACCCAGACATGGCTGTTTTGAGGGCTGAGAGTGATTTTAATTCTAACCCTGAGTCTGTACAGGCTGAGTTTAGGGTTAAGTTAGCTAATGAAGATGAATCGTGGCTAGAAAAAAACGATGATGGAAGCTTTAAAAAAGATACAGCTGAGTTGCTAGAGCTTTATAAAGCCGAAGCTAAGTCAGGGTGGGATAAATTCCACTCAACCGAGTTACCTCCTTCCTTATTGGGTGGTTCTGCAACCCAAACCGAATACGGAAATGCAATTAAGCTTACTGACCCTAAGACGGGTAAAGACCGAACTGTGAGTCTAATTAGTGGCGGTGAAAGAAGAACTGTAACCAACGTAGGGTTTAGCGGAAAAGGAGATGACACCAAAGTGTTTTATATCTACACAGACCCAGACAATCCTAACGGATACGGAGAAGCTATCGTCCCTTTCGATTCGCTTGAAGGAATGAGCTTGATAAACGACACGGGGTCTATAGGGGCTATAGCCAAGATGGTTGGAATGAGTGTCGAGGATGTTGAAAACATTGATCCAGTTGCTGCGAGCGGAGACGCAAGTACAGTAAATGAAGGCGGAGAAGAAGGCGGAGATGGCGGTGCTCAAGGAACAACAAATGCAGTCAAAGGAGGTGAAGAAGAGGTCGTTCAGCAAGATGCCTCAGCGCCTGACACAATTGGAGACTATAAAACGGCTCTAAATGAGATGGCTACTCCTACTGGGTTAGGATTTGGGTTTATGCAATCCAGAGAGCAAAAGCTTGCGGCAGAAATACAAAACGAGCCTCTCGCCACTCAGATAGCGAGGATAGACGAAGAGATTGCAGCATTAGAGGAATCGATCGAAAACACTCCATCCCGCAGCCGAGCGCAGGGTGCTTTTCAGGGCAAACTCGACACCCTCGAAAGACTAAAGGCGCTAAAAGGAAAGCAAAAGGGGATTGACACCCCAGAGGCTAAAACCACTAGATTAGACAATATTGAGTCTAGAATAACCGATATAGACGTTGAGTTGTTAGACCTTCAAGGAAGGGGAACTCAAAAAGCGAAAGACAGAAGAAAACTAGAAGCTGAAAAAATGAGCCTCAGAGGAGAGATGGCTCAAATTGACCCTGACTACTACGCAGCTACACAACTCCCTTCAGAGCGTCCAGAAGTTACGGCGGCTACGGGACCAGCAATTCAAGGTCAAGGCGCAGGTATAGCTTACAGTAAGCCGCAACCACCGCAAGACCTTAATGCTTTTGAAGTTGGCGATGATGCCGATGGATCTACCAAGGAACAAAGAGAAAATGCGTTTAAAGAAGCTGTAAGAATGGCTGAAGAGGCGGGACACCCATATCCTGAAGCTGTTGCAACTCAGTACGCGCTAGAATCAGGATACGGAAAGAAAAAAGCAGCTAATTACAACTACTTTGGACTCAAGTCTTCACCAGCTATGATTAAGCGCCTGGCCGATGCTGGCATTGAGGCGACGGCGGGTGATTCCGTGGCTACACAAGAGGTGATTGACGGTAAAACCAAAACAATAAAAGACAGTTTCCTTTCTTTCAAGTCTCCAGAAGATGCGTTTACGGCGTACCTTATGTTCATAGATACCACTAAAAAAGATGGAGAAAGAAGATATGGCGAAGCTCTTGACGAGTCAAAGACAGCTTTGGACTACCTTAAAGGCATCAGAAAGGCTGGATATGCTACTGCAACTAACTACGCAGACAGCCTTAACACAGTAGCTAAGGGTTTTGGCATTGATCTAGCTGAGATTGAAAGAAAACCAGTAGGAACAGCTAGTAACTAATCGAAATGCCAGAAAACAACAAATACTCTCAGTATACTCGCAATATGACTGAGGCTCAGAAGGCGCAGTTTAACTACATGGTGAATGCGTTTGAGACCAGGAATCAACGTTCGTTAGTTTCAGCTAATGCAAAAAATCCAGACAAAGAATACAGCCTAGGGGATTACAGCCAAGAGATACAAAACGTGTTGTCTAACGAGCAGTTTGGAAGAGTTGAAGAAGAGGCCAGGATTGCTGGTATAAACAAAATACTTGAACTAGGCAATGTAGATTCGGAAAGCTTTTTTAAGGAGAGACCTGAGGCCACAGCTATTGACGCTATGAGAGCGACAAATTACAATCAGTTTGCCGACAAAGAGAAAATCTACATGGCGTCTAAGTCTAGTAGCAGAGACAAGATGATCTCGGACCTCAACGAAGAGTACAGCCTGACGTTTCAAAACTCTTTTAAGTTCCCAGAAATGGGAAAGGGTCTTAACGAGATACTCCCTGACTTTATAAAGAACGACCCAGAGAAGCAGCAGCAATTCGAAACAGCCTTTTACAACGAGACAGGCGGAGCTAAGATAGACTTCAACGAAAGCGGACAAGTCGGTGACCTTTACACGGATAGCTTTGTGGGCAACACGGTCAGAAAAACTGGAAGGCTGTTTTTTAACGCTCTGAACGAGGTGTCTGATAGCGCTCTAGGAACGGCTAACGCTATATACGACTTGGCTGGAGGGGATCCATCTAAGAAAGATGAGGAGTTTTTAGCCAAGCAAGAGTCAGGGGAAGTAGAGACTGGTTACGAAAGGCTTCAAAGATTTGAAAAAGAAGGAGCCTTGGGTGTTGGGTTTGATGACCCTTTGTTCTGGGCATCTTTCTCTAGCCCAGAAGCAAGAAGACAGCTTTACGCTTCCTCGCAAGGTCCTCTTCGGACTATTGATTTTCAACAGATCATGGACAGGGGTGGGGTTACAGAGGCTACCGCTGGGCAGCTTTTTGGTGCTGGTATGGATCAATTGGTTCAGTCAGCTCCATTGCTTTTAGACTTGGCTGGAGGTGCATCTATAGCTAAGGGGTTACTGAAAGGTGCTACTAAAGGTATGGCTAAACGCGCTACTGCAAGAGCTGGAAAGAAGGCATTAAGAAAAGAAGGAAGTAAAGCTGTTAGAGACCCTAACACTAAGCGCTTTATATCCAATAAGGCTGCAAAAGCTATGGATGATCGTGTTGACTACATACTTTCTGAATCTGTAAAGGCTCAAAGAAGAATAAACCAAGCAGGAGCTTTCTTTGTGTCAGACGCTCTTGTTGCGTCTCAGATGCACTCAGATAACGTAGGGCAGGACTGGTATGACAACCTTAGTGGCACCGAAAGGTTCACATACCTGGGAATACAAGCTGGAGCTGAAGTGGCTTCTGGTATGGTTTTGGGTAATATATTTGCTAGAGGTTTCGGTCCAGGTAAAATGACGCGAAACATACTGACTGCTGAACGCAGCGCAATAAAAGAATACGGAAAGAATATAGTCAGGTCTACTCTACTGGGCGCTACCGAGGAGGTGTTTGCAGAGGGTGCTACCGCTGCGATTCAGTACAGAAACGAAATATCAGCTAGAATAAAGGGGGGCGACGAGTCAGCTTACTTTGACGACGGTGAGTTTAGAAGAAAAGTTATTGAAGGTGCGACAGCTGGTCTACTTATGGGTGGACTTGCTGGAGGTCTAAGCGGAACAGTAGGGGGTGCTGCAAAGGCAACCCTTGCTACAATGCACAAAACCTCTATTGAAGCCAAGAAGGAGCAGGCAAAGGCAGCTGAGGCTGTCAATCAAGCAGCTACGCAGACCGCCAAGAAGGACGCTATGAAGCGTCTTGATATCGCCACTAAAAAGTTTACGGCCAGCCAGTCAGCTATGGCTAGAACGTACAATTTAATCGCTCAGGCAGACCCAGAAAAGTTTGATGAAATCGCCAGGACTCAAGGAGCTATAAGCGCTCTTGTTCAGCAGCATAAGGCATCAAAGGACCCTGAGTTTCAGGAGGCTACATTTCAGGAGATTAAGTCTTTAGTGGAAAAGAAGCAACAGTTAGAAACAGAAGCGGCTAAATCTGCTGGTGTTGAGGGATTGGATGAGCTGTACAAGCAGGAGCTTGACAAAGTAAACAAGGAGAGGGGAACTAAAGAGAAGGCTTGGAGGGCAAAGACGGATCCAGATTTAATTGCTCAAAGAGAGATTGACGGTCAGATGGAACAACAGCGAGAAGCCTTTGAGGTGGCTCAAGAAGCAAACTCTCCTGAGCAAAATACAGACGACGACGCACAGGATCAGGAAGGTGAAACGCAGGAGGATTCAGACATGCAAAGAAACCCAGATGCGCCTATCGAGGGAGTGGAGGGTGATGCTAATAATCCAATGAGCCCAACAGCATTAGAGGGGCAGCCCCTTGCCGCTAAGTATAGAGACATTGTAGGTAGGGTAAACAACCTTCTTAAGGCTTTCAAGCCTTTGGGTATTAACGCTGTTGTACATACTACAGAGCAAAGCTTCTTTAACGCTACAGGAGCGACATCATTGGGTATGTTTAGGCAGGGTAAAACCGTACATATAAACCTAGAAAAAGCCAAGGCAGGAGCCTATACGGTTAGGCACGAGTTCTTGCATGCTGCTTTCATGACGTTTACACCTCAGCAAAAGCAGCAATTTCTAGAGGAGTTAAGGTCAATTAGAGGTATTAACGCTAGACGTATTGAAAAGGCTGTAGAGAAGGCTTATTTTAATTATGATGCTGAAAGTTTAATAGAGGAAAAGATAGTCAACATATTAGAAAACGTTCTTGATAGCACCTCCTTAGAGGCTAGACAATCAACAATACAAAGGATTGCAAACTTCTTCAGAAGACTATTAGGTATAAAAGAACAGATTACCGAAAGCGACCTGCAAGGCTTTGTGCGTCAATTTAGGGCTGCTGAGAGAAGCGGAGTAGAGTTCGGAAGGGATAAGGTATCCCAAGGGGTCGATATGGAGGCAAGGGACTTAGGAATGAACCGAGGAGGCTTTAAGTCAACAGCCTACCCAGATCTAATCCGAAAGAAGGTTAGCTATGCTAAAACCTTCCTGAACAAGACGGGTGAACAGTATCAGTTGTTTGATGAGGTGTTTGTTAATGATTACTGGCACTTCAGAAACTGGTGGATCAGAGAAACAGGCAACGGGAAGAGAGGTGACGTTCTTAGTGATTTTACTTACGAAGGTGAAAACGGACAGCGGAAGAAAATTAACCCACCAAGACCTAAAGTAGACAAGTCTACAGGGGAGATTGTTGATATGGAGCCGAAGCTACAGACTCCATTCGAAATGAAGTTTGCGGCTAATCAGAGGGCTGCGGGGCGTCGCGACATGTCGGCAGACAGAGATAGCGCTACCGACTCCTTAGTGGGGGGTATACTGGAGGTGGTCGGGCTAAGCAAAAGAGGAGGCAGGAAAGAAAGCCGAACTGAGTTGTTTGTTGATAGTCGTGGCTCTGAAACAGAAGGTAGGTCTGAGCTGCCAGTAGTGTTTAGCGACACCATCTTCACAGAGGGGTTAAGAAACATGCAGTTTCAAAACGAGTACGGCGATGCCGTTCGTAGCACAATGGAGGACTTTGCTTTCTTAGTGCCTAAGGATCAATCAGGAGAGTTTGCATACAGCATTCGAAACAACGGTGACGGATCGGTTACTATAGAGGCTCATTCAAATGTTCTGGTTGTTAATGGTAAGGAGCAAGGAGAGGTTCTTGCTAAAGGGTCTGTAAACCCGTCAGAGGGGTTAGAGGCAAGGGAGTTAAATATATCCCAATCAAACACCCTGGGTAAACAAGAAAACAGAGGCGATATATTAAGAGATACTGCTGGTAAAATGGCGGCATCCTTAGGGTTCGATAAGACTGGAAATTATTCTGGCGTAAGAGACCTAATAAATAGAGGTGGAGAAATTATAACCTCTCATATTGATCGAACAAAAGCGAGAATAGTTAGAGATCAGCTAGTTAAAATGGCCGTAGAAGAAGCCGAAAGACTGGGACTTAAAGAAGGTGAGATTGGGGAGATTGTTATATTTCATACTCTCCTGGAAAAAGAATCATCTTTAGGTAATCCCTATGTGTTTGAGGAGGTAATGAAGAAGTTCTCAAGCGCTAAGGAGATAGAAAAATCTTTTAGAAAAAACACTAATGACGCAATTGCGTTTAGAAATGCCCTTGAGGGTGTGCTAGAGGGTGACTCAGAACTTGATCAGTTATTTGACGCAATAGATAGCGGCAGGGAAATACAGGTCGATGACATCCTAGCAAAAAGAATAACTGACCTTCTTGTTAAAAACTCAAGGGGATTTAATTTTGCAACCAGGACAACTATATCAAAAGAAGTAACTGACTCCTCATCTAGAGATTCCATTTATAAAAAATATAATGATGATGTGTGGAAGGACACGGAAATAGGAAGTGTAGTAGCTTATACCGTTGTTCCTTTCAAATACACACCTTCAGAATCTAGGCCAATAAAAGGATTTAGTCTAGCTACAGAGCCAGCCAAATCTAAAAGTCCATTCAAAGGAATCATAGCTCCTGAGCCAATATTTGACGGAGCAAATCTAGTTCCTGGTCCAAAAACATTAATACCTACAGACCTCTACCACTTAGCGGAATTACTTCCAGAAACAGTTACGAAATTAGATAAAAAGGGAGATGAGGTTCAGGTCACTGAAAGATCATCAGACCTTCCTGTTGATCAGCAAAGAAAAGAATTAAACCCTAGAGCCGCAATATCAGCGGTAAAGGGAAGGGTTCAGCCAACTAGCTTTTTAGATTCCGACAACTCAACAAGAGATCCAGAATCAAGAGATTTAGGGTTGAGCTTAGATAATCAAACTGAACTGCCGTTTGAGCCTAACAACCTAAACTCATTTCAGGCTTTCATGGCTCGTATGGATCAATTGTTCGCTAACAAGTATGCAAACGTTATGCGTTTGCAGAAAACCATCGAAAAAGCCAAGGGTAAGGTAGTAGAGTTGAGCAAGGACTTCATAAATGCCGAGGCTCTTCTTTACGGTAAGACAGCTAACGATCTTGAGAAGCTGGATGGTAAGGTAAAAGAAATCTCTCTAGAGATGAAGGACAAGGGTCTTAACTCCGAGGATGTATCAGAGTATCTCATCGCAAGACACGCAAAAGAGCGTAATGCTGTCATCTCCGAGCGTACAGAAGGCAAGGACGAGGCTGGTAGTGGTATGACCAACGAGAGGGCTGATGAGATCATGAACAGCCTTTCGCCCGAAAAGAAAGCTGCTCTTGAGTCAGTAGCCGCTAAGGTTGATGCCATCACAGCAGATACTAGAAAGACTATGGTCGAATTTGGACTCGAAGAGAAGTCTACAATCGACGCTTTCGAGGCTATGTTCCAAAACTACGTACCTCTTGGAGGTTTGGCTTTGGATGAACAAAACGCAGATACCTCACTCTACCCAACAGGCGGAGCAGGCATGAGCGTATACGGAGATACAACGAAACGAGCTAGAGGTCGTAAGAGCGAAGCACAAAATGTACTCGCACAGGCGATTGCACAGAACGCAGCCGTACACGCCAAGGCACGTAAGAACGAAGCACTATCATCACTTTACAAGCTCGTAAAGGATAACCCTAACCCTAAGGTATGGAGACTCGCTAAGGAGGTTCCGTTCGACGCTCAGAGTGCTGTAGGTGTGAGGGTTAATGGTGAGCAACAGTTTATTGTGTTTGCCAACCCAGACATGGCTAAGTCGTTAAAGAATATGGGGGTTGAGAAGCTGGACCTTTTCAGTAAGGCTATGCGTAGGTTCTCTGGTTTCCTAAGACGCTCATTCACAACGGCTAACCCTGAATTTATTATCTCCAACTTCGCGAGGGACATCCAGTCAGCTATGTTCAACGCTATGGCGGAGGCAGACATTCCAGGCGGTCAGATTCCAGGGCGCCATATCGCGGCCAACGTGATGACCCGTGTGAAGCAAACCTTACCAGCCCTCCTAAAGAACGCGGTAGGTAAAGACCTCTCTCCAGAGATAGCCGCATACTTCGAAGAGTTCAAAGAGGACGGCGGTCAGACGGGATGGGGTTTTGTAAAAGACGTAGAGACTATTGCGGCTGAGATAGAGTCAGAGGTAAACGAGAAGAGCAAGGCTAAGAAAGCATCCGAATGGATGGCTAGAAACAGCATAGAGGTTATTGAGAACGTGAACGATGCGTTTGAGAACTCTGTTCGTCTTGCAGCATACATCGAAGCTAGAAAGGCAGGAGTGAGCAGGGAGAAAGCAGCAGAGCTTGCTAAAAACATCACCGTGAACTTTAACAGATCAGGTGAGCTCGGACCAATGGCTAACGCATGGTACATGTTCTTCAACGCATCTGTACAGGGTACAGTAAGGCTTGCTCGATCACTGGGCACTATGAAAGACTTGCGTAAGCCTAACGGAGAGCTTGAGTCAAGATTTAAAAGGCTGAATGCAGCTCAGAAGATGGCCTTTGGATTATCCCTTACTACTGGTATGCTTACGATGGTAAACATGGCGATGAGTGACGACGACGAGGATGGGGTTTCTTTCTATGAAAAGATTCCAGACTACGAGAAGGAGCGTAACCTGATTATCATGTACAGCGGGAAGAACTACTTTAAGGTGCCTCTCCCGTACGGTTTTAATGTATTCGCAAACCTAGGAACGTCTATGGCTGAGGCCGCGAACGGTCAGAGAGAGCCATTAGATGCTGGTATGTTCTTATTGAACTCTGCGTTCAGCTCGTTCTCGCCAATCAGCTTTGGACAGTCCAAGGACGCAGCAAAGTACTTAGCTAAAGGTGCATCGCCAACTATATTGAAGCCATTCGTTGACATTGCTGTAAATGAAACTTATTTCGGTAGCTCTGTATACAGGGAGCAATTCCCAGTAGGCGCACCTAAGCCACAGGCTGAGATGTCATACCGATCACCTGAGGGGGTTAGAAGTTTCTTCCAGTGGATGAACGAAGCTACAGGTGGGAGTGAGCAGGTTCCAGGATCAGCAGACTTCAACCCAGATAAGTTCTGGTACGGATTTGAGTATTACATCGGCGGTGCTGGTCAGTTCATTACTCGTTCCCTCGGAACAGGTAAAGACCTCTTCGAAACAATCAAGGAGGGAGAGAAGGTGCCTATGAAGGCTAACGACTTCCCGTTCTTAAGAAAGCTGTATGGTGAGGCGTCAAAGTACTATGACTCAGACACTTACACGGACAATGCTAATCTAGTTTCTCAACTGTATAAAGAGAGAAAAGAAGCAGAAGACAAGAATGATAAGCGGTACAAAGGCGTGATGAAGCTGGAGTCTGCTCGAAAAGCAACAGAGAAGAAAATTAAAAGGCTTCGTAAGCTACGCAAGGAGGCAAGAGATATCAAGAACTATGTTGAAAAGCAGAACAGGATCTACGAACTCTATGAGAAAGAACGAAGCCTGTTGATGCAGTTTAACAAACAATACGAACAGCTACGTGGAAAAGATTAAAGACACTAAACTCGGAGCTTGGCTTAAAACTAAAGCTCCTGGAGTACTTGACACGGTAGGTGACCTACTTCCAGATAAAGGAGGGCTTGGTATTGTAAAAAACCTACTCAAAAAAGAATCAGGTATTGATCCAGCTGAAGCAAAGGCTAAGATAGATGCAGAGGTTCAGTTCCAGAAGAATGTAACAGAGCGTTGGCAAGCAGACATGAGTAGTGATATTAAGTTAGCAAAACTTATCAGACCTATCATGTTGATTGTATTAATTGTTGTTTTTGTAACGACAATGTTTTTGGACAGTCTTGATAACCAGCCATTTAACGTTAAGGATAGTTACGTATCTTTGTTAGAGATATTAATGTTAACCGTATTCGGAGCTTACTTTGCTGGTAGGACCGTAGAGAAAACCAGGAAATAATGCCTGAAAACTTAAGTCATTTTGAATTTTTAGCAGTAGCGGGTGCCCTAGTCGGTGGGTGGATAAAATTTCAAGCAGACTACAACAAGCTTTCAGCTCGTGTTGCCGTTCTTGAGGCTGACAACTCTGAATTCAAAGAGGACATAAAGCAGCTCTTGAGGGAGGTTCAAGAAGTAAAACTT
>Ga0208303_1000194_pt1 | contig 25712 bp, 27 predicted proteins | sample CB_VirMetaG_2_FD_184537 | JGI IMG/M metagenome (GOLD analysis project Ga0208303, IMG submission 184537) | Freshwater to marine saline gradient viral communities from Chesapeake Bay - CB_1504_2 Viral MetaG (SPAdes) (version 4) | ecosystem: Environmental > Aquatic > Marine > Coastal | place: USA... | reverse complement strand
TATCTTTATATGGAGGTCTTAATGCTTTTTCTTGAGAATATAAATCACGGCGTAATTGTTGATTAGGAAATGGGATTGGGACACCACCAATTGATTTTAATTCGGCAAGTTGAGCATAAGTTGGACGGTTTAAAGTAAATAAACCATTTACTTTATTTAATACTCTACGTGTATTTTGACTATCTCCTAAATTGAATGCGGTTTCAATTTCAATCATAATATTTCTTAAACTTGCTTTGCTTGGGATTTCTTGTAAAGCAATATTGAGTAGTTGGGTCATACTACTTTTTACAATTGGATTATCAATAGAAGCAACTTTATCGTAAATATCACGAGGTGGTAATACTGCTTTTAATCGTTGAATAGTATCTAATGCTCGTTCTGCTCCGTCCATTTGATTTAAAACAAGTTCAAGGTCACGTAAATCGTCTTCGTTCATTAATTCATTTGCTCCGTTTAAAAGAACACCAGTTCCTTGTGTTTGTTGTAATCCTCTACGTAGAAATTCATAATTTTGACTATCTGCCATATATTTCCTTAAAAATGGAACAAATATTTCTGCTAATACTCCTAATTTGTATTGCGGACGAATAATGGAATTCACTGCTTCGTATGCTTGAGAATAAAATTCACGCTCATTCGCGGTTAATTGCGCTATGGTTCTCTGGGCATTATTACCAGTCATAATTTCTTTTAATGCTGAATTAACACGAATTGAAATATATTGTTTATCACGTAGTTTTTCTTCGGTTGTTCGGTAATCATTTACTTCAACTGGTAACGAACCAGTGCGAAGATATTTTTTATTTGCTTGTAGGTTAATATCGTCTAATCTTGCTCGTAATTCAAGATTTGATAAATATTGCTCTCTAAACTTTTGTGCGTCATTTGGTTTTGTAAGAGGTTGTCCCGACATATATTATAGATAAATATAATAATTTAAACTTTTAAAAAAATTTTAGCAAAAAAAAGAATTTTCCCAACCTTGTAGTTGGAAAAATTAAAAATTAGTAATAAAGGGTTCTAAAGGATTTTTAAAACCTTGGTTTTAAGTTATTAAATCTCTTCTTCAATAAACTTGCGTGTTACTTCTTTGGGACTTTCGTGACTAATTTGATTTTTATAAATTGGAAGTGTTTCAAAAATATCTACTTTATGAAATAGTTCGTCATTAACAATTGTATTAAATAATTTAGTAAGTTCTTCTTCTTTATCAATCCACTTTACGGATAACATATTAATCTTATCCTTTTCTCGTTTGGTTAAATTTTCTACACGAGTAGTAAGAGGTTTATTCAATTCGTCTAAAGCAACAATATACATTTTTGTTTGGGTTTCGTCCATATATAATTAAGAAGATTTTATTTCTACGATTGTATCTAATAAAATAATTTTTGAATAAAGTTCATAATTTTTTTCTTTTAAGTATTTTAAAATATGAGTAATATCAATCATAAATAGTTATGTATCATATATCTAAATACAAATTGTCTCATATACTTAATTATTAAGTGTTCAATCATTTTATTATAATCATAACAAATACAAAAAATAGCATATTCTATATCTAATGAAATCATATATTATTAAAGACTAACCCTTTAATTAAAACCAAGACCAATCCTTTAATTGAGTTATGCGGTTATGCGGTTACACAGCAAATAACCTCATTCCCAAAAATAAAAAAATAAAATAATATTATTAGAATTAATTAATTCCTAATTAGAATTTTGACCGTATAACCACGTAACCGTGTAACCGTTACCATAACACATAACAATATCTTTTATCTTTTCTCTTTTCAGTGTCGTGTTGTTTGGTTGAAAAAAGGGTGGGTTACACGGTTACGTGGTTACACAGTTTTTCCTTGAATTTTGAAATCAAAAAAATAGGAATATTTTATTTTTATTTTTTATTTTTGCGAATGAGGTTATTTGACGTATAACCGTGTAACCGCATAACTCGGTCGTTTGGTGGAGCAAAAAAGGATTTGTAAAACCTTGGTTTTACTTTACATAAAAAGAGTGGGGTCAATAATTTCTTGAAATCCTTTTCTAAAACGTAAATTTTGCTCCGCTTCTAAATCAATAATAAGCGGACTAAACTTTTCACGAGTAGCAAATTCATAAATTTTAATCAATTGCTCTTTTGTTACACCTAAACCGAATTCACTTAAAATAATATTTACTTCACGTTGTCCAGATAATTTTAATAATACCATATACGAACAATTATTACGAATAATCTTTGGAATTTTAAAATAACTTTGTGAAATGAAAATAACAGATACATTTAATTTTCTCGCACGAATGTAATAATTCTCAACCATTTTTAAATCTTTTGCTAAAACTAAATCGTCCCATACAACTAAATGATTTAGGGTTTTATCAAATTTATCCAATTGTGGAGTATTAGATAAACCTTCTTTAATCACAATTTGGTCAGTTAAACTTTCTAAATATCGGTAAAGGGGTTCGTCTTTATTTCTTGTAATAATTGTAATAGAAGCAAATGTTCCTTTATTGGTTGAAAATAATCCAATTAGATTTACTAAAAAATTCGTTTTACCACTACCACTTGGTGAAACAATACACATTCGCATAGGTATTTTTAAATTATGAATATTAAAATTAGGATTATCTGCTTTATCTAAAAAATCTTTAGGTATAACTTCGTATAAGTTTTTTATTTTAGCAACCACTTTTTTAGGTTTTTTAGGGGGCATTATATAATAGTTAATTATTTTTTTTTATTCCGTTATACTATAATGAGTATTTATAGTGAAGCACGAAATAAAGCAATTTTCAATAATAGTTCCGCAAAAGAATATACAATTAATGTCGTGGATAATGGTGGGGTTCTTACAACCGTTCGTCAAAATCTCGCAACAGCGGAAACAAATATTACTGATTTATCCAATAACAAACAAGATTTATTAACCGCTGGAACTGGGATTGATATTACAAATAATGTTATTTCTTCAACTGGCGGAAGTTCTTCTTTTGTTGGATTTAGAGTTTTTACTACAACTGGAACACATAGTGAATTTCTTTTAAACCAAACTTTAACAATTGATTTTGACGAAGGAGCAAATTATGATAATGTAGGTTCTAATCGTGGTTATTTTATAGCACCAACAAACGGATATTATTCATTCAAAGGAAAAATAAGACTTCCTACTGGTTCAAATGCGAGGTCTTTTGTAGCATTTTATATTGATAGAGGAAGTGGTAGAGTAGAATATGAAAGTTTCTACTCTAATTTAAGTGGAAGTGATTACTCAACTATAGCAAGGGGTCAAACTTCTTCTTGTATTGCTAAATTAAATGCTGGTGATAAAATGACGTTAGGATTAGACGCAACTGCTTCAACTATTGGTTCTGCCGTAGTTGATATTATTTTTTCTGGATATAAAATAAATGATTTCTAATCTCAAATTAATTTTGTTTAGTTAATATATAATGAGTTCTTATTTACCTCCAAGTCCTAATCCTATTTTTAATAGTAAATCTTTTAATACAAATGATATTTTAATTAATATTAACGGTTTAACCACTTCAGCACGAGCATACATAGACGAAAAAATAGAAGATATTAGTGGAGATATAGCAGATTTAAGTGGAAATATTATTACGATAATTGAAGATATTGAAAGTAATACGGCACAAATTCAAACAAATGTTAGTGCGATTTCTATTATAGGGGGAGAAATAGATACATTAGAGACAAATGTAGTTGATTTATCAAGTCAAGTTTTAGATTTATCTACAAATACTGCTAAATTAAATGTTGCTAATACTTTTACTGAAAATAATACATTTAGTGGGGATAAACAATTTATAGTAAATATTACTGGTAGTGCTACTTCTTCTATTACTTTTGCTGGACGAGAAGTAAATATTCAAAGTGAATTACTATGTGGTGCTGGACCAACAGAACATATTGACGCAAAAATAAGTGGTGTATTAAGTGTAAATCAATCAACTCAAGGTGGAACAGACGACAGAGCAGAAAATTATATTACAACCCCAAAAGTTGAAATCACAACTGAACCAGTAGATTTAAGTGACGCAACTACAAAAAATTATGTAGATACAGCAATTGCTGGAGTTGTAATTAACGATACTTCATTTGCTCGTCTTGATATTTCAAATACATTTGCTGAAATCCAAACTTTTATAAAAGATATCAAAGCGGAAGAAATAGACGCGACTAAATATAAAATAAATGACGGAACAAATGAATATGTATATGGTGAATATTCAAATACTTACTATGTAAATGATAACGAAGGAGGAATTAGTGGTTCAATTAATAATGTATTAGCATTATTAACACAAGGTCAATTATTAAAAGTTTCTGCGGGTTCTTATGGTGACGAAGACGTATTAGTAGAAAAAACAAATATTGGTATTTCTGCTCCTATCTCTGGTGGTAAAACAATTACAGAAATTGGCACAAGTGGATTATCAAGAACTTTAACGATTGATAATAGTGAGAGAGTTCGTATGAGTGGATTTCAAATTAACGGAATGACTACTATAAATGGGACATTACATAAACATTATTTTACAAATATGAGTTTTAATGGTGGATTAACAATTGACGGAGGAATTGGTGATTTTATGATATTTAAAGATTGCGATATTAATGTTGGATTAACCATAAACGCAACGTTTGGTGGTGTAATTTATTTCTATCGTATTGATTTTCAAAATCAACCTTTAACTTGTAATCAACCTTCACCTTTACAAGTTATTATGATTGATTGTGCTGGTATTCCAGACGACGCAAGTTTATTTGCTGGTAATTATTTCGCAACTGGAGTAACAAGTTTTTATAAAAGTGGAAGTCTCACAATCGCAGATTTAAACCCAGCATATTATGTCCGTGACACTTCGCCAAGTCAAGACAACGAATTAGCAAGTAAGTTTTATGTAGATTTAGAAGTTGCTACGAATAAAAGTTTAATTGATACAAATACTTTAAATATAAGTGCTAATACAAGTAATATTTCTACATTACAAGATTTAGTAAATACGAATACAAATAATATTTTCAACAATACACTTGCTATTACTACAAACACAAATAATATTTCTACAAACACATTTGATATTACTACTAAACAAGATACATTAATTGCTGGGACTGGTATTGAAATTGTAGGAGCAACCATTTCTGCTACTGGCGGAAGTTCTTTTGTTGGATTTAAAGCAGTCGTAAATCCCGGACTTGGATTAGTAACCGTAGGCGGTGGAACTATTAGTACTTATTTTAATGATACGGCAACCCTTCCATATTCCTATGATACAAATGGTTTATTTGATACTTCAACTGGAATATTTACCGCAAATACGAGTGGATACTGGCAAATTAGTTTCAAGTTTTATATTTTTGACGGAGAAAGCACACAAGCACAAACAAATCAATTAAAATTAATTAGAAGTGGAGTTGAAAGTGCCTTATTTATAACTGGATTTTATAACGGTCAAAATGACGAAGTAAATACTTGTTGTCCTTTACTTGCTGGAGACCAAATTTTTATTTACCACTTCACCGGAACAACAAGATATGTTCTTGATACTGCTACTGCTTTCTTTGAAGCACGATTTATTGGTTCTTAAAATCTTAACCTATAATATATGGAGAAACATACTTTACCCTTAATTATACAAGACCTCAAAGCAAAAAGAGATAGTTTAAGTCTTGCTCACGAAGATTTAAAAATACACGCTGACCAATGGAATAAATGTATAATCGTTTTGTCTCTTATGACTGGTATGATTGAGAGTATCAAAATCAAAATGGGTTGGGATAGCAGTATAGTCGTATTAATTCCAATTGCTTTATCGTCTATAATTGCTTCTATATCTGCTTTAATCAAATTTCGTAAGTTTCCAGAACAACAAGAGGTCATATTACAAGCACAAAGTATTTTAACGCATACCTTAAATAACGCACGAAATCAAACTGAAATATCTACTCAATTATTAAAAGAATACCACGAAGCATTAGAGAAATTAGAAGTTTCAATTTATCCAGACTTACGAAAAAAATATCTTAAAATATCTCATAATAATTTAATATCAATTATGAAACAAGAAGCAAAATTTTTTGATAATTTAGAAAAAGCAATAAATGGAGAATTATCAAGTGAGAGTTCTATTGAAAGTAATGAAAGTCGTAATAAAAGAAATCCATTAAGTATTGTAATCCCAAGACGAAATTTTGACGAAAGTGAAGAAGCAGAAATTTAACTTAAACAAATTAAATAACTTATAGTATGACTTCGTAGTATAGTTGGTTAATACGCTTGACTGTTATTTTAGCAGATTATCAAGAAATCGTGGGTTCAAATCCCACCGAAGTCGGTTATGAGGTTACACGGTTATGCGTTGAATAACCTCATTTATTTTTAAAAAAAAATAATATTTTTTTATTATTTTTTTTCATTTCCTAATTACAATTTTGACCGTGTAACCGTGTAACCGTATAACCAAGGTTTTAAAAATGGGTTCTAAAGGGTTTTACCCTTTAATTAAAATGTTTTATCACCATATATTTCACCTTTTTCTTTTACTGCTCCTATTGAGTGAGAATGTAATGGATTAAATTTACCTTTAACATTTATTTTCATATATTTTTCATATGGATTACGAAATGCGGAGACAACGTCCCCAGTTGTAGAATAGTCATATTGATTTTTTTTTTGTGAAGAAGCACTAATTAAATCAAGAGGTCTTGTGCTTTTATTGAGTGTAATAATTTCATTACTTCTTGTGCCTAACATTTGCGCTTGTAATCCTCCTTGGGAATGCCCAATCGTAGATATTGTATAATCTTTACCGTATTTTTTTTCTGCTAATTTTTGAACTCTTTGCGCTTCTTTATATCTTGGAGTTAATCTATAAAGAGTTTCTCCGCCAATAGCAAAAACACCATTATTTGCCCAATCAAGAAATCCTTTTGTCCCTCTGTGTGAAACAACTACTTTATTTTCACCTTTTTTTTTAAAAACTCTACTTGTTTTTGTGGATAAATCTTTATCTACTTCCCAACCTTCTACTTTTTCATTTGGGTTATAGGTGCTTTTAATTATTTTTTTAAATTCACTATCAACTATTCCAGAACCTTCTACTTTTTGTTTTGGAACATTTTTAATTGTAATATCTTTATTATTTGGTGATATTTCAACTAAAGTATTAGTATCGTCAGTATTTTGATAGTTTAAAATATAAGTCCAACCGAATTTTTGGTCTTTTTTACCTACAACTCCTCGTGGTGGGTTTTTAATAATTCTATTCCATTCAAATTTATCAAAATTATAATCCCACCTACTATGATACTTATTAAATGTAACAAATCCAAGTATAGTTTGTTCTAAAGATTTTGTTCTCAATTCAGTTATTGGAATGCCATATTTAAATTCAATTACTTTAAATAATTCTATTACTTCGTCCGCATATTTTTTATATATATCATAATCTTTTTGTTCTTTAATTGCTTCTATAATTTTAAAATGTAATCTTTCAACTCGTTTAACACTATTATATAATTCGTCATTTCCAGTCATTTGTTGATATAATTTACTTCTTAAAAATAAGATATGATAATTTAATACTCTTTGTATAAATATATTAGTAGGAGTTAGGTCTATCGTTTTCTTTCTAAATTTTTTAATCATTTTATAAAAATCTTCAATTTTTTTATCATATTCTTTTCTAACTATATTAAAATAATATTTATCACCATATTTCTTTTTTGATAATTTTAATTCGTCAGTCCATTTATCTTTTTCTTCTTTATCTTTTTTAGCAGATTTAGCATATCGTTCTTGTTTTTCTTTTACTTTTTCTTCTTCTCTCTCTTTTATTTTTCTCTCTCGTTCTTCTTTTTCTGCTTGTTCGTTTGCTAACGTTTCTTTTGCTAATTCTTCTTCTTCTTTTTCTTTCTTACTTTTTTTACGAGGTTCTTCTACTTTAGGTTCTTCTACTTCTCCTTTTGCTGAACCAAAAAACTCTCTAATATCCTTATTAAATTCAACTCTTTCTTTTACTTTTTTTCTTGCTTTTGTTTTTTGAGGATTTGTTAATTTATCAAAATCTAAACCTAAATTTTTGAATATTCTTCTTACAATATTATCTAATTGTTCTGGATTAAGTTTTTTTTTGACTAAATTTTTGTATAAAATAATTGGAAGACCTCTTGTTTCATTTTTAAAGTTTAAGGTTTTTGCTTCTTTAATATTATCAACTGGATTATATTGACGAAGTTTTTTATAGTCTAAAGGGGTCAATTCATTTTTATTAACTTCTTGATTTTGAGTTTCAACTAAAATTGGTTTCTTTACATTTTTTTGTATGATAGGTATTACTAATTTTTTGTCTCGTGAAGCAATATTTCTTTCTTTGGATAAAGGATTTAATAATTTTAATCTCTTATTTTTATTTCTTATAACTTGTTTCGCAAAATACTTTGGGACAATTAATTCATAATCATTTACCATTGGTATTTTGTCCGTCAGTTCCTTTTGTAATTTCGGCATTTATAATAACAAGAGATTTTTTTGGTCTAAAGGGATAAAAATCTCCATATCTAATTGTAAATTTTACTTCTGGTTCTTTTTCTTTTGACGGCATTATATATACTTTTAAAAAAATATAGCAAAATAAACTCGGTTACGCGGTTACACGGTTACACACTAAATATTGTAATTAGGATTTGAAAAATTATTATATTTTTTTTTTATTTTTTTTATAAATCAAATGAGGTTATTTTGTGTATAACCGTGTAACCGCATAACTGGACGCTTACTCTTAATAAATAATATAAAAAAAAAGCATTTAAATAAACTTTATAGTATATATTATATATTATGGACTATTCTAAATCTAAAATTTATATGATACTTCCTACATTAGAAGAATATGACGAAGGTGACGTATATATTGGTTCAACAACTCAACCACTTAATAGACGATTAACTTATCATATGAATAATCCATATAATGATAAAACACGCAATTGTTCAAGTTGTTTATTAGTAAATAAATATGGTAGAGAGAATTTAAAAATTGAACTGATTTGTAATTTTCCTTGTAAAAATAAAACAGAACTAAATAATCGTGAAGGTCAAGAAATCAAAAAACAAAAATGTTTAAATATTAGAGTTGAAGGAAGGAAACCATACCAATATAGGGAAGATAATCGTGCTTTACTTCTTGAAAAACAACATAAATATTTAAAAGATAATCGTAAAAAGGTTTTAGAATATCAAAAAAGTAGAAGAGAAAAAGTTACTTGTGAATGTGGTGTAAAACTCACAAAAAGTTGTTTATTTAGGCATAAAAAATATTCAATTGCTCATAAAAAATATATGGAAAATATATAAATTTTTTTTCTTTTAGAATATATAATGAGTGATTGTATTTGCGGAGGTTGTATTTGTGGTGAAGGACTTGAAGGTCAAGGTTTAGTTGAAGATATTGTTAAAGTTGGTAAAAAAGGTGTAAAAAAAGTTGTAAAAAAAGGTGAAAAAGTATTAAAAGAAAAAGGTGAAAAACTTGTTAAATCTGCTAAAAAAGTAGGAAGTAAAGAATTAAAAAAATTGAAAGACCTTGATTTAGAAGATTTAAAAGATACAAAAAAAGTAGGCAAATATATTAAGAAAGTTGGTAAAGAAGTAGTTGAAGGTATGGAAGGAGAAGGTGTTAAAAAACCTAATCCGTGGATTGCTCATATTAAGAAAGTAGCAAAAGACGAAGGTATTAGTTATAAAGAAGCAATCAAAATTGCTGGTAAAACATATGAAAAAAAAAAGTAGGAGAGGGAAACTCCTCTATATTAAAGGTATCCAATCCAAAAAAGGTTTTAAATAACTTACGCAAGTATTTAAATAAAGATATTGAACTTTTTGTTTCAAATCGCAAAGGTAAAAAATATATGATACAAAATGAAAATGGAAAGTTTATACATTTTGGAAATATCTTATACGAAGATTACACAAAACATTTAGACAAAGAGAGACAAAAAAATTATTTAGCACGAGCAACCAAGATAAAAGGTAATTGGAAAGACGATAAATATAGTCCAAACAATTTAAGTTTATACGGAACTTGGGGATATAAGAGATAATACAACATAATAAGAATTAATAAGATATAAAGACAAGATATATATCTTATTAATATGCCTCGTGTAGCAATTGATTATTCTAAAACAAGCATTTATAAAATTGTATGTAAGGATAAAAATATCACTGACTTATATGTAGGTCATACGTGTAATTTTTCTAATAGAAAGAATGTCCATAAAAATCATTGTAATAATCCAAAAAAAAATACAAAAAAAATATATAAGATTATAAATGAAAATGGTGGTTGGACTAATTGGGAAATGATTGAGATTGAAAAACTAAATTGTAAGGATAGTAATGAAGCAAGAACAAGAGAACATTATTATGAAACTCTTTTACAACCAACTATGAATACTAATACAACATTTTATAAATCTTTTGACGGATTAGATATGGATAATATTGTTGGTAAAGATAAAAAAGAAACCAATACATTAAAGGCAAGTTTTAGAAATAAAAAAAACCTTGAAGAATTAGACCATTTAAGAAAATATAATAAGGAACTTACCGAATACAATAAGGAACTTAATGAACAATTAGATAAATCAATAAAAGAAAATATTGACCTTAATGAAAAATTAGATTATTATCAAAAGAAACATAGAGATATGTTTGCTATTTTACGGAGATAATTAAGATTTAATCACAATTATATGAAAATTAAGACGATAACTCATTTATATTGATATAATATAACTATTAAGAACAATTATAAATTTATAATGAAGGTTTATACTCATTTTTTCAAGGATTTTATCACTATTCGTCTTAATTTTCGTATAAAGTTGTTTAAAAACTTAATTATATCAATTAGTTTATATAAAAAAATAATATAAAGATATTATATATGAATAATTAATGTCAAAAGAATTAGTTGGTGAAACTTTATATAATAAAGATTATGAAAAGTGTGATTTTTTTTATAAAATAGGAAAAAGTTATTGTTATAATGATTGTTGTATTAAATTTTTTATTGAAAAAGCACTGATTGGAAAAAAACTTCGTCAGTTAAATAGTGACACTGGTATAGTAACGATTAATAGGAAAAAACACGTATATAAATTTCTAACTGGTGGTGTAATATTTTGTCCCAGTTGTTCAGTTATGTTAGATAACGAAATGCTAAAAGTATTAACTGAATTAACATAGAATGATTAATTTATATTAATAAATAATATAAAGACTATTAAGTATTTATATTATTATGGAGGAAAAACCTCTATTTATGAGTTTATTACAAACTCGTTCTCCAACCAAACTAAAAAATGACGGACAATATTATAATATTTATTATGTATTGGTTTTTTATATTCCAATACACAAAACCACGAACAAACCAAGAATAGAATTATTCCGTAGGTCGTATAATATGAATATCTATACATTAGAACAAGTATTTGAAATTGCGATTAAAACGAGAGAGAAATTAACATTAGAAAATATTAATCTTCTTTCTTGATATACGTCTTACTCATTGAAACGGAACTACCCATTTCTTTCATATCTTTTTCTAATTCACTATTTTTCGCAATAGTATCTCCGTGTTTCTCTGTTAAAAACGTATGACGTAATTGATTAACGGACGCTTTTTTTCCAAAGATTTTATTCAATCGTTGATTGAGTTTTACATTGGATAACTTATTACCATTTGTATCAAAAAGTAAATGTTCAGTTTCATTTATTCCAATCCATTTTTTTAAAATACTTTTTAGTTTTGTTGGAATAACTATTTCTTGTCTGCCGTAAGTTTTAGCAGTCTTGTATGAATTAAAAATCATTTTATTTCCTTCTAAATAATTATCTTTTTCTTTATCAATATTTTTAATTTTAAAATCTACAAAATCTTTACTTCTTCGTGGGTTAATATATTCACCACTTAACACGCAAAGAATAATATAATTTTGAATATCTTGTAAATCACTCATAGTTTTTTTTGGTTTCTTATAAATATTTTCTGCGTGTTTTTTATATTGAGAACAAATATCTTTAAGTTCGTCTTCTTCAATCCACGCTTCTTTTTGGGTTTCTGTTTTTTCTTGCTTTTGTATATCTTTGTTAAACTCCTTAATATCTTCTAACATTAATTCACGATATTGTTTATTATCCGTAATAATTACAAGAGCGGATAATAAAGTCTTTCTACGATTAGGTGGTAAATCACGAATGGATTTAATAATTTTGGTTGTATCATTAAACTTTTTGAAATCCATTTTTGTATCTTTTGGATAAACCTTGAGGTATAAGTTTTTTAAAAGAGAAGCATATGTAGTTATAGACGAACTACTTAAAGTATCTCGTTTTGATTTAATAAATTCTTTTAGTTCCATTATATAATTAAGGTTAGATAATAATTTCATTAATTAAGACGGAAAATACACCTTCGTCTTTTTTGCGCAAATCGTTAAGTAATTTTCGTAATTTTAAACAATCTCCTAAATAAATACCAAATAGTTCTTTATCTTCTTCGTTACAACCATATTTTGTTTTATAATAATGATTTTTATTAATTACTTGAATATTATCTTTATTATTTGCGTAATTACGTTTTTTCCAGTCACGCATATATTCCCTCTTTTTATCAAGGCAGTCCATTCTTATATATATTATAATTATTCTTTATATGATTTTTTCATATATATATATATTATATGTTATACTTATACTTTTAAAAAAGTATAGCAAAATATGGGTTTTACCCTTTAAGTTTATTCTTGGAACTTAATCCCAATCCAAACACGAGTTGCTTTCTTATCAATCTTCTTATTTTTTGATATTACATTATCAAACTTCTTTTTCTTTGCGTATTGCGATAATTCAATACCTAATTTATTATCACTAATTCCAGTTTTATTCGTTTTAATCCATTCTTTCAAATCATTACAAGTAATATAATCTTCTAAATTATCTGTAATTTCAAATGTTTCTAAAAATAATGTAATCACCGAAGCGTGTTTATTAATCCATTTTTTACGATTTTCAATTAAGATTTGAGGAACTGGTTTTTCACCATTATCTAAATAATTTTGATAAACTTGTAAAAATATTCCTACGAAGTTCCATTTAAACTCGTCCGTTCGCATTTCTTCTTCAATATTTGCGTCTGCTTGTAATTCGTTTTCTGCGTCTTCTACAACTAATTTAAATGGTTTAGTATAATGGATAATATTAATACGAGTTTCTAATGCGTCGTCATAATTACTAATTTCTGCGATATCATTTGCCATTAATAAAGTTAGGAAATGAGGAACAAATGGAGTTTCATTTCCGCAATGCTTTCTTGCTACTAATTTATCACCACCACTTGAAATTTTCTTAATTGCGTTTCCTTCAAGGTTCGCAGACATTTTTAATTCATTACTGAAAATTAACCGTTTATCTTTTACTAAATAGAACGGTCGCATTATTTGCGCCTCTTCTTGACTTGTATTTGATTTTGCTAATGTTTCACCATTAAATGAACCTACTAAATCACCAAAACTTTCTTGAAATGCTTTTACTAATGTTGATTTACCCGTGTTGCTATTACCTAAACAAAAGACGATTTTTTTCATTACTTCACCAAATAATCCTCTTGCTAATAATTCCATAAAGTAATCACCCACTTCTTTACCCAATGTATTGTAAAAGAACCTTTCCTTGATATCTTCCATAATATCAGTGTTAAAATTATTTTCACCATTTGGTAAATCAAATAATAACCTATTACGAAACATAATAGACGGATTAAATTTAGGGTCTTGTTTAATAAATCCGTCAATAAACATATAACCATTTTTAAATAATAGTTTCTTCAAAGAAGTATTTTCACTTTTTTCATACCAACCTTCTTTGCTTTCGTCGTTCATTACTTCAAATAAAATCATAGTATATAATTTATCAATTAATGCTGGATTTTGTTCGCACGGACATAAGTCATAAATAATTGATTTCACTTTTTTCATACTTTCTTCCCAAATCCCAGTTTTATAATTATATGCGATTAACTCGTCATTTAAATACTGAAAATATTCTTTGTTTGTATCTAAAATAGACATAGCAATTTCTTTTAAAGTCATTTCGTCCCCGTCGCAACCCATTAAATATGTATCTGTTAAATCTGTATTCATTGGTTTAACAATTAATTTAACTCCACTAAATTTTTCATTTACTTTTTCGTTAATATCCGCAATATCTGTAATTTTACCCTCAAAAATTGCTCCGTCAAATTTTGGTGTGATACAATTGATATTTTTTTCTTTAAACAACTCAATCACATATTGTAAAATCTCATTTTCTACTTTATGATAAATCGCATTCATAGCACAACCTAATTTATTTTTTTCTTTTTCAATACACGCTTTTTCTAAATAATCTTCGTATTCTGTTTGACCGACAATAGTAGATATAATTGTCCGCATTTCTATTTTAATTAATTTTAATTTTTCATTTTTTTGATATTTTGGTTTCTCGTCAAATAGATAAGCAATTAAGCAATCTTTACAATTTGGGATTTCATTCAACCAACTTTCACGATTTTCCAAATAATCAACAAATGTTGGGAATAGAGTAAGACTAATCTTGTGTTTAATTAATAAATATCGCACCACCGAATATCCAGAATTTACAATATCAATATCTGTCCCAATATCTTTTAAAAGATAATTACAAATATGACTATCTATTTGTTGAAGTGATTTTGAATTCGTTCTACGACCTTGTAAATCTTGTTCCATTTTTTCACTATTATAATTATACTCATATTCAATCGCACCTAATTTTTTATGACGTTTAATATAGTCACGAATTTTCAAATAGTGTTGTTTTTTATCTTTAACGGAATATTTTTTTTTTTGTTTCAATTTAGCATAATCTTCTAAACCCATTTTTTCTAAAAGTTTCAACTTATCGTTTGGGGGGTTTTCAAGACACTTCATAATATAATAAGCGGACATTCTTTATATCATTTTTTCATATAAAGAATTAATTCAATTTTTATAAAAACGTATGGATTTGCTCAAAATAGGATTTTAAAATAAACTTTTAAAAAAAAGTTTAGCAAAAGAATGTAAATGATATTTAAAATATATTAGAACACGCAATAAGGATTTTTAAAAGTTTATTTAAAGATAGTTGTATTTCATTAACTCTAATGTTTTCCAATACGCACCATTACGTTTATTGTTATGCCTATCACGGTCATATAAGCACACACGGATATACATATTCATTAATTGACTTTCTTTATTGAATTTTTTATGAACTGGATTTTGTTTAATCGCAAATTCCTTTTTTAATTGGTTGGTAGAGCAACACGTGTTGAGATAATGTTTGTGTTTATAATTCATTTTAATAATATTATCACAAAATTTACAAGGAGAGTATTTTTCACTTTTTGCTTTTTCTTCTAACGTTAGAAGAGTTACTTTTTTACACGGTTTAATCATTTTGTGATAATACTTGTTTGCTTGAATTTCTTGTGCCAAGATTTTGAGTTTTCTATTTTCTTCCATTAAATCTTTAATCATTTGGTATTGTTCTTTATATTTATCAGCAATTTCTAATAAATCTGCGTCGTTAATACTACCTTCGCTGAATACGCAAATTTCAAGCATTGAGTTAAGGTTGGTAAAGAATTTTTGTTGTTCGGTGCTAATAGGAGTAGTCATTATGAGGTTATTTTATATGATTTTTTTATATCAATTTTTATAAAAACGTGTGGATTTGCTCAAAATAGGATTTTAAAAAAAATAAAAAATATTTAGTGCGTAACCCTACTCAATACTATTTAATTCTATAAATCCCTTATCACCCTACTCAATACTATTTAATTCTATAAATCCCTTTGATTTCCATAACACATTTCCAAATTTATAGTTAGTTACTAATTCCCCTAACGTAATACGGTTACAAAACATATAGTTTAAATGTGATATTTTTTGGAATTCAAAACAACGATTAGGATAGATAGTTACCCGCCAACCTTTGCTATATTCTCCAGTGGTTAATTCAAAACAACGATTAGGACTTATATTTAACTTCTTTTTATGAATTTTTGGTAGAAACTTCATAGTGTCTTCAAAGTCGTCGTCAAGGACTTGTATCCAAATATAACATTTAGTTAATTTAATAACTTTAAAACCTATCCCTTCATTGTAACCATAGGTTGGAGTTAAATAAATTTTACCTACTGAAAATTCTGTCGCATAATCTACCTCGTTTAAAATGTTATGATAAAGCATTTTAGTTTTATCTTTAATCTCTTTGATTGCGATTTCGTTAGAATGGAATGATAACATTTCACCGATTACGTCGTCGTTGAGGTATTGGTTAAGGTCGCACATTATGAGGTTATTTTATATGATTTTTTTATATCAATTTATATAAAAACGTATGGATTTGCTCAAAATAGGATTTTAAAAAATATAAAAAATATTCAACCTAATTAATCAAGTGGTTTTAAATCATACATTCTCTTTAATGATTTGAAGTGGTGAATTAAATATTCAAAATGCGATATTTTATTTACATAATTTCCACCGATATTAATTGAACTTTCTCCCCATAAAGGACATTTATCTACCCAAGACTTTCCATTTTTTCGTTCGCTTTTCGTATGAGTTTTTGTAAAGGTATCATAAAACCAGTATTCGTAAAATACATAACATTTAGTGCGACGAATAATCTTTTGATATTCAATACTACGCTTCATAATATTATCTATTTCGTGAATATTTTTATAGAAATATTTAATATAGCATTCTTCGTAATATATGTTTCCAACCTCATATTTATTTTTTCTTGGAGCAATACCTTCTTTAATTAATGCGGAATACTTATTCATATTTTTCTGTTTCAATTCATTGATATACGCTTCATTCGTATTGAATGATTTGATTTCACGGATTACGTCGTCGTTGAGGTATTGGTTAAGGTCGCACATTATGAGGTTATTTTATATGATTTTTTTATATCAATTTGTATAAAAACGTGCGAATTTGCTCAAATTAGGATTTTTAAAACCTTGGTTTTAAGTTATGCGGTTACACGGTTATGCGTTGGATAACCTCATTTGCTTTTTAAAAAAAATAAAATAAAATTATTGGAATATTTAAAATCTCAATTACAATTTTGACTGTGTAACCGTGTAACCGTGTAACCCCTAATTTGAGCAAATCCAAACTTTATATGAAAAATTGATTTGAATTTTTCATATAAAACAACCTCATAATGAACTATATTACAACGCAATTCATTTACAAAGCAAACGACTTAACCATTATGAGGAATGATAAAGAGTATCATTTTGACGGATTGGTTAAATCTAATATTAATGAGTTCTTGGGAGAGTATAACCCATTTGATATGAATATCAGTAATTTTAACCAAGTTCATATCAAGAGATTTGATAGTGGGAGTGAATACGACGATTTGAAAGTAGGTAAATATTACTCTTATAAAGACTTACGATATGAGGTTGCGGGTGAATATACACTTTATAATGTAATTCATAAGACTAAATCATATTGTTTGATTAGAAAGTTTAAATATACCAAGACACGCATTATCAATACACAAAGTTATTATGATAAAGAGTTGATTAGTGAAGCAAAATGGAAATATTCAAAGACAAAGATAAAGAAGGAAAAAAGATTATATTTGAGTAACGACGATATATCATTACGACACTTACACGAATATAATTATAAGGATTTAGATTACATTATGAAAAATAATATTTGCTATTATGCTTTTAAGTTAAATTGCGGAAATCGTCATTTTATTAATATTAATGAGTTAATGCGTGATAATAAGCAAAAGTATAGAGAAATAAGTGTATTTAATCGCAGAAGTGATTGGCACGATTTTAGAAATTGCGGTTCAGCATATAGCGGATTAATTATCTATGAAGGAAGAAATGAAACTCAAAATCTAATGAATTATTATGAGTTAATGAAAATTATGGATATGCTTATGATTAATAATGATAAAAAAACTATCAAACTTGCGAAAGAGTTATTAAGTCTTGAGTTTAATAATAAAGGTGGAGTGTTTAATCGTGACCGATTACATTATGACGAAGTATCGTCAGTAATTGAAAAATATTTATAAATATACTTACTTATAAATATTTGGGTTATGCGGTTATGCGGTTATGCGGTTAAAATTGTAATTGAGATTATAAAAATTATTATATTTTATTTTTATTTTTTTATTTTTGGGATTGAGGTTATTTAGTGTGTAACTGTGTAACCGCATAACCCATAAACTTTTAAAAAAAGTTTAGCAAAATTGTTTAGATACTACATTCAATATCTACACCCTTACACCAGTCAAACTATCAATTTGGACTTCTAATCCGTATTCAACGAATACCATTAGGTCTAATGTTTGAGCGCAAAGATTTTCACCAACAATTTGTAGAGATTTTGGAACACTTTTTTCTGCTGGAAGCATACGAGATAAATCTACATAGTAAAAGCATTGTTCCATATCCCAACCAAGACGGTCAATTAGACCAGAAGATAGTCCGTCCGTTAAACCACCATTGACCGCATTTACACCGTAAAATTGGTTATTGAATTCTTCAAACGCATAACGTTGAGTGTTATAAATCATATTTTGACCAGACACAACCACATTGAAATTGCTAAAATGAGCAAGGGGAGAAGTTGCTCCACAACCCGCTGGGTCATAAGGACTTTGGTATGCTGGAACACCCGCTGATAGAACACTATCTGTCGCAATAAACGGCATAACTAAAACGGATTTCATATTCGCAATACCGTTAGTAATTAGGTTATTGAAAGTAGAACCAGTAGTTACACCTTTTACTTCATATTGGTAAATATCAGTATAAGAGATTTGTTTTACTGGGTTAGATAGATACGCTTGTTCAAATACTGGGTTAAAAGTATAAGAAGGAACATATAGATAAATAGAGTTTGCTAATACACCAGTGGTAACACCAATTGAATTACGCATAGTGCTATCAAGGCAAGTTGCTCCAACGGATACATTTCCGTAGTAAGTTCCGCTTGGTTGGGAAGTTGTTCCAGTATAAGAAACAGTAGTCGCAAGAAAATCACCAGTTCCCGAAACCATAAGTGGATTTACACCTCCTACCGCATTTGATACGGAAACACTTGAAGAAACTTGGTAAGTCGCACCACTGGAGGTTTGACTTGCTACTACTTGGGAAAAAGTGGTGTTGTTAAGATTTAGGGTCATTTTCATATACGCACCTTTTAGTAGTGGCGCTTGGTTAAAAAAAGAGTGAATGTGACGAAGATAAATTGTTGCCATAACACTAATTTGGACACAACCTCCTTTTGTTGCCGTTGCGTCTATCGCATTAGATACGAAAGATTTCCATAGACGAGTAGTATTTTGGACAGATAATAGCGCACTATAAGCACCACCGTTATTAAGAATGCTTTCACCGTTTAAGCACGGATTTTTCGCTGGGTTATACGAAATATATTGAAGACGTTTAGCAAATCCGTGATTTCCGCCTTGAGCATTAAATGTATTATTACCAGACGCAACTCTCGCATTTAGGATTGGAACATTATTACAAATACCTAAACCATTCGCACCATTAGGATTATCATTTATGTCACTTTGAGTTGGTATCCAAGCAAGTGGGTCGTCTGGGTAAAAACCAATAGTCGCACCCATACTATGAACGTCTTGCCACGATAGAGAAGTCATTAGTTTAAAAGTATTCCACATAGACGAGAAAGGAGTTTGTTGGATAATAGTAGTTCCGTTGTAATCAAGGGTCATTGAGTGAATGATATTACCGAACCAATTTTTAAGACCTAATGCGGTATCTGGAGTAATTTGACTTTCCGTTGCTCCAATATTACCAGTTAAACCTTGAAATGGTAGAGGGTCAGTGCTATCACTTAAAGTAGTATTACCATACGATAGTAATAGCGGAACTTGTAGGTATGCTTCACGATACGATAACCATTTGTTAGAGTTAGAAAGTTGCGACGTATCAATGACCGATTGATTGGAATTGTAATTCTGCGATTGGTTATCTAAAATATTTAACCAATCTTTTTTAATGAAAACACTTGGAGTTTCACCTCCACCTTCTTGTGACATATCAAATACAAGTTTATCGCACATTATAATTTATCGTTAGAAAAAAAAATTAGAATAAATCTCTTAAAACCAAGGTTTTAAAAATCCTTTTTTTGCTAAACTTTTTAAAAAGTTTGTTATTTTGCTAAACTTTTTTTAAAAGTTTATTACTTTAATTCAAAGCAAATATTTTTAGGTTTTCGTGATTTAGGTTCAAGAGATAGTTTTGCGATTTTACTTGTTACTTTTTCTTCTAAACCTTTCCCAGTCATTAACTGCTTTTCTTCTGGGATTTCAACTTTTAAATCCATACGAGGACGTAAATCATAACGTGCGCTTGAATATCCACTTCCATAAATTCGGTTCATATATAATTAATCAATATTTTTTTTCTCTTCCATTTTTCGTAAATGATTACGATACTTAATTAAGTTATTGCTTAAATTACTTAATAGTTTAATTTGTTGTTCTAATGGTTTATTATCTTCTTGTGAAAAACTTTGTTTGAATTTATTCATTAGTTTTACTTGTTCGTTTGTAATTTCGTCATAAAGTTGATTAATTTTTTGTTCGTTAAAATCCATTATATAATAAACTTTTAAAAAAAGTTTAGCAAAATGGGTTATTCTTTAAATTAATTCACCGTATTCTTTTATTACAAATAGTAGAGTAATATTACTATCATTCATTACTAAAGGGTCATTATCATTTCCTACTAATTCAATCCGTATTTGGTTATATGTTCCGTTTAATAGTTTATTCCACGCATAATTACTTGGTTTATCTTGGATTAAACCTCCTAAACCAGTCTGCGGTGTAATCGCATAAATGATACTATTTGGTGAAGCGTAGATATTATCAATATTACTAATGCTAACAAGACAATTCGCATTTGGTTGAACGTCTGGTGAAGTAGTGGAAATAAACGAAAATGTATCGTCTAAACTTTTCGCATAAGCAGTTCCAGTTCCATACGTTGCGATAAAATCATTTGTAGTTTCTGGTGTAGTAAAATCTTCTACATATCCAACAATTAAATTAAAATTTGCTGGAATTTTGAATTGTGGATAAAATGCCGTTCCACTAAATGCGTGAGGACTTGTATAACCAGTTGGAAGCACTGCTGGGACTTCAAAACAATTAAATTGAACCGCATATCGTGTAGCATTGACTTCCATTTCTAACCAATAAATATAATTGCCGTCTGCGTCAATCATATAAAAATCATTTTCTACCATAATTTGTTGAATATAAGCATTAATATCACTAATTTCATATTGACCGTCTGGTAACGTAATGGTCGTAAAAACACCCGCTGATAAAGTAATACTAAATGTATTATTTTGTAAAGTAGAACTAATATTATACCAAGAATAATACATAGACGCTTGAGATAATGCGATATAACTATCTTTAAATACTACGGAGTTAGGAAATCTATAAACAAATTTATTATTACCAGTTCCCTCATTAGTTAGGTTGTTTCTATTTACAACAATCTGCCTCATATAATATTAGTTGTTAAAAAAAATAACCACTCTAAAGTTTATTTAGTAATCTTTACAATTTTAGATTTATCCATAACAAACTTTCTTCTGTATTCGTCTTTTTTATTACCTTCACTATCACGTTTTATACCACCTCCATTAATATCAAACTCTGGTTGAAGCGTATCACTTAACATTTGAGGTCTTACTATAGGTTTCGTTACTTGTGGAAAGAACATTATACAATATCTAAATATTATTTTTCACATTCACCCGTTTTTTCTACAATCGTCGTCATATCTACAGAAACGGGCATTCGTTTTTTTTCGTCGGCGCTCCTAAAGAAATGTTTTAAAATATATTCGTTTTTCTTAAAATCTACTGATTTCTCTAAATCGTCAAACATATCTAAAAAATTACTTGTGTCTAAATATAATTCACCAGTAGAATAAGTTTTACAATTTATCCAATGTAAGAAAGCACAACAAAACCAACCACAAGCATTATTCATTAAAGATTGAATATCTTTTGTAGTATGAGGAATTGATTTACCAATTGATTTTTTGATTGCTTCTTCAACGTCTTTCGGCATTCCTACACCATATGGGTCAAAGTAAATACCTTCTACTTTTCCATTTGGAGATTTATTAATTTGGAAACAAGTCCAATGCGTTCCGCTATTTTTATTCCCACGCTCGTCTTCGTGGTCTTGTAAGTTAATTATATATGATTTATTCATTTCAATTTTTGGAATTTTATCCTTAAAGACAATTGCTTCTAAAGGAAAATTCATTCTTTTAGATAAATCCCATAGTTGAGTATCTGTAAGCATATATAATTAAGTAGATATTATTTTTATATTTTTAAACATAAACTTTTAAAAAAGTTTAGCAAAATGTTCCCTTTAAAGGATTTGTAAAACCTTGGTTTTACTGGGAATGAAATTTGTGATATTGCGGAGGTAATTGAACTTGTTGGTGGAATGAACTACCAAATGGGTCACTCTTTAATAGGTGAGGTAATCCTACTTCATATTTTCCTAATACTTGTCCTTCACTATTAGATAAAGTATTACCTACCATACGAAATCCCATTCCACGAGGTGGAGCAGACGAAGCATAAAGTCCAGAACCACGAGGAGCAGACGAAGAAGCATAAAGTCCCATTCCACGTTGTGCTGAACTCGCATAAAGACCACGACCATTTAGTTCCATTGAAAGTCGGTTTGCTTCTACTTCTGCTTCACCCGCTCTTTGTAAATATCCGTCATTACCACCTCGTCCATAAATACCCATTCCAGTCTTATTTTTAATTGCTTTTCTTGCTACTGGAGCAAGTCGTTCCCCTAATTCTTTACCACCTAAAGCAAATGCTGGAACAAGTTCTGGTTGTCCTAACGCAATTGCGGTTGCTGTGCCTAAACTTGCCCCCGCTTCACCCGCATATTCAACCCCTTTATCTAAAATTTCACTTCCAATTTTCTTACCCACTTTACCAAGTTGTTTTCCAGTTTTACTTTTGCTAAATTTAACTGCTGATTTTTTTACGGATTTTGCTCCTTTAGATACGGATTTTACTCCTTTAGAAACTCCTCTTTTAATGCTATCAAAAAGTCCGCTACCTTCCATATCCACTGCTTCACGATTTGCTTCAATCTCGTCTAAAGATAACATAATTTCTTTTGCTTTTCCACGACTAAACGAACGTGTTACAATATCATAAGTTTCTGGGTTCATTAAAACATTACAACCTTCACCTTCCATTGCTGGTTTAACTCTTACTTTTTCTCCACGACGAAGACGCATTTTTTGTTTTGGACTAATATCAATTTCTAAAACACGCATTATAAAATAACATAAGAAAAAAGAATACTTGAAAATGCTTTAACTGATTATTAATTGATTAAACCCTTTAGAACCCAAATGCGTATTTCTACACCAAGCGACTGGGTTATGGGGTTACACGGTTACACGGCAAATAACCTCATTCGCAAAAATAAAAAATAAAAATAAAATATTCGTATTTTTTGACTTCCAAATTTTGACCGAAAACTGTGTAACCGTGTAACCGTGTAACCACACTTTCCTACACCAAACAACCCAACATTAGAAAAGAGAGAAAATAGAGAAAAGATAAAAGATATTGTTATGTATTATGGTAATGGTTACACGGTTACACGGTTACACAGTCAAAATTCTAATTAGGAGTTATTTAATTCTAATAATATTATTTTATTTTTTTTTTTTTCAAGACGAGGTTATTTGCTGTGTAACCGTGTAACCCCATAACCCAGTCGCTTGGTGTAGAAAATCGCAATAATAGGATTTTTAAAACCTTGGTTTTAATTAATAACCCATAGCAACTAAATCCATTAATATTTCACGGCATTCTGTTTTAGGTAACTCACCACGAGTTGATAAACGAATAAGTAATGCTTTAAACTTTTTAACTAATTCTTCGTTATCATTACCACTTAAAATTTGACCTTTAAGTAAATTGAACTCGTCTTTTTCTTTGTCTTCATTTGTTTTATCTGGAGTTGGAATAGAAAACCGACCAATTAAATCACTTTCTTTCGCAAGTTTATGTAAATAAACTTTTTCTGGTTGAGTTAATTTTTCCATATCATTATATTCTGGAACACCACCTCCAGCAATTTGTCTTAAAATTTTACCCATATCACTACTTACTTTTGTATTTGGAAAGTTTTTTATCTTTTTTTGACTTTTATATTGAAGATTTACAATATCGTTATTTAAAAACTTACCTTTGATAGTATATTTACCAAATGGATACGAAACGTGGTTTAATCCAGACCCTCGCATACCTTTACCTTCTGGTTCTTCTGCTCTTCTTGGGTCAGTAAATTTTTCCATAGTTTGCTGACGTTGTTGAAGTTGAGGACGTTCGTTTTCTGGACTTGGGTCTTTTAATGTATCAAGAAATCTTGGTAGTTTTCGTTGTAATAATGCCATATCTATTTGAGCATTATCAAATCTTTCAATATACTCAACTACTCCTTCTTTAGGAACATTTAAAGGTGGAATAGAACGAGGAGTTAAACCTAATGTTTTAATACCGTATAATTTGTTTAATAATTTATAAACTTTCGCAATATCCATTAATCCTTTTATTTTAACCCTTTCGTATAAGTCGTCAAACTTAATTGTATTCATATCTAACTCTAAAACTGTAAATAAAGGTTTAAAATATTCTCCATTTTTTGCTAAATCTACTTTAATATCTGTGTAACCATTGAATTGTAATACATTAGGTTTAAGTTTAATAATTTCAAATGGCATTTCGTCTGGTCTAACTATAGGACGAGGTGTTGCTGGAACTTTTGGAACTTTTTTAAAATAATCTCTAATGGATTTTTTTATTAGATTACTCGCTTTTAGTTTTTTACTTTCTTCAATCGCAAGTTTTTCAAGCATTTGTTTATTTCCTACTTCAGCAAATAAGTCATTAAGAAAACCACTTACTTCTTCTCTAACTTCACTTTCTTCTACTTTTCCAACTAACTCATTAAGAAAACCACTTACTTCTTCTCTAATTGCTTCTATCTCTTCGTCTGCTAACTCTACGTCTATTGAAACTGCTGGTTGCGTTTGAGGAAACGGTGGAGCAAGCGTTGGAACAAACGTTGGAACAGAAGGTAAATCTAAAATTAAAGGTGTGGTTAATGCGTCTGGTCTATTATCTTGTTGTTGTTGATATAATTCATTTGCTCGTATTAATCTTTTATAATCCATTGCTTCTTCATTTTGAACAAACGAACCAGTATTGGAAACTCTTGAACTACCAAGAGAAGCAAGATAATCTTGTTCGTCACCTTCTTCTTCACTATCCGTTAATACTCTATCTTTATATGGAGGTCTTAATCCTTTATCTTTATATGGAGGTCTTAATGCTTTTTCTTGAGAATATAAATCACGGCGTAATTGTTGATTAGGAAATGGGATTGGGACACCACCAATTGATTTTAATTCGGCAAGTTGAGCATAAGTTGGACG
>Ga0208303_1000193_pt1 | contig 25731 bp, 30 predicted proteins | sample CB_VirMetaG_2_FD_184537 | JGI IMG/M metagenome (GOLD analysis project Ga0208303, IMG submission 184537) | Freshwater to marine saline gradient viral communities from Chesapeake Bay - CB_1504_2 Viral MetaG (SPAdes) (version 4) | ecosystem: Environmental > Aquatic > Marine > Coastal | place: USA... | reverse complement strand
TATATTTGCGAAGCAAATTATTAAAATAATTTAATATGACTTAGATTTTAATTCATTTCTCGCGATTTTTAAAAAAAAATAAAAAAAAGAATTCATAATTTGTAATTTTTAATAATATTTTTATAACATAGTATCTTGTATAAATTTTATTACGTGTAATAGTAATAATATTAAAATAAAAAGAACAGTTAATAGACGGAGAGTTTGAAATGTAAGGGTGGGGGTCATAAAAATTGAAAAAATGAGGATCGGCTATGATGTGAGATCGCATCGAATGAAAATAAAGATAAAATAATTTATTAATTTTCATTACGCTTACAGTAATAAAAATAATAATTTTTAATAAATTAAAGAGACGGTAAAAACTCGCAAATAATATGAGATTTACAAAGTTATCATATTTTTACGTTTATCAACAAATTTGATTTACATAATTTATGAAATTTAACATTACAACAAAACTAAACTAAACTAAACAAAAAAAGAACACTTCAAAATGCCGAACACCGTTCCCCATGATTATAATCCTTACGCAGGTTGTCATATTTACGAAGAATTGAGAGAAGAAATCAAGCAACTAAAAGAACAAAATGAATCTCTACACATCATAGCCACTGAAGGAGCAAGGAAAGGTCTTGAAAAAAACAAGGAGATCGCAAAACTAAAATCACAAATTGAAGATCTAACTACAGAGAGAGACCATCTTATCACAAAAATTAAAAAAAGAAATACATCTAAAAGTAGAATAGCAAACAGAGATCAGGGGTTGAAGTTGTAATAATATTACTACCTTCCAATTTCATTCCTTATAAACCCTATACATTTTATTTTACCCTGACTACTTTTTTATGATTTGAAATTTGGTCTAATATTATAACTTCTCTAACCCTTTATTTGTAAATTTGATTTAAGAATTAAACTACTATATTATTTGTTTTAATGGGTTCAACTGAAGAAGGAAGATCCGAAATTAATAGATTAATTTCTCAGAATTGGAAATATCTTGGTGGTGAATTTAATGCCTCTAATCAAGCTCCATTCAATCAGTGGAAGAGATATTGCGAAGCACGATTACTGAATCCTATGACTTTTACACCTGCTAAACATAAAGACAAATGTATTTGTGGACAAGATATCACATTTAATTGTTGGATTGGTAAAAAAAGAGATGATGGTAAAATTGGTGTAAAAGTTGTAGGAAGTCACTGTATTGATAAATTCGTATTACATAGACAAGTTTGTGCTGAATGTGATGAACCTCATAACAGTAATAAATATGATCTTTGTAAATCATGTCTACAGAAAAAGAAACAAAGAGAAAAATATAGAAGAACTAATTGTTTGAATTGTAATAAAAGAATTAATTTTGAACCAGAACAGAACTATACATATTGTTGGTCTTGTAAATAGAAATTTGATGAAATCTAATCTTTCTTAACAGCATCAGAACATTTAAACGGTGCTATATCATTAAATCCAGCTTCTAACTCATCTTTCATTATTTGTTTCAATATTTCTATTTTTTCACCTTTTATTTTTACATCTTGGACATTTGTTTCTTTGAATAATTCTTTGCTACAAGTGTTACTATTATGACAAACGCAAATCATACATCCAGCACACTCTGTTTTACGAACATATTTTTCATTTCCATCTATTATTGATGCTCCTTCACCTTTTGTATCTCTTCTGCTAAAACCTCCCATCTGTTTAACATGTCTTTTAGTACCTAACATCGTTGCCTCGTGTATTTGTCTTACCGCCTCACAACGTATAGCAGTGACCTTATAATCATAATGTGGATACACAAATATCATTTCGGGCGATCCTACTAATTGAACTTTCTCACTTTTCGCAACAAATAATGAATACCTTAAATAATCTTCCATATAAATATCGTCACTGTCTACATTCGCCCACCATTCCGTAGGACATTTTTTACATAAATGATTTCTTTTTTCTGCTATTGTCATTTTAAAAGGACGATATTCATAAATTAATTTTATTGGTGCTATCTCTTCTTGAACTCTCTTTTGCATCATTCTACCCTCAGTAGTATTCGGAAATAATCTAATATCTTCATCACCATCTTTACTATCAAGTATAAACCATCTTAACTTCTTTTTATCATAATTAAAATGTTTTATATTTGAAATCATTAACGGAAGCCATCGTGATCTGTTATATATTGGTGTTAAAATTGTTAAATCAACATCTTCAAACTTTTTATCCATTTATAAATTATCATTAGAAATTATTTTATGATTTCTTTACATAATGATAACTTTTGTAATAAACTTGGATGAGGCAACTGATAGATGGAATCACTACAAAGGTTTAGACGTTCACCGATGGCGAGCAACTCACTATAATGAAGTAGATTCTGAAACAGATAAAAAAATGATATCTTACCATAATGTTCCTAAAATTAATCATTTGAAAAAATGTGCTTGTATGTTATCGCATCTTGAACTCTGGAAACATATTGTGAAACATAAATTAAATGGTGTAACCATCCTAGAAGATGATGCGATGAAAGGTTATTTTTATTCAACTCCTTTACCTGCTGATGGGATATCATACCTTGGCGGTGCTACATTCACACCTCATATGACTGGTAAATTTATTCAAGTTGAATTAGAAAAAGGAATTAATAAAATTGATTTTAATAAATACAGAGTTCTTATGACTATGAGTTATTATATTCCTAATTATGAAATCGCACAAAAACTCATTGATATGATTGAAAGTAAAAGAAGATGGAGAGCAATAGATGTAATGTTAGGTGAATTTCAACAAAATGATAATGCTTATTTATATTATCCTGCTGTATTTTCTGAAAGACCTAATGTTTCACAAATACAATCTACATCACGTAATAAATTTGCTGATGAAAATTTTACTCTTCAACCTGTGGGTCGCCCGAGTCCGCTACATCAGGCACGGTCTGATTCTCTACTTCAGATTTCTTTGCCTCAATCGCATCAAGCTGTTTCTGTTTCAAAGTAGACCTATTACGAGTAACTCCAATACGCTTACAATAATCATCAGTTGTTTCATTCGGTTTTCTTGCTACTAGAGGCATTTATTATAGTGGATTTAAAAAAATTAAAATCTTAAAATAAAATCAAATTTATTGATATAATGAATGACTTAAAAACTCCTAGACCTATGCCGGATAATATTGAAGACTGGTCACCTGAGATTGAAGAATTATTGAGTGAATGGGGCGAAATTGCTGTTTGCTACAGTTATCTTCATAATTACAGCACTCGAAAATATAAGGCTAAATATCATCATCTTCAAATTCCAATCATAGTCCTGAGCACTTTAACAGGGACAGCTAATTTTGCTGCTGATAGTTATGTTCCTAATGATTACAAACAGGGATTTAGTGCTGGAGTAGGAACTTTAAATATTATTGCTGGAATTATGGGAACTCTTATGAGTTTCTTAAGATATAGCGAGATATTTGAAGGACATCGTATTGCTGCTCTTGCTTGGTCTAAACTTGGACGTGCTATTGAAATTGAATTATCACTTCACGATAAAAAAAGAAAACCATGTAGAGACTTCTTAAAAGTAGCAAGAAATGAATATGATAATTTATTAGAAAGTAGTCCTAATATTGATTTGGATATAATTAATATGTTTAATAAAAAGTTTGATGGAAAATATCCAGATGTTAGACGACCTTTAGTTTGTAATGGTCTTAAACCGATAAAACCTTTCACTGAATACAATAGTGAAACGGAATATAAAAATAAAAAATTACAAGAAGATTATGAAAGACAGAAACCTAAAGAAGTTGTTATAGAAGTTGAACCTGAACCTGAACCTGAATTAATACCCTAATAATTCTTTATAAGCATTATTGATTTCTATGAACTTTTCGTGACAGCCAGTTTCCTTATCAGGGTGATGAACTAAACATAATTTACGATATGCTTTCTTAATATCCTCCTCTGTTACAGGAGGTTCTATTTGTAAAATCTCGTGAGAATTACTTTTTTTCAAAGTGTTCACTTTTTCAACACTTGGATTAAAATTTATATAACTTGGATTATTTTGTTTTCTGTGGATAAAACAAGAACACTTACCAAAACAATCAAACGGAAGACCACTATATTGACATTTAGCTCCTGTGTTATAAATATCATGTTTTTTCATATATTCTTGAGGAGCCATTAAAATAAAATATATCTACATATTTATTTAGCGATTTTATGCTTAAATAATTATCTATCTTTAAATTAAAAATGGGATACTTGATTTCTTTTTTGATACCAACTTTGAGAGAACGCAGTACAAAATTTAAGTCTTTAACTGATAAATTATTTTTACAAATTGAAGAACATAATTTACAAAAAGAAGTTGAAGTCCTCAGCATATATGATAATCGGACTATAAGATTATCCACTAAGAGGAACATGATGCAAAAGATGGCGAGAGGATTATATTTCATTCATTTAGATGATGATGATCGTGTAGCAGATGATTATTGTATTACTGTTGTCACTGAAATTAGAAAGTTAGTTAAATATTCACATGCTGGAACAGGAAAGCAGCCAGTCCCTGATGTGATCACATATAATCAATTTTGTGAAGTGAATGGTAAATTTATGATTGTAAAAACAAATACTAAAAGTGATATGAAGTTAAACTATATAGGAATGAATGGTGGTATCCCTGTGTATGAAAGATTACCTTGGCAGTATCACCTGTGGAATAAAGCACGATTTAGTCATATTTACAGAACTGATGTTGATACTAATGCTAGGGAAGATCAAAATTGGTTAAAAAAGATTTATCTAGAATATCCTAATAGTTTCTACAATATTGATAAAGTTTTACATTATTATTATTTTGATACGAATGGAACAGGAGAAAATGCGACGACATGTCAACTCTGAGGTAAAAATTTAATAAATATTAAAAAATAAAATATTATTATTTATTAAAATGTTGAGTAAAAAAGTTTTAAAAGAAATATGCGATATTTTGAAAAGTGAAGGTAGAGATGACCTAGTTGCTCGTTTAGTAGATGATAATGACCACGATTATGTTCCGCCTACAAGGTATGATTCAGACTCTTACAGCGATGATGAAGGTTCAGCAACTGATGAATCTATTTCATTTGAAGTTGATGATGAAGGATTTATGTCATTAAAAGAATAGTACTTAAAGAAATAAAAAGTACTTAAAGAAATAAAAAGTATAAGCAAAGTGAAGTTATTTAAGATTAAATTTTTTCTTGTAATCACTTATAGATGCTTTCCTTGTTTCCTTATTCCACAAAATCCATCTTGCGAGACTTCCTGCGGTATCGGCTACATCCCAACGTTCTCTGGCACGATGCCGTGCTAAGTATCTTGACCGTTGCTCTTTATTTTTCGTTATTGTGTAATCGTCACTTCCAGCATTTCCAAAATGTATGGTTTTGGTTCTGGTTGTTTCGGGGTATGAGAAAACCGCTTGAAGTTTCTTCTCGGGTTTAGATGATTTTTTTATTACGACTCCACTCGGTTTATTATTCATTTATAATGTTTGTTATTTTTTTGATGCTTTCTATCTTTTTTTTTAATTCTTCTTCTAGATTTTTATTTTCTTTTGTTAAAAAGTCGCTGTAGCGACCTAATTTAGCACCTGTCACGTTTGAGATTCTCAGTTCTTCTTTTAGTTTTTCAATTTCTTCTTGTAATTCTTCAATATGTTTTTCTTTTAAACTAATAACTCGTTTTAGATTATTATCTGTTTGTGATTTTTTCGATATTTCTTCTTTTAGTTCTTCAATGTGTTTAACAAGAGGTTGAGCCGCAAATAGTTTTTGTGACCTTTCAAGTTCTTTATGTAATTCAACATTCCTTGTTCTTTCTTCTGATAAGAGTTTTGTATAGTTACAGTTTGATTGTTCCCATTCTTTGTTTTCTATTTTAAGTGCTATTACTTGTTCATTCCATTCCCAAATGATACTATTATTCAAATCATTATTTTGCTTTTTTAAATCTTTTATTTGGTTTGTTAAATCAGCAATACTATTTCCAGAAAAGATTTCAATAAACTCATATAATTCTAAAACGTGTTGCGTTAATAATTCTTTTTTCATTCTGTTAAGAGTTGATGGTGAGTGTGTAGGAATAGGCATTCTACTTATACAAATATTATTTATTAAAACTTTAAATAGTTGTAATATTATAACCTTTAATCAATCAAATATAACCTGATATAATCCTTTATGAAGTCTAAAAGTTGGTGTTAGTTCTTGTTTTTGTTTTTCTTTTAACTCTAAATGCTGTTTAACTTTTGGTGAAATATGTAAATCAAATTTATTTCTAATTTTATTATCATTGTTTAATTCTGTAATAGCTCTACGACATGTTGGAACATCACAATGTTTAGAAACTTTTATTCCATCTTCATAAATCTCATCAATAGATTGATAATCTGTTAATGATATTAAATAAGAGTTCCGACAATATTGTATTAACTTTTTAGCAATGTGTATTATATTTTGTTTATCTTTATAATTCAATCCTGTATTCGGTTTTTCATTTTCCAGATAACTTATTAATTCTTCATTTGTGAGAATCTCTGGATATTCATCATTTTGTTGAATTTCATTATATTTAAGAAATGCTATTATTTCATTTTGAAGAGTTGATTTTGGTAAATTTAAAGAATCATCGATATCCATATCATAGAGTTCAACAAATTCTAATAAATCTTTTTTTGTAAAACTCTTATCAATTTTATTCGTCATCTATGTATTTAAATATAAAAAAAATATTTACTTAATTCATAGATGTTAGATAATATTTTGAAGTTTTCAGTTATTCCACTTGTTATTTTCTTGGTCAATTCATGGTTAAATACTCCTATTAGAAATCTAAACTCTAATATTAATTATTTAAAGAAAGCACCAAAAGGATGCAATCCTCCTGAGCCTTGGGATCCTAATTTCAAGAATTATGAAACTATTGAAGAAAAACAAAGGGTTGCGGAAACACCTGATGAAACTCCTAATGAAGTATGTTTAAGATCATTAAGAGGTATTGAAATGATTTTACAAAGAGAAGAATTACAATTAATATTGAATGATTCTGCTTCTGATATGTCTGATAGTGAAAATTAAAATGTTATTATATTTATAAAATGAGTTTATTATTACATGGTGATTGTTTAGAACAAATGAAAGGTATTGATAGTAATTCAGTTGACTTCATCTTTTGTGATTTACCTTACGGACAGACTAGTTGTAAGTGGGATGTTATTATCCCTTGGGAACCCTTTTGGGATGAAATAATGAGGGTTAAGAAAATTAATACACCTATCTTCTTTACAACTACAACTAAATTTGGTGTTGAATTAATAAATAATGCTCCTAAAAAGTGTCCTTTTCGATGGGACTTGGTATGGGTGAAATCAGCTCCTGCTGGATTTCTAAGTGCTAAAAAGATGCCTATGAGAAAGCACGAAATGGTCTATTGTTTTTATGAGAAATTACCTTTCTATGATTTATCAAGTCATAAACATAAGTTTATTAAAGCAAATATTAAAAATGAACCCACTAACAAGAAGGAAGATGATTTATACGGAATAGAAAGTGGTAATGCTGGAAGAAAAAAAGGATTTCATCAAACATCTTACGACCCACCCTTACCAGTATCAGTTGTGAAAGAACCTGAACCTGAACCTGAAGCTGAAATTAATAAAGTTGAAAGAAAATCCACATACGGAAACATTAAAACACACGATATTAAAACAGGTAAAAATAATGCTGTCCCAAGATATGACCCACCACTCCCTGTATCAGTTGTTAAAGAAGATGTTTATAATTCTAAAGAACGATTTAAGAATGGTAAATTGACTAAACACCCAAGACATCTACAAAAAGGGGACGACCCGATATATGATCCACCCTTACCAACAACTATGTTAGAAATTAAATCAACTCGTGGTAAACATTCAACAGAAAAACCAGTAGCTCTGATGGAATGGTTATTAAAATACTTTTCTAAAGAAGGGGATACAGTCTTAGACCCTACGATGGGTAGTGGTTCTACAGGTGTCGCGTGTAAAAATATGAATAGAAACTTTATCGGTATTGAAAAAGACCCTGAAATATATGAAGTCGCTGTGAATAGAATTGAAAATTAAAATGTTATTATATTTATAATGAAAAAAGTTGCTTTCTGTGTCCCGAGTACAACAAATAATCGTGATTGGTCTAATGTAAAAGAAACTTATTTATTTAATATCTTGTTTAGTGAATTACAAAATAAAACTCCTATAGATTGTGATATTACTGTATTCGTTGGCTATAATAGTGATGATAAAATTTATAGTGATATGGAACAACGTCTAATATGTAACGCAATCTTTGATAGATTTAAAATTGAATGGATTGAATTTACTGATGATTATAAAGGGAAACCGACATGGATTTGGAATGAGTTAAGTAAATTAGCAATAAAGGAAGGATTTGAATATATAAAAATTTTGGGAGATGATATCACATTACCTGCTGATGCTGGTTGGTTAGGTGCTATGATAAATAAATTAAAAAATAATAATAATATAGGATGGTCTGCTGGGTGGAGTAATAATTCTGCTATTGCGACTCAGTTTCTCGTACATAAAACTCATTATGAAATTTTTGATTTTATTTATCCTCCGCAAATAGTAGCATGGTTTTGTGACGACTGGCTCAATTTAATTTATCCTGATAAATACAAGAATTGGTTAAAACAATATCAACTCTTAAATGTTGGTGGTGAGCCACGTTATATTCCACAAGATGATAAACGGTTATGTCATATGTTAGTAAAAAGATATAAACCAAAATTTAATAGATTTCTGTCTTCAAAAAATAAATAAAAGATATCATAAAATGCCTGTTCAAGAAAAGAAACCAATTGATATAGCAACTGAAAATATAACAGAAATTAAATTAAATGTTAAAACGTTAAAAAGTGATGTCTCTGGATTAAAAGATGATATCAAAGAACTTAAAGAACTGATAATGAAATATGTTCAGGATCAACAAGAACTCTCTAAGAAAGGATGGTTCTATTAATAGTTCTTTAAGTAGTGCGTTTTTTTCGGTCAAATTAATATATATGAAGTATATATAAAATGCCTGTAGGAGTTGTCTATCGATTATTTGCCGATCATACTGATAAGTGCTATGTTGGTTCTACTACGAGTAAATATCCGTCTGTAAGATTAGCACACCATAGACACGCTCATAGAAGTGGTTCAAAGGATTATGAAGGTTTATTTGATAATGGTTCACCTAAAATGGAAATTCTAGAAACAGTTGATTATGGTATAGATCGTTCTGTTTTAAGATGTTGTGAATTAAAACATTTAATCAATCATCAAGAAACAGCTATTAATAAAAGAATCCCCTATGCTTCATACGATCATAATAAACAACAACGTGATGAACGAATTAAGCGTTATCATCAAAGTGAAAAAGGTAAAATTGCTATAGAGAAAGCCAAATTAAATCAACAAGTGAAAAAAGAAACTAATCCATTTAAATTAATGAGTATGAACGATCGCATTAAATATTTATCTGAACAACAGCATCAGATTCGCAAGAAACATGGTTATCGCAAAGGTGAAGTTCTTTCACTTGGTTTACAAAAGAAACATGAACCAACTAATATATCATTTGAATAATTTTTTTTAAAGTTATCTTTTTTTTGCTTGATTGTTACTCAAATAATAATCTACAGATACTATCCATCAAATTCTATTTTATTGATTTACAAGTAACAAAAATATGATAACTTTAAAAGGGTTAGAGAAGTTATAATATTAGACCATTTTTGAGAATGAAGAAAAGTCTAGCGAGTAAATATATCCCTATAGGGTTTATAAGCAACGAAAAGAGGAAGTAGTAATATTATTACAACTTTTACCCCCTTTCAATTTCAAGTTTTAATATTATTAATTTTGGCGGAAAAATTAAACTCAATATTTCAAATATTCAAGTTTTAATATTATCCATTTTGGCGGAAAAATTAAACTACTTAAAAAATAATGTTGCTTATAATAAATGGAACTTAATAGAATTTTAACCGCTGAAGAAAAGGCAGAAATTTTTGAAATAGTTAATAGCGAACACCTTAAACTGAATGGTAACAAGAAGAAAGCAACCAAAAGTAATTTTAAGAAGTTATGGAAACCTGATAACATGGCGTATCAGTTAATGATAGCCTTATATGATAGTGAGGATAAGTATGAAGAAAAAAACGAATGGTTTCAACAATATCTCACTGATACAGATATAAGTGTTGAAGAAGTTAAAAATAAAAAATCAATCTCTTATGCTAAATATATTAGAAGGTTACGATGGAAAGATGAAATGATTGAAGAGTTAGAAAATAAACTTGATAATGTTATTGAAGATAATAATCTAATTAGTAAAGAAGATCATAAACAAGAAATTAAAGATATTAAAGAAAAATATAAATTTGAACTTGAAGACAAAGATGATAAAATTAAAAAATTAGAAGCACAAATAAACCTCTTTGATAGTAGAATGAAAGCGAAAACTGAAACACACGCTCAAATAGTTAAAAATTATGAAGAACAAATAAAATCATTACAAAAAGAAATCTTATAAGTCTTGATTTGCTTATTTTCTTATGTTATTATCTTTCTTTTTATGCTTGAAATCAAAGACATCTTTTTCTTTGACTTCTTTATCTTTTTTAATTGAACTTTCAACATCTAGATCTTTTGCTTTACTATAAGCACTTATCTTTTTACATCTACTTGTATCGCATTGATGGACGTTAACCTTTACTTTCTTTTTATAATGTGAAGGCATTATTTATAAAATACAAAGTTATTTTTTTTTTAACAATACTATTTATAAATGAGTTTAATAATTACTTCGTCTAACAAGGCAGGACAAACAAATCAATATCAAGTTGATGCTCCTTACCAGTATCGCAATGATTTTAGATCGGGAATGAAAATTCCTGCTAACTCTGAAATAGCTGTGGAGAGTGTAAAAATAAATCGTAATCCTATGATGGATTATGAAGACGGAGAAGTTACCACATTTTGGATGGGACAAAGACTCTCAAATAGTGCATCATATGAGAATAGCATGTCATACATAATACCTAGTATTAATAGAATTGATAAAAATTTAGCACCAAATGATTTCGCGGAACAATTTACGGAATTAATTAGAGAAGCCTATTCAGTTCATCCTGAAATAGATACACAGAATGGAATATCAATGATTCCTATTACTAATACTCTTGGTGATTTTGCTGGTTTTAGATACAATGTAAATCAAATAGGAGCATCAGCATCAACTCTTATACCACCAACAGAAAGTAAATTTGTTATTTTTGGTGGAACTGATTGGGATGGAACTACATTCACTTGTGATACAGATGATACCTACTGTCAGTTACAACCAGAAGATGATGACTCAGGGCCAATATCTTTACTTGAAGGTGAATTAACTTACGATGGATTCACTGGATCAGGGGATTGGACTGTTGGATTATCTCGTGCTATTGTTAATAATGGAATATCTTACGGATTAGAAAATCCACAAATCCCTATTAATGATTACACTGTCTCGAATGGTCTGGGACCGGATGAAGACCAGTTTTATGATTATGCCGTTGAAAGTAAAGACGGTGAAATAAGATTATATCATGCTGTTCCACACGATCAACTAGGTGATATTGATGGGACATTACAAATGCGTGAAATAATTTATTATCAAAAAAACAATACACCAACTGCTGCTAATAATGCTCCTAACTCTTCATTTGCTACAGGAATACCTATACCTTCGGCATCTATTACAAATATAAGATTTAAAGTAACGAATGAAATTGTAGAAATTAGTGCCTCTGGTAATGTCGTAGCAGTAGCAAATAATATTACAAGTGCTTCATTTAAAGATCAAGTTCCTAAACCTGTAAATCAAAATTGTTGGAAGATGTATCCTACAGTTGGTTTATGGTCTGATGGTGATACGATTGATATATCTGAGTACACACCACGTACAGGTTCAACTATTTATAAAAATATTATACCGAATCATTGGGCTTTTAAATGTCGTATCCATGCTGATATGAACACAGTATCAGATACTATTGATCCTGTGACTAATAACTATGAAGTCACTGATCCTTGGAATAATGCGTGGGGATGGCCAAGTGAGTTAGAAGCAAGACCTCTTATGAAACGATTTTTAAATCGATTAGACGTTGAAGATACACCACAAACCAGTCCTTATGTAAGACCTTATAAGGGAATTAATGATAAGTCATTAGCAGGTTATGAACCAATATTTATTGTAGGAAAGAATCAAAGATATAATGGTGGAACTCTTAGCAGAGTCTGGCAACCGAATAGCAATAATACATTAGGATTTACTCCGTTTTCTCTAGCACCGCTTGAAAATAGTGTGAATTCATCAACTGGTTCAGCATCATTTTCATCTACATCAAAACCATCAATGACAAGTGAAAATTCAACATTCATACGAGTACCAACTCTCAATCATCAAACATTTAATTTTGGAACAGGTAATCCATCAAAGATATTATTTCAAATTCCACGATTTGATAATTCAGGTGCTGAAACAGGAGCATTATATTTTCAAAATTCAGATAAATCGTTTGTTGATTTAAATAATCTTACAGATATTATGGTAACTGATTTAGATGTTCATTTTGTTAGAAAAGATGAAACATTTGCTACAGATCTAACTGGATCGAGTGAAGTCGTATTTTTTGTTCGTCCTAAATCAAAAATGTAAGTGTAACTTATTTTAATAAAAGATAAAGTCTATCTTTTCTTATTTTTTTTCTATATCTTTATCATAAATGGATAAAGTACTTCCAGTAATAGAAATGAAATCTAATGAACCGGAAGTCCCTAAAGTAGCAGAAACTACTAATAAAGATACTATTGATAATCTTATGGATGAAATTGATAATGATAAAAGTGATCATTTAATTACTGTTACAGAAAGAGAAATACCTGAAGAAGATGATGTGTTTGATGAACCACCAACGCCTAGAGTTAAACCAATTAGTGCTGAACCTTCTACAGAGTTTATAGATCCTAATGCTCCTAAGGGTAAACGTAAATATACACGGAAAACAGAAATGTCTGAAAAACAAAAAGAACATCTTGCTAGAATTAGAAAAATAGCACAAGAGAAACGAAAAGTAGAAAAGGAACGAAAAGCAAAAGAAAAAGAAGAACAAGAACTTTTAAAAGCAGAAGAACGGTTAATAAAGAAGAAAAAAGCACAAGAAGAAAAAGAATCACCACCACCACCTCCAGCACAACCTACGACAAGAACAGCAGTTCTGCCAAGTGTAAAATATTTTACTCAAGAAGATTTAGATAAAGCTGTCCTTGGAGCAGTTCATACATATGATACTTACAGAAAAGCACAGAAGAAAGAAAAGAAAGCAAAACAAGCAGAAGAAGCAAGAGAACAACAAATGCGAAGAACAATACAAAATGCGATAACTCCTCAAAATACTATACATGCTTCAGATCCATGGCGTAGTTTATTCAGTTAAAAATAAAATCAAAGTTAATATATTAATATGGAAGGAAAACCACCAACAATATTACCTGTGAAAGATCCTCCTAAAGAAAACCCTAGGAAAATTACGCATCCAAATCTTCCCGAGTTACCGTGCATCATGTGTTTAGTCATGCCGACAAAATCAGGAAAGAGTACCATTTTGAGTAACCTTCTCTTACGGGATGACTTCTATAAAGGATCAATGGATAACGTAACCATTATGAGTAATACAATTGATCAAGATGTAACATCTCGCTATTTACGAAAAGCATGTGATTGTTATACTGGTTATGATGATAATATTTTAGCAAATCTAATAGAACAACAAAAACAATTTAGTGATGAAGATCGTCCATTCATTGGATTAGTTTTTGATGATATCCTTGGTTCAGTAAAAAGAAACTCATATCTAAATCATTTAGTTACAAGGTCAAGACACTACGGAGTTGGATTATTAGCAGTATCGGTTCAGAGTTTCAAATCTGTAAGTCCAACTATAAGAAATAATACAAACGCATTTATCTGTGGAAATTTACAGAACATGTCTGAACTAACTAAGATTAGTGATGAAATGTCAGGAATGTTCGGAGGTGACGAGAAGTTTAGAAAAATATATCATAAAGCAACTGAACAACGATATGATTTTTTATTTCTTGATTTACAAAATAATCCAGCACGTGCTTTTAGAAACTTTGAGGAACAATTAGCAGAAGGCGATAAATTATTATTTGAAGGAGAAGTTGTAAATAAAATCCCTGAATAAAATTAAAATAAAAGTTATTTTATAAAAATGAGTATGTATGGTTATGATTCTGCGTTATCACAAGGAACAGCATTTAATTCTCGTGTAAAAAATTTCAATGATGGTGTATTAGCACACAATCAATATCTTCAAGATAAATACGCTAGTGATAAAAGACTACAAGCTGGTAAAGTATCTGACGACCAAACTCAGAAAGATAAAGATGAATTATTTTATGGATTTAAAGACGGAACTGGAACAATTGGAACGCTAACTGGTTTAGGTAGTATGGCGTCAGGTATTTCTAAAAAGGGATTCATTCAGTATGCTAATGATGAAGCATCTTCTAGAATAAATACTATTGGAAAAACAGCAAGAGCATTAGTAGCAGGACAACCTCCACCTGCTCCTGCTACAATGGAGTTAGGTGAAGTAGATCAAAGTGGTAAAATCACAACAAGTTTAAGTGATGCTGAAAAAGCAGGACAAGAAGCAATAAACGCAGGTGTAATAGCAGGAGATGCTGGAGCTGATGTAGCGAAAACAGAATCCTCAACTTTAATGACTACAGCAATTAAAAAAGGATTATCACTTGCGACAGCAGGTAAAATAGGTGATGCTGGATTAACAACCTTATCAGAAGTTGGAGGAAAAGTTATGGGAGATTTTGGCGGAGCAGTAGACATTGGTAAGAGTGTTGATAATTTACTAAATCATAAAAATTTCTTTAGTGGTGAAACTACTGCTGATAAATTCCAAGAAGCAGGAGCGGCATTAGATGTCGCTGGGATAGCATTTCCACCAGCTGAAATTATAGGGGGAGCATTAAGTCTTACCGGAGGTATTATGAATACAGTAAAAGATTTAGCAAATGATTTACAACGCAAAACTCAAGATGCTACAACAATTCCTCCGCCTAAAGTAACAGCGGTTAAAGTATCTCCTGCTTATCAAAGTATGGGATTGGTAGCTTCTCAACTTCCTTCTGCTAAAAATCAAATTGTTGGTTCTGGTTCTTTTTAAATATAATTAATTTTATTTTTTTTATTTGTAGTTATTATAAAATGAGTTCTTTTTTTGTATCGTCTGACAAAATACAAGTAGGTCAAACAGATGTAAGTATTCCAGCAGAAAATGGTTTAAATTACAAAGCAGGAGGTAAAATTGATTTATATATTCCTCCTACTTCTAAGTTTATTGATTTATCACAGAGTAGATTACAAATGAAAGTAAAATTATCTATTCCAACTATTACTGCTGATTCAGGTGCTATGCGTCTTCAGTTAGATGATAAGATCGGTTTACACTCACTAATCAGATCTATAAGAGTATTTACTGGTCGTAAGACGGCATTATTAGAAGAGATAGAGGGTTATGATATTTTAACTGCTCTGCGATTTGATTATGAATCAAATGATAATCTAAGAAAGAAACACGCTTTAACCGATGGTGCTACTGTTTATGATCCAGCATGTCGTGGAACACTAGGTGTTACTAAAACTGATTTAGCGAATTGTGTATCTAATCCATACTTCTCTAAGATTGAAGGTGCTTCACCAACACTCACTGCATCTTTTACTGCGGCAACTGACAATGATTTTCAAGAAGTAAAAGCAGAACTAAATCTTAATACAGGACTGTTCCGTAATGAAGCTGTCTTTCCTGCTCTACTAACGGATGGTCTTTTTATAGAAATTTTACTCCAAGACAAGAGAAGAGTATTCCGTAAACTGGATTCTGTTAATGAATTTAGGAAACTAAGATTAAACCCTATGTTTCATTCTACTAATGGTTCTGATAATGGTTCTGCTTTAAGTGGATCTCTTGTAAATGGTGGAACGGCAACAGAATTCTTTGTAACTCGTGATAATAACCAAACTTCAACGAATGTTTTTCCATTTGTAGTGGGACAAAAATTTACTCTTGCTAGTTACACGGGAGCAAAGGTTAATGCTTCAGTAGGAACTATTACACGTATAGAACAAGTATCTGGAGCCACAGTAGGAACGACAAAAACCAAAATTACTTGTACCGAAATCACAAGTGATTTAGGATTCACTATTGGTGGATCTAATGCTTCTCGTGTATTTATGGTTGATAAAACACCGGATGAAGCAACTACCTATGAACCTGATTTAACTATAAGTGATGTTGCTTTAATTGTTAAACAAATTCAAGTCCCTAATGGTTATGAAGCATCTATGATGAATATGATGAAGGAAGGCGGAACAATCAATTATGATTACCGTTCTTTTACTAATTATCGCTACTCGCAATTAGCTGGTGATAATGTTGCGAATGTTCGCTTACCACTAATTGAAAGTCGTGCGACTAGCATCCTGTGTATCCCTTGTGATGCTACAAATTACACTACAAAACAATTGTTATCTTGTTCAACTACTTATATTGAAAATCAGGATACATTTGATGTAATAAACAGGTCAGCACGTAGTGGTCTCGTCGGTATAAGCGATGAACTTCAGGACTATCAGTTCATCTATGATGGGAAGATCAATCCTTCAAGGAAGGTGGATGTATCAAAAATTAGTGCTAAGAATAGTATCTCACAGCAGTGGAGTATTGAAGCCGAGAAGAGTTTAGCGATGGCGGATATAGAACCTCTGTCCTTCTTACAGTTCCAGTCTAACTTCTTTATTGGAAGAGCATTAGCACTAGGTAAGAATGCTGTTTATGATGCTCGTGGTAAAGACTTTAATCTTCAATTAGAATACACTGGTGCTAACTCGCAAACTAAGAATAAGTTATGGAATAACTACGTCGCTCATCTACGTCGTCTAGTGATTCGTAATGGATCTATTGAAGTTCAGGTCTAAGTATTTTATTTAAACTGAGGGGTTCAGCAATCCAACTGAATGCTTTCATAAAGATAGAATATGATAATTTAATTTTTTAAAAATAATTTTATAATATTTCATTCATTATAAAATGAGTCAAATGAACGTTGAGGTAACTCCTAGTAATGTTACGAGTACAGGGACTGTATCATTTAAATCTGGAAATCCAGTAATTCAATTTATCATCGGTGAACAAGAAAGACTACTCTTAGGTCAGTCTGTTCGTTTCTGTGGTAAATTCAGAACACTTCTTTCAAATGCTTCATCTAGCACTTCGGCGACATCTAATCTTGCTATGAGTGAGAAACTAGGTGTGTATGGTGCTATTGATACGCTTACCATTAAATCGCAGAGAACAGGTCAAACTTTAGAGAGCATAAGACATTATAACAGATTCCTTGCGTCATACCTTCCAGCTATTAATTCTGCTGAAGATAATATGACTCACCTTTATGATCAGGCATTAATTCTCCCTAACTATGACGCACAGACACAGAGTGTTGTAAACATTCCATCGTCTTCCTCTACGCAAAATCACTTCTGCGTCTCACTCCCATGCGGGATCCTCGGAGGAGGTGAACCTTTAAGACTAGACCAGTCGGCAGTCGGGGGAATTTTGCTCGAACTACATTTAACTCCGGACTCACAGCTGTTCCATACATCTGCTGATGCTGATGCTGCGTCATACAGTAATTCATTATATGAATTTAAAGATATTTCACTTGTAGCAGAACTAGCTGAACCTGAACCTGATATGCTCCAGCAAATGAGGACTAATCCAAATGGAACTTATGAATACAATTCGCTATCATCATATTATCAGACTATTAATTCTGCGAATGGTATTATTAACTTCCAACTTGGTTTATCAAGAGTTCTAGGTGTATTTGCGAATATTGTTCCAGCAGCTCATATAAATAATCTATTGTATGATGGTTTAGCTACTCTGTATCCAACTAACAGTGATGGATCTAGTGCGAACATTAAAGAATTATTCTTTACTCGTAACGGATCTAAATTTCCATTAGATTTTAATATCAACACACCTCAGCAAGAAAATGCTACTAACAGAACAGTTGATTCGCAGATCATTTACAATTATCTAAACGCAATCACTAAATTTGCTGATATTACAAGGACTTCTGTTGGTCCTGTAAATTCTCGCTACAGTGATTCTGTTAGATATGATAAGGACTTCGCTGATGGAGGATGTGCCTTCGGTATAGGAGTCGCTTTTGATAATATATCGGATCAGGGAGTTGATTTTAAGAATGTATCTTTCGGCATGAATTTAAGTTTGGATTTAACTACCGACTCCCCGCAGTCATTCTTTGTATTTGTTCATGCTAAGAATACATTAGTCTATGGTCCTCAAGGGCTTCAGGTTATTTCCTAAATTTAATATCTAAGTTATCATTAAATGGAATGTATTGATGAGTTTGGTAGATTATTAAATTATGATAATATTGAAACAGAAGAACAAAAACAAGTAAAAGACTTCATAAAAACAACAGATAAAGTTTTAGAATTAGGAGCAAGGTGGGGTGGTGTAGCAGTTACAACAAATAAAATTTTAAACAATAAAACAGAACACTATGTAGTAGAACCAGATTATCGTGTATGGGAAGCATTAGAATTTAATAAAAAACATAATAATTGTGAATTTAATATTATTAAAGGAGTTATCAGTAAAAAAGATTTACAATTAGATTTTAGTGATATAAGATATCACGGTATGTGTACTTTTACTACAGAGGCTAAAAGTCTTAATAAATGTTCAAGAGTAGAATTAAAAGATATTGATTGTAAATTTAATGTTTTGATCGCAGATTGTGAAGGTTTTTTAGAACAGTTTTATGATGAAAATAAAGAATTTTTTAAACAGTTAAGATGTATTATTTTTGAAAAAGACAGATCGGAATATTGTAATTATGAGAAGTTAGAAGAAGTATTTAAAGAATTAGGATTTGTTGAAAAAGCAGGTGGTTGTCATTGTGTATATTTAAAAGATTAAATTTAATTTTTGTTTTTTATATTTTTTTAATTGTTTCATTTATAAATGAGTAATATGAGTAAGTCTATGCCTACCCCTGATACTTCTAATAGCGATGGTGGTGACGTTCAAGATACTATGGTTCAACGTGCTCCTGCTCCACCAAATGTTCCTAATCTCTTAAGAGTTTCTCCTATGGATACAACAACTGCGACTGATGTCGAAACGAGTATCCTAGATCCTGCCGTGAAAAGCGATACTTTCTGTAGATTCGTATTTTTAAACAAGGGGATATTACACTCTCACAGTAAGATAACATTAGGTTTAAATGCTCCTGATGGTAATAGGCGGTTTTATGCTCCGCAGGTCGGAATTCACCAACTGGTGTCCAGATGCCGTCTTATGGTCGGTACAAAAACACTCCAAGAAATAGATGGATACAACTATTTATCGGCATATAAGTCCATGTTTATTAATAACGAACACCAAAAGGAAAGAGAGCAAGTTCAGTCCGCACGATGCATCGCACACGAGTTCAGATACAATGATGCTACTGATACGGATGGTGGTGTTGTAAATGATACTAAAGCATCCACCTATGGTTTATCAAATGGTCGTGAATATGATAATACTAATACGGCATCATTTACAAGTTCTACTCCTGACCTTCGTGTCCACGACTGGAATGATATTAAAAATGAACCAGTTTTTCAAATCGCTTTAAGCGAGTTGTTCCCTATGTTGAAACAGACTCAGCTTCCTTTATATATGATGGAAGAACAGGTATCTGTTGAATTATATTTTGATCCTGTAAATGTAAATAGATGTCAAGCAGAAGAAGGACAGGCTACTATTGCTTATACTATTAATCAAAATGAATTAAAACTGATCGCAGATTATATCTACTATCCGCAGGAAATGATGACGGCATATGCGAATGCTAATCCTGTAATTACTATGAATCATTTTGATTACAGACATTCTAAAGTTTCTGTTTCATCCACAACCGATAACGGACAGGTAAGAATAAGAAATCTTGGTGGTGCTGGAAGAATAGTTACTAAAGTAATTACTGGTCTCCAACCGGATAATATTACTAGTGATTTACAGATTACAAATAAATTCTGTAGTATTTCTCCTGAAGCAGCATATAACTTCGGTGAAGCACCATCTGCTGGGAAACAGAATGGTTCATTAACTGTTAATATTAAATATAACGATAAATTTTTATATCCAATTGATGTTGTGAATCCAGCACGACAATTTCACAATACCGCACAGGCAGAAGGCATGGTTCCCTTTGTTACTCGTGAAGAATATGCTGCTGAAGGTGTAGCACTCACTACTAATGAATTTATGGGATATTCTCAGCAATCAGGTGATGATGCTGATGAAGTAGGTATTCTAGGTCGTTTCAATTGGTTATCATACAGACTAAACAGGAATGAGCGTGTAAACACCAGAGGTCTTGAGTATTACTACAAATATGAAGCACTTGGTAATGGTGGTAATTTTACACAGCGTTCATGGCTTGAACTCGCAAAAGTCACAACTCTTGCTGGAGGTTATGTGACCACCTCTTTACTTTAAATAAAAGTATAAAGATAAAAAAAATAACCTTATATTTATTATAAATGACTTCGCCTCAAACTTACAGTCAAACTATTCTTTTAGATGCTAACAGATTATCAAGTGAAGAATATTCAGCAAGTAATCTAGCACAAACAGATACAGCATTTTTTACAAATAAAGTCTCAAATGGGATAACATTAGATGTTGGAGATCAGGTTAGTATTCAATCGGCACACATAGCACAAAGAGGTGCTGGAGGTGATACTATACAGTTTTCAGGGGTAGTCCTAGGTGAAAAAGATATTACTTATACAAAAACGACAAATTCATCATATATAGGTTATATAAAACTTCCCGGACAATTTTATAGTCCGACTGGTTATGTTTATGAAACAAGTGAAAACGTCACTGAAAAAATTAAAATGAAAGATAATGAAGCAACCATAGTTTTTGAATATTATAAAACTACAAATGGTGAAAACAATATAACATTACCAAGAAATTATGGAATGGATTTTAATGCTGATAGCCTACATTCGCGACAACCTGATCCAGATGGTGCTGGAACGACTTCTGCTTCATATTGGAATGCTAGTGATAATTTCGCTATAGGATTAAATACATATTTTAATTCCGCATCACATACTTTTAATCCTGATTACGATATTTTTGAAGCATCTAATTGCTGTGGACAAGACTGTATTGTAAAAAAGTTAAAACAAGATAACTCAAAATATACGATGTTTAAAATGGATAGAATCGTCTGGGATTGGGATAAAGTATCAAATGAAACAGCAATAAATTATTTTCAACCGAATGGATCATTATGTCCTCCTGATCCAGCTTGTTGTAAGTATAACAGATATCGTGAAAAATTTACAATTTCAGTTGATGAGGGTTATAATTCACCATCATCAATAGCAACAGAAATAACAAATCAGTTAATAAAATCAGATCAACCATATATTACACGAAATGCTTCAGGATCTATTATTGTGAATTCAACAACTTATAAAGCATTTAATAGTGCGAATATATTCCATTATGATAACGTAAAAAATCAATATTTTTTTAAAACAACGCTTGTAGATGGTCTACCAATAGGAGTCGGTGCTAACGCATCAAATACTGAATTTTCAACACTTTATTTAAATAATTATGCTTACGTAGGATTTAAAAGACCTGATTTTGTAGAAGCAGGGAGAAAGATAAATGCTTATCATGGTAATAAAGTTAAAGTTAATATACCAATCAACACATCTGGAACAGCACTAGTTTATACAAATTTTTCATATAATGATAATACTTTAAGTAGTTTAAAAAGATTTTTTGATAGTCAGAGATTGTATCCTGAATTATTAAATTATGTCGCAGATGGGGACTCAGGAAATACTAATTATCATACATTTAATACGACATCAGCCTCATTAAGTGCATCATTTAGAGAAGAGGCAAGATTTTTACATTTACAAGTAGCAAGAAATGATTTATCCGATGTTGCTCCTATTGGTAGTGATATGTATAATGTATCATATTCAAGCAATGACGAACAACCACCTAGAGCAAATGCTAGTGATTTAACAACAATTCCCTTATTTATTTATTTTAATAATAATAGTAGTCATTTAACAGCAGAACAGACAATAGGAGATCAGGACGATAACTTAGCATATGGATTTGCTAGAAAGTGGAGTGATGGAGGGCAAGCTCAAATAGCATTTCTTACTAAAAATATTGGAGGAATACCACAAAGTTATTTTACAGAACAACTGGGAAATATAATAGGTGTTGGAACAAAAATAGGATATGATTATCATTTTAATGCTTACGGGAACGCCGCATTAATAATGAATAACGGTTATCCAAGACTTCAATATTACGGACATCAGGCATACATAAATACTAACTCAATAAGAGAAATATATTTAGGAGCAAATAATATTTTATTAAATTTTAATGATATAGATAGTCGTTTTGAATTAAGTAATCTTCACTCTGCTGAAAAGGTAGGAAATTTTTACAACGCAGGTGATCCAAATCCTCCGGATGATATTTTAGCACCACCACCGTCAGCACAAGCAGGTTCAGATTGTTACAAAATAAATAAACAATTAAGATATGATACTTGGTCACCAGTGATGCAGCCCTATCCCCTGATAACTGTATCTGGATCAAAGGTAGACTCAACACAAAATAGTTTTATAAGTATGAATACGAATTTATTACCTTCTCATGTATATGATGCTCAAGGTGGAATATCATTAGTAGATATGGGAATAACTGAAGATAAATGGGAAGATAGCATATGGGGACTTTTAGGATTTGAATACGGACAATTTAATGCTTCAGGAAATATTGATGATATTAAAAATATAAATAATCGTTTTACAAATGAAAATTCAAATAGTTCAGGAATAACTACAAATGCGGATATAACGAGTCAAAATTCACTCCAATTTTCTATGAGTGCCTTTGGAACAAATTTGTTTAATCCAAATGTGAATGATGACTTATACTATTTTAATACTCCTAAGAAATCACCTGAATTCCTTATTTTACCAACAGAAACCGTTTCAATAGTTCAACCACCAATAGTAGTAACATCTGATGATTTATCAACAAAAATTATAGCAAATAAATTACCAAGGAAGATTTTAAGAGGTTACTTTTTAATAAATAGTGATATCTTAGATACAGCGAACTACTTTCAGTTATCAAATCCATTACAAACCATGGCGGTAGTCGGTAAATATAACGCGGCATCAGATTTTGTGAATTATGATGGCGGAGGTCCTATATTTACAGTGACAAGAAGAAAAACAATCACAGATATTAAAACACAAATATTAGATCCAGAGGGTTCATTAGCTCAAGTAGGTGATAACTCTGGAGTGATATATCGCATAGATAAAACAATAAAGACTGATTTAAATTTCGCAGAAAATTTAATGGCTGGGATGTATGGAAAACCTCCTCAATAAAATAAAATATAAGTTATCATAAAATGCCTCCGAAACCATTAGGAAGTGATTATGTTAATAATTGTTTAGTTTCTGCTGGATATAGTTGGTGTGAAATATTAAATAAATGTGTAAGAGTATGGGAAGAGATGTGTACTTATCCTTCAAATTGTTTAACTTGGAATGATGGTTGTAATACTTGTCAGTTGGTAGAGGGCGAAGATAGTATGACTCTTGGAGCTTGTACTGAAATGTATTGTTTTCAGCAAGGGATGCCGTATTGTATGGTTTTTAAACCAGATCAAGAAGTAGGATTTGAACCGTGGTTAAGGGATCCTCCTATAGCGATAGATCCTATGCCTCCTGTGGTAAATCCATTTTTAGGTGATGGTCACTAATACCAAGATGAAATATTAGAATCTTTGAAATAAGGTTTTTCACCTTTTATCGAGATATTCTTTTTTTTGTTTTCAATAAACATGATATCTTTTATACGATTCTTATGGACGTGATTTTTAAGCATATCGTGTCCTGTAGTTTGAAATACTAATCTGCCTTTCCAAGTATCATATATTTTCATAGATTGTTTTTCTTCTACTCTATTTATGATATCATTACAAATATCAATAAATAAATTACATCTGGGAATAGCACCAAAAACAGCGTTATATGGTTTCTTTTTAGGATCATTATTCCAACAAGAAAAGAAATAAACATTTTGTAATAAATCATCTAGATCATCAATAGGATGAACATCGCAATCAATATAAAATCCACCATATCGGTGTAAAATAAGATATCTTATAAAATCTGCTTTTTGAATAGGATATCTAAACTCATTCCAGAGTTCAATATATTCAGGGTAATGTTCACATATTAATTCTTCGCAATCTTTAAGATTCCAGAGTTTGTACTCGTAGCCAGAGGATCGTGCATAACTCTGTGTCATATGAGTGGAGACTTCAAAATGTGGGATATCTTTGATTTCTTTTCCATTGAAATTCCAAAATACTTGGTGAATTATTTTAGGGATCATTTATTCTTTCATAGAAAAAAAAACAAAAAAAGATAACATTATAAAAGGGTAATAGAAGTTATAATATTAGACCAAATTTTGATTTGTAAAAAAGTATTCAGGGTAAGATAAATTGTATAGGGTTTATAAGGAATGAAATTGGAAGGTAGTAATATTATTACAACTTTTACCCCCTCATATTCATTGAGTTCATCCAGATAAATAATCCAATATTATCAAAGTAATCATAATATTTACTTTGTAGTTGAACAGGGAACTCGTGTTTGATAGAGATTGATTTTTCTTGAGGATTAAATAGCCAAAGAGCCTTCACCTTGCGTTCTTTTTCATTAATTTGAAACTCCCATTCGTGGAGGAAAGTTTTGTAGAGTTTGTGATTAGAATAATGAGCTTTGATTGTCATTCTAGCGAACTTTTCAAGTTTGTCGTGTGGCGGAACATCTTGTGATTTAGCAATGTAACTTGTGTAGTGGCTCATTATTATTTGAAGTGTTCTTTTTTTGTTTAGTTTAGTTTAGTTTTGTTGTAATGTTAAATTTCATAAATTATGTAAATCAAATTTGTTGATAAACGTAAAAATATGATAACTTTGTAAATCTCATATTATTTGCGAGTTTTTACCGTCTCTTTAATTTATTAAAAATTATTATTTTTATTACTGTAAGCGTAATGAAAATTAATAAATTATTTTATCTTTATTTTCATTCGATGCGATCTCACATCATAGCCGATCCTCATTTTTTCAATTTTTATGACCCCCACCCTTACATTTCAAACTCTCCGTCTATTAACTGTTCTTTTTATTTTAATATTATTACTATTACACGTAATAAAATTTATACAAGATACTATGTTATAAAAATATTATTAAAAATTACAAATTATGAATTCTTTTTTTTATTTTTTTTTAAAAATCGCGAGAAATGAATTAAAATCTAAGTCATATTAAATTATTTTAATAATTTGCTTCGCAAATATA
>Ga0208303_1000191_pt1 | contig 25889 bp, 28 predicted proteins | sample CB_VirMetaG_2_FD_184537 | JGI IMG/M metagenome (GOLD analysis project Ga0208303, IMG submission 184537) | Freshwater to marine saline gradient viral communities from Chesapeake Bay - CB_1504_2 Viral MetaG (SPAdes) (version 4) | ecosystem: Environmental > Aquatic > Marine > Coastal | place: USA... | reverse complement strand
CAGAAGCTTCGATAGTTAATATTTCATCTGTTTGATGAATATCAATATCTTCTTTAGCAAAACCTGCTAAAGCTATTTCTATAATGTATTTATTTTCAGATTCCTTTTTAATATTATAAAAAGGATAACTTGGTTTAGATGTTAACCAATTGTCTCGTCCATCGAAAAATGGATCAAAACCGATTGATGTATTTAGGAAAGTATTTAGTAGATTTGTCATAATAACCTCCGTGTTAGACAGTTAGTTTATGGGTCCTTCCTAAAGCAACCCACCGTTAATATAGTAATAATTTAAATTAATTCAAGAATAAATTAAATAATCCCGTTAGTGTCAGGATTGTTGTAAATGCGCCGCCGATAATCCAATATAAAAGACGATCTGTTTTCTTTTCAATGTCTTCTATTTTAGAATTTACTTTTTCAATATCTCTATGTAAATGATTGATGTCTTTTTTCACGCCTTCTATGTGTCCATATAATGCCATTAAATGTTCCCCTGTATCTTCTGGATGTTTGCCGTTAGCCATTAGAATTCAACCCCCGCTGAATAAAAAACCCAATAGTTTGATACTATCTGACCGCCCAAATAAATCATTATACTAAACCTCTTGATCTTAATCTAATTTGTTTTTCTTCTTCTGATAATAACGCATTTTCTGTTGCAGTCAAACCTTGATTCATGACCCCTGAAGCCGGAAGCGCTGCAGTCTGTACCACTTGTTGATTAGGCATTGGTGTAGGTGGTAATGGTTTTTGTGGAGCTTTACTAAATAAATCTTGTCCAGGTAATGCAAATCTTTTTGGTATAGATTTAATAGTATCAACTGCTTTTTCTAATGCTCTACCAACAAATCCTCTTTCAGGAATCGGATTACCATTTTCATCATATTCAAGTGTTCCATTTTCTTTTAATTTATATGATTCTCTTTCAGGATAATAACCACCTTCAGTCTGTTTTGTTTCTGGATTGTATATTTCCTTAAAGAATTTTTTACCATCATATTTATCTATTACGCTATCTAATTTTGTTTCTGGAAATAAAAAATTACTATTTGTGAAGTAATTATACGTAGGAGAGTCTTCTGAATATTTACTCATTGCTGCCTTTACTTCTTCTATTTTTCTTTCAAATCTAGGTAATGAATAATTAACAGGAGTAAATTCTCCATCCATTAAGTTACTAACTAATTTTTTATTTAAACCAGTTGATTCTAAAATTTCTTCAATTTTATTTTTACTTAAATCTAATAATTGTAAATCTTTTATTGTAATATACATATCTTTTTGAAGTCTAAATGCTTCATCTTGCATCTGTTCAAAAGTATTAACTATATCAGTAGGTGTTTTGTTAACAAAATTTTTAGAAGTATAAAAATTTTCTTTTTCATCAACTGCTCTAAGTAATCTATTTAAAGTAGAAGCAGCATAAGTTAAATCTTTTTTAGCATCAATATTAATAATTCTAACTCCAGCAAATAATGCCAACAATTCATCTCTTAAATTTATAGGTTTACCTCCTCCAGCTAAATCTTTTTCTAGTGCATTTTTAATTTTAGAACCACTAACAAAAGCACCTGGTTGAATACCATCTAAAACATGTTTGAATGATTTATAAAATTTAGCAGTTAAATCATCTGATTCTGTATAAATAGAACCACCTTCTTTTTTCTTACCTGCTCTAGTGGTTACATCTATAAATCTATCATAACCTAGAGGCTCTGATACAAATGGTGATAGAAACGTAAACACGGGTCCACCTTCAGAAAACATCATATCCATTACAAATGCTTCTGTTTCTTGTGGATTTAAATCTTGTTGCTCTGCTTTTGCCATTGCAGCAGAAAAAGGAGCCCATAAACTATCGTACGGACTAAAGTAAGAAAAATTTATAGCTTTACTTTCACCATTTTTCCATTCTTTAATTGCAAGTAAGTTAGAGTTTTTGTTCCATGGAGCTGCACCTGATCTTTTATATGCATCCCATTGTGCACTTGTTGTATTAGTTAATACTTGTGTTAATTCTGTTATTCCTTTTCCTAATCCATAACTTGTCATAATGGCACCTATCATTCTTCTAATTCCCATTTGTCTTATAGCGGGATTAGAATGAGACATTTCTCTTAGACCAATAAATAAAGTATTAGCACCTGTTCTTAATATTTCTGCAGGGAAAGATACAAAGTTTCCTATTGGTGTAACTCTAAGAGCCTGTATAATTGGAGGTACTTTACTATACGTTGGATAAGTATTTCTTAATAAATAAGCAGATGCTTCATCTAAAGCATCATCAAATGTTTTTTTAGTTCCGGTTAATGAATTATTTAAATTAAATTTAGTTCCTGTCATATGTTTCCACCATTCAGCAACTTCGTCTATATTTTTAAAAGCCATTGACAATTGTGATTTACCATATTCATAACCATAATGTTTCCATAAGTTATCACCACCTGAATATAGTTTTGTAACTTTATCTGTTGGAGCCATTTTAAATAATTTATCCATTAATTTATCTGTCGTATTTATTTGATTTTTTTTAATTCCATCCATAATTGCTTTTAACTCAGATGCTACAACGTTTTCATCCCATACACCAAGTCGAACTAATTTTTCCACATATTCATTAAATTCAGTTTCATCTATATTTCTTTTTCCAGCTTTGAAAATATCATCTAATGTAATTTTCATTGCATTTGTTACACTAGCGTTGTGTCCAATATGTCCTTGCATTAAAGCAAAAAACGCAGCTGAAGTTACGTTTCTAACTTGAGTTTGAGGTGAGTAAAGAGTTTTACCCATTTGAACAAGTGATTTTCCACCTATGACAGCTCTCCAAATTGAATTTAACATAAGTTTATTGAAACCTTGAGCTTCACCACTAAAAGCTTGCACATATTCTGGAAGAGCAAATTTACCTTTTAAACTTGATTCCATATCACCTAATCTTGAAACTTTTGTAATCTCTTGTGCAGCAGATTTACCTGCAGCAAGTGCATCATCATATGAATTAAATATCCATCCATTTTTTAAACCAGATGCAGCTATTTTATCTGCAGCTCTTTTATTTGCCATAGTTGCTATCATTTCACCAGTTGTATTCATTATGGATGCTTTTAAATTTTTTTCTTTACCAAGAAGTTTTTGAACTACTTGTGGTAATTCTTCTCCTGTTTGTAAAAATTTATATTTATCACTTCTTAATAGTTTAGTCCCAATTTCCCTTAACGCTTTAAGAGGAACCATACCTTCTGTTCTCCCAATTCTCAAAATTTCATTGACGCTACTTTCAGCCAATAATTGATATGCTTCTTCTGGTTTTAAATTCGGATGAGCTAATCTCGCTGAATCTTTTAAAGCAGGTGATTTCATTATAATTTTACTTAAAAGATATTCTTTAGCATCATCAAAAACTTGTTTAGGGGGCACCCAGTTTTCGTTTCTAAATGTCTCAAAAGATCTAACTAAATATTTTTTAATATCTTTTACATCTGTATTAACTAATTGTTTTGCAAGTTCACTTGATTTTTCACCTTTAGGTAGTGATTTAATTAATTCAGTTCTTTGTTTTATTAATTGATTTTTTAAATCTTTTGCATATGATTGAAGCTCATCGGGTATAGCAGACAATTTTTTTTGATCTACTAAAAATTCTTCTATTAAATCTAAATAATATTTTTGCAAAGGTTTAGATGTAGTTGCTGTGTTGTATTGATCTTCAAAACCTTTTGCTAATCTATATGCTGTATTTTCTATTCCTTCATAAATTTTATCAAATCTTTTTGCTCTACTTTTAATATATAAATTAGCTGTCTCTGAAATACCTTCAATATCTTTTGGCATTTTTCCATAAGATCTAAATCCAGATAAAAAATTATCAAATTTTTTAAGAGATCTCTCTTTTATATCTGAACTTGTTACATCACCTAATCTCCATTGTTTAAATGGAGGTAATTGATATATACCTCTTCTAGCAATTGCTGAAACAATAAGTGGATTAATAACTTTTGTTAAAGCAAGTTCTCCTCCTTTTTCAAGTACTTTAGCTGTTCCTTTAACAGCAGGTGCAATAGCAGGTCTTGATAATAAATAAGACACGGGTCTGACAACAGTGTTGTCAATTCCTTTAGCTCCTAATTTAGCACTTGTTTTTAAAACAGGTCCAAGAGAATATTTATATCCCAATTGAGTTGCTTTACCTATTAAAGGAAAACCACCTCCAACAATTGTTCCTTCAAAACCATATTTAATTTTATTTCTTAATTCTGCTCCAGCTCTTTCCCTACCAGTTAAACCTTCAGTTTTTTCTGGTTCAAAAAATAAAGAAGGTCTATTGGGTTCAGATGCCAGAAAATCTGTAGCTCCAACAATAGTTGCACCTTCAACTGATCTTGTTGCTACGGTAGCTACTTTTTTTAATTTACCTCCAGTAACTGCATTAGCAGCCTTTCTCATTTTTATAACGGGTTTCAATCTACCTACAATTTTTGTAATTAGTGTCCCTGGAATACCATACTGACTTAATACTTCTGTAGCCTTACCTCTTATTGTAGAAGTATCACCCGGATCTTCTATTTCAGCTATTTCATCTAGTTTTGATAGTAAATCTGTATTAGCAGCTAAATCAGTTCCTGCTAATAATAATGAAGCTGTACTATGTTGAAGGTTATATAAACCTTTATCTAAACCTTTTACAATTTCATCTAATCCAGATATATAATCTTTTTCAGGTAATTGTTTCTGTGCTTTTCTAACTAATGATAAAGGATCTTCTTGTCCTGATAAAGCAGCTGCTATTCTTTGATTGGTACCTCCACCCATTCTAAAGTATAAACTTAATATACTTGTAGGCTCTGGAGCTGCAAAAGTTTTAACAGGTTTTTTAGGTTCTGTTCCTTCTTCAATAGCTTTTAAGATAAATTTTTTAGAGTCCTCTACATCTCTAATGTCTCCAGGAAGAGTTTGTAATTCTATTTCTTGTTCTTTATCTTTTAAAAAACGTTCGTAAGCTGTGGCCATTTTAAGCCTCCGCCGGTAATACTAAATTTACGTTATATTTTTTATTAAAATTATTTACATCTTGCTGTGTTGAAATACTAGCAAAATCATTTAGCGCTTCTGCGCTGTTAGACATAAGAGTTACAATATCATTTGTAATTTCTTGAGGTAATCTTGCTCTTAATTGATCAAAACTAATTGGGTTATCACTTTGAGACATGTTTTGTCCTCCACCTTGTACTTCAGTAGCTGGTGGTGTTCCATCTTGAAATCCAATTCTTCCACCATCTTTTACTTGGTCTCTACTACCCACACCTGTTATTAATTCAGTGTTTATAAATTCACGTAAATCTTCAATTGCATCAATTAATAGTTGTCTATCATCTTCACTTTTATATTTACCGGTTCCAGATTTTCTATCTTCATTTAATAAACTTGTCATAGTATTCTGTAGATACTTTTGACCTGGCTTAGAATTAAAAAAAGCATTAACTAATGCTTCTTGATTAGGATCAGTTTTTTGTAAATTATTTAGTTGTATTTGTTTAGTTTGTAATTCATTTGAAAGTTTATTTTTATCAGCTTCCGTTAAATTTTCATTTTGAAGCTGACTTTTTATATTAGCTATTTCAGGAACAAGTTTACCTATTTCATCTTTAATTGCTAAAGCAGCATAACTTTTACCTGAAGTACCAGATAATGCATCTGCTTTTGCTTCTAATAAAGTAGCAAATGCATCAGATTCTGTTACGTAATCTAATTGTTTTCTCTCTTTTACATCTTTTAATAAATTAGTTATAGGTTCTTTAGCTGCTCCAACTGCAGTTCCAATAATACCTCCAGTAGGTCTAGTTGTTGCTAATGCAGGTCCATATTGCAAAAGAAAAGAAGTTAATGGATCATCTAAACCTGATGGTTCTTTTTGTTTTGGCATTCTTTCTTTGAAAGCAAACATTTCAGCTTCTGTTGGAATTATTTTATTTATATAATCCATAGCAGAATTACCTACTCCATCTGGATTAGAATTACCATGCATTTCTCTATCAACAATACCAGTCATGATACCGTTCATATTATTAGTCGGTCCACCTTTTCTGAACATTGGTCTTTTAAATATTCTACTCATATTAAGTAAATGCTCTGTATACTCCAGCCAATGTAGCACCTGCACCCAAAGCAGTTTGTAAAGGTGTTGGAGATGGTTGTGTTTGAGTCTGAGTTGAACCAGGATAACCAGCGATTAATCCAGTGATTCCTGCACCCAGAGCCTGTGTAGCTTGAAGCGGTTGCATCAATTGTTGCTGTGCTAATTGTTGCTGTGCAGCAAGTTCTGCTTGCGCTTGTGATTGTTGTAAACCACCTAAAGTAGTCAATGCAGAAATTTGTTGACCTGCTAACGCTGGAGCTTGTTGAGCTAATTGTATATTTCTTAAATAATCTTGTTGAGCTAAATTTTGTGCTTGACCAAAACCTTGTTGTAATAATTGTGCTTGTAATGCAGCTCTGTTTCTATCTGATGCTGACATATATTCAGCTCTTTGTACACCTTCTCTACCACCACCAAAAGCTCCTGCACTAATTGCTTGTTGAGCTAATGCAGGTAAACCTTTTTGAGCTTGTACATCAAACTCAGCTAAAGTAGTTCCAATAACATCTTGTTGATATGGAGACATATAAGCTTGATAAGCTGTTGGTCCAGTTAATGCAGCTGCTTGTTGTAGATAAGGTTCATATGCACCAAGGCCTCCTGCTTTACCAAGAGCTTGTTGAGTTAATGCACCAAGACCTGCAGTAAATTGTGGTCCATATACTTTTGATAAATCTGCTTCCTTTAATCCACCAGTTACTTGTTGTAATTGTGTAATAAATGGTTTTGCTGCCGCTTCTATAAATTCAGGTGGTTGTTGAACAACCGTTGATACTTCTGCCATTATACTCTCCCGCCTTTTTCTAATTTTTTCATCATATCGTACATACGTTGTGCGCCTTTATTAACGTTGCCGTCTCCCATTCCTCTTACAGCATCTGCTGTAAATACGAATTCATTATTTGATAACATTGCCGGTATGTCATCTGCCTTTTCTTTTACACCAACTGGAGGAATAAATCCACCTGTTTCTCTAAGGTCTAATTCACTAACACCTGCTGGGTTTTCATTCAATGGTAGGTTCATGATTCCGGATGCATTTATAGCATTTTGTTCTGGAGTACCTAATGCAAATCCAGCTCTGCCTCCATTACTAAACAACATTTTAGCTAAAATATCTTCTCTTAGTAAATCTCCTTTAGAACTAGAGTATATTTTATCTTTTAAACCTCCAGATGAAGTAGTTGACCCAGATGGTATATAAACTTTAGTTCCATCCATTAAAGTTATAGTTTTACCACTACCACCAGAATAACCGATTCTACCACCTTCAGCATATCCACCAGCACCTGATGTATATTCAGCAGTATCTCTTTCAACTTGTTGTGCTATAGCTGCTTCTTCATCCTCTGCATCAGCAAAAGTTCTTTGATTTCTATATGCATCAGCTAATTTAATTTTTAAAGCCCCAACGTTTCTTGTAATACCTTCTGGATCACCTTCTTCTTCTGCTTGACCTAATAAAGGAGCTAATAAAGAACCACCTGCAAATATAGTTGCAGTTTTTCCGAAATCACCCATTGCTTTAAATTTATCTACACCAGCTGAAAGAAATGATGGTAAACCAAACATTGCATTTTTACCGCCAAAAAATGTACTAGCTCCACCTTTAATTAATGCAGGTGCAAAATTTAATGCAGCTAAGGCTAAAACTGGGTTATCTTTAACTGCACCAGTGACACCTTTAACAGCGCTTTTAACACCTTTAGTAACAGATTTAACTAGGCTACCTAGTCCATACATTTGTCTTGGTTGTTGCATACGTGATATTGCCATAATTATATATTTTAAACTAGTTTAAGGCAGGTATATTAACCTGTAATATCGTACTTTATTTGATTTTTTTATCAACGTCAACACGTTTTAAACTCTCTAATAGATCATAAAATCTACCACAATATTGGTGCTCTCCAACGTGTGTAATGTAGTCTAAAGCATAGATAAATACTTTACCTCCCATATCGGTCCATCGTTGACAAAAACCAAAGTCTTCACCAAAATAACGTTTAGTTTCAGGGTCATGTAAAGTGTCAAATAAATTATAAAAATTTTCTTTTGATACTTCTTTACCATTAAATACCGTAGGCTGATATATCTTTAAATCTGGATATTGTTCAATCATTTTTTCGATAACCTCTCTTTTAATCAACATACATCCTGTAGGAGCATGACTAACCTCTATAACGCCATGTTCCATATTAATTTCTTTATCAACATCTAGTTTTACCGGGAAAGTATATCCTGCTCTCAATAGATCATCTTTAGTTTTTATAGTATCTGTGTTTTTTAATTTTCTCCACATCTTTTCTGTGTCAAGCATTTTCATTGGATATGGACATGCAATAATATCTTTATCCGCACCAATCATTTTAAATATTGTTTTAGCCTCAAAATCTATATCGGAATCAATAAATAATAAATAATCATAGTTATCAGGATGATTTAAAAATTCTGCTACACATAAATTTCTACCTTGTGTAACTAAAGATGATTTTAATAAACTAAAACTAACTAATATATTTTGTTTTACACATTCTATTTGAAACTTCAAAGCAGCTTGTGTGTAGTGCATAGATACATCACTATGACATGGAGTAGCTACCATTATCTTGGCTTTGACTTTATTGTCTAAATTTATTTCAAGAGTATTTGATTCTACTTTATTGTGTTTTATAGTTTGATAAGTATCATTATTGGGTTCAACTGTTTTATCATCAAACCAAATAGGTTTATTGTTTTGCATTAATTGCTCCTTGTAAAAATCTAGTCCAACTAATTGATTTTACTTTCCAATTATAAAATCTGTTTACATAATCTTTCTGCATATTTAAATGATCCCTGAGGCCTGGTTCCTCAAGCGATTGTGCAGCAACTTCAATACCTTGTGCAAACTTACGTGCTAAATTTTTATAATTATTACTGTATGGAATGTACATTAGAAACTCGGCGCCTGTTTCATATATCGCTCCAAAATTAGTAGTTACACAATATAAACCTGCAGCCATTGCTTCTAGTAAAGATATACAAAATGTTTCTTCCCAAATACTTGGATAAACAAATAGTTGATAATCTTTTAAATGTTCTTTAATATATTCGTTCGGTTTATATCCAATATAATTTACATTTGGTAATTGTCTCGCTTGATCATACAATTCATGATACTCGTGATCATTATGATTATAAAAATCTTTACCATACACTTCAGTGGATGAATAAACATCTAAACTAATTAATGGATTTTTAACTAATTGCATTGCACCCAGTAATACACTGAGTCCTCTCCATGGAGTACAGTGATGTATTATTTTTATAGGTTCACCTTTTTTGTAAGGTTCTTTAACCGGTTCAATAGTGTCTACACCATTTTTTATAACTAAACATTTTTCTGTAGGTAGATCAAACATCATTATAAATTTTTCAAAGTTCCAATTAGAATTAAATACATACCAATCATATTTATTATGATTTGATTTATCCTTGAACCATGGAGCCAGATTCTGTTGATCATATGAATTTTTTTGCCAAAGAATATTTATCTTATCTTTTGATAATGGAATCTTTTCAGGTACAGATGTACAAATAGATACTTGATCCAATAACTTTGGATCAACGTGGTTTCTTAAATATTCAAATTGAAGTTCTGTCCCGCCTCTAGGATTTTGGTTTGTCATTGTTTTGATTCATGACTTTCTGTAAAACGTTTAGTCCTTTCGGTGATACTTGAACAGTAAGATCTTGAGCAATATCTGCTGCAGTTGTTTCAGTATTCGGATTTGCTATATCCGCTTCTTTTTCAGCTTCGTCTTTATATACTTTATTAGTTCTAGTATTTCTTAATACTACTGTTGTAGTACAATCAATTCTTAATAAATCTTCGTGTGCCATTATCCGTTTTGATCCTCTCTACTTATTTCTAATATTGATAGTGTAGCACTTATACCAGATGTATCAGAAGTTTCAAGGGCTATTGAATCATTATCTTCTAAAATTAATGGTCCTTTTGCTACATTACAGATTGTAGGCCCTGTAATACTTGCATGTGCTACAATAAAACTAGTTGATGCTGAATTATCGGTAATATGTACTTTAAATGTTTTTGATCCACTAGAGTTTGTAACCTGTACGTTTTGTATAATTGCATTTGCATTACTTGGACAAGTATACGTCGTTACTGCTGTAGTAACTGTTGGATCATAGAATGCGTTTTTATAAAAGTTTGCCATTAATATCCATCCTGTACCAATAATAAATCAAATGAAGCAGAAGCAGAAGAGGTGGAACTTGCTTTTCCAGAAACATAGATATCTGACTTTTGAGGTATTACATTGATTGCATTAAAGATAACGGTTGTTTGACCACCTCTAACATCTAAAAATTGTTTTGTTTGAAACGATGCATTAGCAACATTATTATCTCGTTGTATAAATTTAAATTGCATTTCTTGGTCTTTACCAGATGATATATTCATTGATAGTAAATAACCAGTATAACCTGCAGGTATAGTGTATAGTGTCATAAGTGTTTGTCCATTACCGGCAGTTATAGTTGCAGCAACATCAGATCCACCTGTATAAGTTACAGATATATTTCCAACATTATTTCCAGATGTTCCTGCTGTTTCAACAGACATTCTAAATACTCTTAAAAAAGTTTGTGTGGTCGTAACTGTAGTTGTTCCATCCATATCAACAGTTTCTTCAGCCAAATTATAAGAACCATCTAGACCTTGTATTCTTAAAGTTCTAGCACCTGTTCCAGCTACATCGTCATTAGTATCATCACTAACAACATCAACAGTTACAGCTGTAGATTGCCAAGGATAGTCGTCTCCTGTTTCCCAAATAGTTTCAAAAGCAAGTGAGCCAATACTAGGATTATATCCAAATTTATTAACCATAGAGTAACCAGGAACTTTACCTTGCTGTACGGCTAAATAAAATGGAATGTCATCAACTGTACTTCCACCTGTTATTGGATTGACATTATTACAAGAAGACATGTTAACAACCAAACCTTGAATTAAACCAAGTAAATCTTTCTAATTCTTTTCTTAAATCATCTTGAAATGAAAAATTAAGTTGGTCTTTTAATGTAGATAAAGATTCTAAAATCTGTCTTTGATTTTCGACATCATATTCTTGTTTTGGTTCTGGTATGTATGAAGTTATTTTAGCCATTAGAAAAATCCTGCTGTATCATCAGTAGCAAAACCACCTCTATCTCTACCTGCTATATCTGCATCACCTCTTCTGCTACCTCGGCCTCCACCGCTTACACCTACATCAGCACCGGCTGCTGCTCTTTTCTCTGCTCTTTTTGCTTGAACATAATCTTTTAAAGTTGGTGACAAAGCAAATGTTGTACCTCTTATTTTTTTATTTAATCCCTGTAAAGATTGTATACCACCTCTAAGTATATTCATTGGTGTTGGAATGTTTCCTAAAAATTCAAATAGTTTTGCAATACCTGATGGTTCTTTTTTATAATAACCAGATTGTCTTTTATAAGCTTCAACTGTATCTGGAGCTACAATTGCTTTTCCTGTACTAGGCTCAATATAATAAGGCGTTCCATCATCAGCTTCATATACATCTACTCCACTTTGTTGACCTATAACATTTGGTGTATTTGCTACACCATAAGAAGTATCAATTCCTAAATTTTGTAAAGGAGCCACTGTAGTAATACCACTTGGAACAATATCTCCAGCTATATTCATCATATTAGGTCTTGAAAGCACATTTGCTTTCATTTGATTTTCTTGAATTAGTTGATTAACTAAATTTTGATTTTGTAAATCAGGAACGTTATATTGATTAAGTATGTCTGAAACATTTATAAAAGGTGAAGCTGCCTTAGTATTAGTTATACCAGTACCTAAATTAAAAGTTGGAGTTATGTTTTGATAACTTAAATTAGGAACTGAAGGTGGTTCTGCAGCACTAGCTGAACCAAAAATACTATCAAAAAACCCTACTTCAGGAACTTGTTGTTGAGCTTCATAAACAGATTTCATTTGTTCATAAGCAGGTTGAGATGTTAGCATTATATTTTCTTTATTAGGATCATATTTTTTAGAAAACTGTTGGTCATAATACCTTTGTTCCATTGGTTTTAATTGATTATATAAATTGTTATAATTTATTTCTGCCATTATCTTCTTCCGTCTGGTTTTATATCTACTCTTAATGTTCCATAACGCCAAGTTTCACCTACAGCGTCATTTTCAATTTTGATTGCAAGAAGCCTGCCTCTTGCTCTAGTGTCCACTTTATCAGTGGTTGATGTAATTGTAAAGGGACCTAAAGGTGAACTTGTAGCAGTTTCCGATGGATAATTATTTAATAATAATGTTACTTTTGAATTACCTGTAAGTACTTTAAAATCAGGTATAAATCTTCTCATTGACATAATAAATTCACCATCACCTCTAAGATCAGCAAGACCAGTTGTTTGACCTAATCCACTTTGTCTTGCAGATATATCAAAGTCTCCTGATTGAATATAGGCATCAATAGAAGTTGTACCAGATGAATTTATTTGATCGGTTCCGGTTTCATGAGCATAGTAAGTTGATGCACCATTAATGTTTGTTACTCCTTGAATATCAAAACTAGGTGTAGCAGTAGTATCATAATCGGTTGCATACGGTAAATCATATACGCCTTGATCAATATAAGAACTTCTCCCTAATGATGAAGTTGTCCAACAGTTTTCTCCATAGTTATACGTTACACATCTATCATTTTGAATAGAACCATCTTTTGGATAAAACCAATTAATTTCATTATATAAAGTATTGTGTTCTGCATAAACAATTTCTGATGCAGAATAATTAATTCCTAAATTATCTCCAGATGTGGTAAATACAAAATCTTCTACTAAACATGGTATTGCTTTAACCGTACCATCGTACATAAAAAATCCACCTTCACCCGACATCCAAAAGACAACCCCATTTGAATAACTTAAAGCGTGTTGAGCAATTAATCCACAATTAGTACCTACCTGTCTAACTGAAAAAGTAAAAGGTGGACCAACGAATTGAATAACATAAGCCGATGAATCGGTTAATACTAGTGTATAATCTTTACCAGATACTGCTCCAACAATCACATTACCTTTATCGAGTCTAAAGGTCCCTGCGGTATTGGTTGCAGTTGGAGTATAGGTATTATAATCTTCTTGATTTGAAAATCGAATAAACATTGGATCCTGAGTCGATGTATCACCAATCGTTGTTTCAGTTCCAAAATGAAACACATGTCTATCTCTATCAGAAACTTGTGTCGATCTTGATGCGGTAGGTGCACCTGACATAGTTGTTGCTCGAATATCTCTTGCACCAGCGGCTCCGGCATTCCAAGTAAATGTTTTACCATTATGAATGGTTGCAATTAATATTTGTCCAAAGTTATCTAGACTCCAGTTGCCTGGATCCAGAATCACGTTACTAGTAGATCTTGGTGTACCCCATGTTTCAGCGCTCCAAGTCGATGTTCCCCAACCATATCCTGCAGTCTCAATAGTAGGTCCCACAAATACATAAGGATCAATTTGAGCAGATCCAGTGCCAGATGTTGTACCTGCTGAATTGGTTGGCATTGTAATTTCAAAAGTATTAGCAGTTACATTTTTTATCTCGAACGTATTATCTTCAAAATCAGATGTTGCATAACCCGATCCAGTTGGAACCGTAACTGAAGAAAATTTTACATATCTTCCATTCTGTAAATTATGTGTTGTTTTATTGACAGTAACCGTTGGTGAACCGGTTGTTGCATCAAAATCAGCTCCTGTTAAACCTGTATCTAATGGAGTGATGTCATAAATTTTATCCGAGTAATATAAAAATAAACCTTGCGAGCTTCCAATTGCTACATACTTTTCACCGGCTAAGGATTCGAATGCATGTTGAGCACGTGCTGCTCCTGGTATGGTTTGATTAGTTTTACTAAGTTGTGACCAGCCCCCTATCTTTTCAGGTAAACCATATCGAAATCTGACAAAATCTCCATCGACCCATTGTGATTCAGCACCTGAATCGGTTACTTGTTTATTGAATCCGGGTTTGAAGTTAAGTTTTTGTAGCATACTTTAAAATATACCAGATTATGTGTTATAGCAAGATTTCTTATCGAGCAGTTGCTGGTATTCCTGTAGATGTAACAAAAGGATTTTCAGCAAATGCCATGTAGATGTATGTGCCACCAGATGCATTAAATAAATCTCCACTTGCTCTTATTTTAAAACCATTACTTACAAAATCTAAACCATTTGCATTGTTAGAAGCTTCTGCGTTAGTTAAATTTGCGTAAATAATATCATTTGTAACATTAAATGTTGATCGTTTGTTATCCCAAATACCCCATTCATTTACACCACTTGATTTTTTAATCATAACCCAAGCAGGTTTAAATCCAGTATAAACAAATACTCCATCTGAACTTCCATTGCCTGTGTATGAGTTAAACTTACTGAACCCTTTTATTTCTGCGAAGCAGTAAGCTATAAAGGTTGCACTTGATGTGTTTGCTTCTGTACTAGCACCAAGAGAAAATGTTGAAGATGTTGGCGAAGTGTCATTCCAATAAAAAGAAGTAGTTTCTTTTGCTGTATCTAAATTTAATTTCATAGCAGAAGTATTCCCCATAGCTTCATGGTATGTAAGCCAATGTGCTGAACTAGAGAAACTTCTTCCTTTACATATAACCATTTTTGGTGCTACACCTAACCCATGACCTACAGTTGCATTAGCACCAGTACCTGTATAAGACACAATACTAAATCCACTTGTAGTGTTTGCTGAAACTGTTGATGTGATACTTCCATCTGTGTTTGATGAACCACTTGTGTTATCAGCTAACCAGTTCCATGAAACCTGAGATGAGCCATTAGCATTGTAACCATGATCGCTACTATCTTGTGTAAGTGTAAAACCATCACTATCAAAACTTTGCAAACCATTGGTTGAATTAGTAGTATTTTCTGCATCAGTTTGATCTGATTTTAAATTTTTCTTAACTCCTCTAACAACATCTGCAAGTCTATGATGTTGTGATGTATCTCTATCTTTAATCCATATAAAATCTGGTTGAAATCCTACACCTGTAATTGATTGTGTATTAGACGTTGGATAACCATTACCTGTATAAAGAACAGTATTAAAATAATCGTCTGATTTATCTATTGGTGTATAAGCCATTATCCATACTCCGCTAAATTTTTTGTGTTAAGTGCATAATATCCTGATGGTACAGCATATTCAAAGTTTCCGTAGCCATCAGCATCACTATTTCCTGATGAGATTGTGTAAGATGGACTGCCAAAATTACAAGAAAGTACACTACCCGAATAAGAACTAACACCAATCATATAAGCTTCTAAAGCTACTCTATTTGGTAAAGCAAAACCACCAGTTCCAGAAGCACCACTTGTGGGGTCACCACTATTTATAAAAGTTCCGTTTTTTGAAAAATAAATATAGTCATTATCTAAATCAAGAGCAATTCCTACTATTGTTCCATCAGCCATTGAACCTCCAAAAAAACCTAAGTTAACACCATTAGATTCGACATTTCCGCTTTGAGATCCCCAAGCTATATTAGTTCCAGAACTGCCATTATCACTACCCAGCCAGAAATTAGAAATAGTTTCAGCTAAGTTTTCACCAGTTACACCAAACCAAGCATAAGTACCTGAAACTTTCTTGAATTCCACATACCACTTTCCTTGATTTGGTGCTATTGTAGATAAAGCACTTTTCCAAGCAGCAGGTGAATTAGTATAATTTAAATTACCTTCACTAAAACCAGTTCCAGAGCTACTATATAAATTATTTAATACTACTCCATTATTAGTCGGTGTATCCGTAGTTTGGTCTATGCTAGTTAAATTATTTACAGTAAAGTTATTTCCATTACCACTATCGTCTTGACCCAATGCAGCAGAGTTTTCAAATGGTAAATAAAATCCATTTGTACCAAAGGTTAATCCAGATACATCTATTGGTTTCCAGATTCCTGAATCTTCGTCAAATTCTCCAAATGATGTTGGTTCTAATGCTTGTCCATCTATAAATACTGTTTCAGCAAGATAACCATCTAAATTAGTTCCATAAAATGCGTCTCCTATATAATGAGTTCTTGCTTGATTAACCACACCTTGATAATTTAATGCTGGATATACAGCAGCATAAGCACTTGTTTGTCTAACACCATTAACATAGATTCTTATTCTATCCGAACTTGTTGCATCTGTAGTATCCCAAACTAATGTAAAATGATACCAAGCTGATGAATCTCTAAAAACATTATTTAATTCAAGTCTATAGTTTCCAACTGTACCACCACCTTCGTATTGTCCGTACTGTATTCTATCTCCTGGTCTAAATAAAAAATATGCCTCTCCACTTCCAGCATAATCTGTTCCTAAAATATTCATGTTGGCATTACTAATGTAAGCTCTTTTAACCCATGTACTAAAAGTCCAAGTTCTTTGATTTCCAGCACTAGGAAATGCTCTAGTTAAAGAATCATCACTACCATCATTAAATCTTAATGAGTTATCAACGTCATAACCCCCTGCCGATTGGTTTCCTCCAACTATTAACACGTTAGATTACCTCCTCTGGCCACTCTCCTAAAGGTCTTGTATACACAGGATCTTGTTCTGTTCCTGTGTTAGTATATTCATATAATGCTTTGAGTGCATCGACATTTGCTGCACCATCTATTGCTGTTTCCATTTGATTTGATTTAGTTCTAACTGCTGCTCTATACGTTGTAATATCTGCAGGTACAGTATAATCAGAAACTTCAGTTGCTTTAACGACATACCAATCTGTTTTAGCAAGTAATCCTGCAGCTTGATCTTTTACAATTCTTTTCTTTTCAGTTTTTAAACCATAGTTAATAACTTGAACACCATCAAGTAATATAGGGTTTCCATCTCCGTCTACTGCATTTTCATCATTTAATCTTTTAGCAGTTGCAGTTCCCCAAGATTCAGTAACTTGACCATTTGCAAATGCAATTGTTGAATTTGTATTTATATAATATTCTGTGTCTTTGTAATTTGTTTTATCGACAATTATTTCATAAATTCCAATAGCTTCTTTTTCAGCTTGACTCCATTTAGTAAATATGTCTTTTGGATATTGTGTATCATTCAACACAAATCCTTTTGCATAATTAAATGTTTTTGTTACTTGTCCATTTTGTACTAATGCCCACATAATTTTTCTCCTAACTTAATGTTAAAGCTTGGTTTCTTCCAACCTCTAACCACTTTGTACCATTATATCTAAACACAAACAAGTCCCCTAAATCAGCGGTTGTTGTTAATGTCGGTGCAGTATCTGAAGCAAATTCATAAACTGCGTTCCAAGTTAAAGTTCTTGAACCTGTACCATCCTGTATTACCAGTAAAGAGACGAATTGTCCAGTAGCTCCTCCAGTTGGAGCAGCAATAGTTCTATTGCCTCCTAGGGTTACTTTTGCTACGGGTTCAGCATTTACAGCCCAATTTATAGTCGCTCCATCCGTTAATGTAGCTTCTGGATTGTAGGCTGCATCATTAAATTTAACTAATCCAGTACCTTTTGTAGTAATGTCTAATCCCACATTTGTATCATCTCCTGCTACAGATAGTGCAGGATTATTACCTGTTGCAGCATTGGTCATTTCAAAATAATTAATTGCAGTGGTAGCTTTTTGAAAAATTAATTGTTCATTATCAGAATCATCTCTAATTCCTTTTGCATCATCAAATTGAATGTCAAAAGAATTAGTATCTAGATCTCCGCCCAATTGTGGGGAAGTGTCATCTAAAACTTCTTGAATTGCATTATCAACAAATGTTGAATCAACAACATTTGTTCCATCTGAATATATTAATTTAGTTCCTTTATCAGTAGTGCTCCAAGTAACACCTGTTCCAGAAGAAGTTTTAAATGTAACAGTAAATGCTCCACTAGTTGCATTTTCAACTAAATATGTTTTTTCAACGGAATCAGGAATAATAACATTTACATTAGAAGTAATAGTTCCTGTTAGTTTTATAACTTGATTTTTACCATTCGATAATACACCATTTGAAAAAGTTAAAGTAGCACCTGTTGTTGCATTCAAAGCAACCGCATCATAACCACCAATTGCTTGTTCTAAAATAAGTAAATTAGTATTAGTAAAAGCACCCCAAGTTCCTGAGTTTTCACCAGTTGCTTGTACGGTTAGTTTTAAACTTGTCGATGTAGTATTAGGCATATTTTAGATTCCTTAAATTATATCATAATATTTCATTTATGCAGCAGTGTCAACTTCCGTCCATGGTGAAATTGTTCCTGTATCTACAGGATTCCATATAACATTTTTAACACTTCCTTGAGCCATTGACATAGAAAGTCCTGTAATTTCAGCACTCGCATCATCTGCAGTAGCAGTACCTTCTTGCATAGTTAATTCTTGACCAGTTACTTCTGCAGGGGTTAATGCATCTAAAACTGCTGTGCCAAGAGAAGTGGATAAAGCAAAACCAGTTAAAGAAATATTTGCATCTCCAGTAACATCTGGAGCATTTTCTTGCATAGTTAGTTCTTGACCAGTAACTGAAACATCTGCGTTTGCGGTTACTGTTACGGATTGAACAATACCATCATTTGTGAAAGTAGTTGAGCCGTTCGCACCGTCAAAATGTAATAAAATTGGAATATTTTCATCTGCTGTGTATGCTGAAGTCGGTGGAGTGAAATCTGTACCTCCATACTCGTCTACATTAGCTACACGAAGTTCATCAATATAACCTTCCCAGTTATTAGAACCGTTAAAGTCAGAGCCAATATGTATATTTGCTGCGGTTGGTGTTGCACCAAAAAGTGAACTATTTTGTTTAACACCATTAACAAAAACAGAATAAGTATTTCCAAAAGGATCACCACGAGTAACAGCAATATGCACCCAGGTATTTTCAGAAAATACATTATTAATGTTAAATAAAGTAACATTTCCACGAATAACCAATAAGTTATCCGTAGACTGACGAAGGGCTATTGTATCATTAGATGTTGAATCTCTGCTATCAAAAAAGATGCCGTCCTGAGTTCCGCTAGTTGGACGTACCCACATATCTACTGTAAATGGATCGCTTCCAAAATTGTAAGCTCCTTCTGATTCTAAATAATCTCCTGTGCCATCTAAAAGTAAACTTGCTCCACCGAATTTAGATTGAGCCGTAGATATTTGAGCATCTCCAAATCCAGTAAATACTAAAGGACTTGGAAGTGATACGCTTAAAGACTGACCAGTGAGATCTACTAGTGTATTTGCATCTAAAGTTAATGTTCCTTCTGTAGCAGTTAATTCTTGACCGGTAATATCAACATCTGCGTTTATGTTTGCTATAACTGAACCTAGATTAGCAGATAAAGCTTCACCTGTTGGAAATGCAACAACACCTGCAAAGATACCTACATCACCTTCTGTGATAGTTATATCTTGACCAGTTAAAGAAACAGTTACATCAATAATAACACCAGGAGATGTTTCTGCTATGGTAAGTTCTTGACCAGTTACTGCTACAATCGGATTTTCTGTAATTGCAGCGAATGATGATTCTGCAAAAGTATTAATTCCAAAAGCCATAGTCTAGGCTCCTGTTTTGTTTTCTTTTACTTCTTCTTGAGGTAATTCTTTTTTTAGTAATTCAGAATAATGTGTTTGCAATACTGTTAAATCATTTAATTGCATTGAAATTTGTTGTTTTTGAACAGCGATATTTTGTAATTTTTCTACACAAAGTTTTGCTTGTGGCGATAAATCATCTGTATCGTATTCTTTTTTATCAAAATTAAATTTCATATTTTATCCTTAACTTACTGTTAGTAATAAGTTTCTACCTACTTCTAACCATTTTGTTCCATTGTATCTAAATACAAATAAATCTGCTTTACCGCCTGTTGTAGATAAAGTCGGAGCTGTATCTGATGCAAATTCATATACTGCATTCCATGTTAATGTTCTTGATCCCGTTCCATCTTGAATAACAAGTAAGGATGCAAATTGACCTGTGCTTCCATTCGTTGGAGCAGCAATTGTTCTGTTTCCACCAAGTGTTACTTTAGCAACAGATTGAGTATTCATATTCCAAGATATAGTTGCACCATCTGTTAAAGTGGTTTCTGCAATATAACCTTTGTCGGTTACTAATGTTCCTGTAACATCAACACCCGCAGGTTTTGCTCTCAAAATTTCAGTTTCATTAACACCTAAAACAACATCTCTTGATGCAGAGTTTGTATAAATATTCATTGCATCAGCATCTAACGCAATTCCAGCTTGATAACCAACACCATCTATAGAAATTTGTCCATTACCACTACTATCCATACTAATATCTTCATTAGCAGCTGTTATATAAATACGCGCTCCTGATCCGCTAACTTCTAATGTTCGAGATGGAGAAGCGGTGCCAATACCTAAGTTGGTTCCATCAAAAGTTAGATTAGCTTCTGCATTCATGGCATCTGTGCCAGTTGCAGTTAAAACTCTGTTGTTAGAACCATTAGACATGAAGTCTGATACATCAACAGAAATTGAATCTGCTGCAACGTCAATACCAGTCCCTTCACCTACTGCAAGAGAACCTGAAGTTGTGACAGTTCCTGTTAATCCGTTTCCACCTGATACAGAAGTAACTGTACCTGTATTTGTAGTAAATCCGCTATCATTATTAAATCCTGAGATATTAATATTTGCTTTTGTAAGTTTTTTCTGTGCATTAACACTATCCACTACAACAAAAAAATCTCCATCAGCGTCTGAAGTAGATGTAGTTAGTTCAGATAAATCAACATCAATAGCATCTGCCGTAACATCAATAAGAGCACCTGCCCCAACATTTAATGTAACATCTCCAGAAGTTCCACCACCTGTTAAACCATTTCCTGCTGTAACACCTGTAATATCTCCAGTAGTTGGAGTTTGATATTCTAAAGCAGTTCCAGCTCCATTAACTGCAAGAACTTGGTTTGCAGTTCCAATAGTAGTTAAACCCGTACCACCTTTTGTTGTTGGTACAGTTGGTAATCTATCTGAAGCTAAAGTTCCTGAAGCAATGTTTGTAGCATTTAAAGATGTTAAATTTGCTCCACTAATTGCAGGGAGTGTTGCTGGGAATCTTGCATCTGGCACTGTGCCACTAGCTAAATTATCTGCATCTAAGTTTGTTAAATTAGCACCACTAATTGCAGGAAGTGTTGCTGGGAATCTTGCGTCAGGTACTGTACCTGAAGCTAAATCAGACGCATCTAAGTTTGTTAAGTTAGCTCCACTAATTGCGGGTAAAGTTGCAGGAAACCTTGCGTCTGGAACAGTTCCAGAAGTTAATTGTGTTGCATTAAGAGCTGTTAAATTAGAACCATCTGCTGCTGGTAATGTAGCAGGAAACCTTGCATCGGGTACTGTACCTGAAGCTAAATTATCTGCGTTTAAATTTGTTAAATTAGATCCATTGTTTGCAACAATGTTTCCGCTTGAATCTAGTATGACCGCTTTAGATGCAGGAAGAGTACAAAACACATCTTTAGTTCCTGCAGAAAAGTTTACTGCAGCATCACTATTAGATGATGAAATAATTGTATCTCTAGATAAAGTTCCCGCGCCAACGGTACCAAGACCTACTTCAAATTCTCCATTTTCATTTACAATTGAATAATATGTTGTGTTAGTATTTCCAATTGCAGTAGAAAAAGTTTCGAAACCTGTAATAGCACCTGCTAAAGTAAGTGTACCTGTACCTGTAGTAGTAGAGGTTTCTCTTACCCTATCATTTACAACTAATGCCATTTAACCTCCTATTAACCAGAGATTCTTAATATAGCTGCCGCTGTAGTAAATGCTGGAAACTGTACTGTGAAAGTTCCTGATGTAGCTGTTTTATCCGCTCCAAAATCTAAAACTGCAACTGCTGCATTAGTAACTGCAGAAGATGTGTTGTAGATTAATGCACCTCTAGCTGTCAACGTTACACCTGTAAATGATAAATCTGCAAAGTCAACAATTGCAACACCTGATGCAATTGAAGTATTTTGACCTGTCAGAGCACCACCACCAGCTGCATAAGTTCCGCTATTAGCAACTTCATTAGTTGCTGCATAAGCAGTAGTCGCTGAGTTTAGAGTTGCTGAAGAAGTATAAAGAGCTAATTTAAATTTATCACCACCTGATGCAAAGTTTGCATCACCTTCCAGTAATTGTTTTTTAAACGCATTTGCAATCGCTTGTGTTATAGCCATAGTTTATCTCCTTATTTTCCTCCGACTCGAGGAACACCTGATTGATATTCATCTCGTCTTCGTCTTCCCATTTGTTCTATAGAGAAGCCTTCAACCACTTGTTTATACTTTCCTTCATATAATTGCAAGAGATCATTTGGCCCCTTTAAGAAGCTGTAAGCTTCAACTAAGCATGCATACAAAAGTCCGTTGGGAAAATACTTACTTAGGTATGTTGTTGTATTTGTACTCGATAAACCTGGATCTTTCAAGATATAATTTAATTGAATTTCATAAGTTGAACTTGGTGTAGGAGCTAAAACAATGGTGTCTTTATCCCACATACTGTAATATTTAGGTTCTCCTGTTGCCCCTGTTGAATTATATTCAGACATAAAACTTGTATCTCTATATTCTAAGAAGTTTCTAGTACCACCTGACCCACCATCTACAATTTGAGCTGATCGAACCACTAATAAATCAGCAGGTACATCTATAAATCTTTGTGAAGTAATTAAATTTGCTGTTGCATATCTTCTATTATTATCAGAATCAACATCTCTAAATATTCTAAATTCTGCATTTTCAATAATGCCATCAACAATCGTAGATGTTAAAACATTACTATCTACTTCTGTGTAATCTCTAATTTTTTGTACTAATTCTGCGTATGTCATATTAACCTTGTAACGTCACTGGTCCTGCAGTGCAGCTATCGCCTCCTCCGTATACATCACCTGAAGTAGCAGTGTCACTACTTGCAAAGTAATAATAATTAGTTGTGTCCGTTATATTACCACTTGAATCTATTTTGCCAAGTATAATACTAAATCCTGATGCGTTATCTATATCAGTTACACCATCAAAACTAGGTATATCTCCAAACCCAGTTGCATTACTTGGTCCTCTAAATCTAACAGTGTTACCTGTTGATCTATTATGAAAAGGTTCATAAACATTTATATAAGTTGTACCGGCATAGTTAATTGTTTCAAATGGATTTGGATTTAATAAAATTAAAACTTGCGGTTCTGTTCTATCCGGTCTTGCATTTTCTAAACCTGTTGGATCAGCGGTATGTGGTTTTGGTTCTAATTGTGGTTGCTTTGGTTCAAACTCTGAAATATGGACTCTTGATCCATTCCATTCAATAACCATTTCTTTGTATGGGAAAGCCATACCTGATCTATCAGAAATAAATTGTGCGTATTTACCATTTGATTTAGACATTTGGATAATAAGTTTTTGGGGTTATAAAAGAACTAGATGAAGAACCATCTTCTTCTAATGCTCTTTTCAATTCATCTTCATACAATAATTTCATTTGTTGAACGAGTTGTGGATTAAATTTTTGTGATAAATAATATGCAAGTCCTGCTACCATACAAGGTACAAATCTATATGGTACATCTGCTTCATTTGTATAGGCCCCGGCATCCTGAATCCGGCTAACATAATAATAGTTTAGAAAGTTTCCGGCTTCTGTAGAACCAGGAGTTAAATATAAAGTAATTGTAACTCTATCAATAAATCTTTGTACAAAATATTGTGATGGAACACCCGTAGATGTTTTATTTGAAAATGCTTGATACTCAGATCTATTTATTTTTGTAAGTGGTGTATCAACACTAGATGCATTTCTATAACTTGCTTCTAATATATCATCAACTCCATAAACTGAATTTGGACTTGAAGTGCCATCAGCTGTTGATCTATACATTACATATTCTGCTTGACCATCAACTAATGTAATAGAATTATTTTTTACTTGCCAATAATGCAAACCTCTATTAGCCCATTCTTGAAACATTATGTTCAAAGAACGTCTTGCAGTTTTTATATCATTACCAGAATAATCAAATCGACCTACACGTTCGTAGGCTTCAGTAATTATATCATCAATATAAAAACTTGATTCAAAAGTTGTAGTCCCAGAAGTTGCCATTTAAACTCCTATTTGTCTAATAATATCGTAGCCGCAACGTCCGCACCAATAGCATTTACAGTCATAAAACTTTTAAATAAAATTCCATCTTCTGGAAGATTAAATGCAAATACATCACCTGCTGGACAACTTGTTACAAACTGAGTTCCATCTGTATCTTGTAAAGTAATAGATTGAGCTGTAGTAGCATTTGTATTTTCAACAATGATTCCTCTTAATCTAGTTCTTCCTGCGAATACAGATCCAGTTCCTGTAACTCTTACTGCTTTTACATCACCTTTAGCTGCCATAGTTTTCTCCTATTAAAATTGTGTGGGCCCGAAGGCCCACATTAATTATTTATTACGCTACTGTTGCGCCACTGTTTGAAACAATAACCCAACCAATAGTATTTGCCCAAGCTAACATTACTGTGTCATTAACATCAGCAAAAGCCATGTTAGTCCCATTAGCAAAAGTAGCTGGAGTAACTGTTGCAGTTCCACCACCATCAACAACCATAGTAATGATTTTGATTTGACCTGCAGTTGTACCATCAGCTAAAGTTACTGCAGCAGCACCAGCAGCTGTAGTTAACTCTGTGATAAGGTTAGTAGTATCAGCTGCACCTGCACCTGATAATTGTTGCACACCACCTCTAATTGCTTTTCCATAAGCAGCATTAGATGTAATTGCACCTGTAGTTTCGTTTTTAGTTATGTCTTGGAAACCATTTTCCGATCGGACTGGTCCCGTAAACGTAGTATTTGCCATAGTTATATCCTCCTAGTTTCTGAATACTGTCTCTAGGCCGTCGACTATACTCGTCAGTATTCTAATTAATTTGTATAGTAATTATTTTATATATTAAATTATAGAAAAGTGCAAGGTATCCCTAGGAAAAAAGAGTCATTTATAGTAATGTAAAGTCCTAATTAACCAGCGTAAAGATGAATTTCTTCGTCTCTAGGGTTTTTAGGACTCTCTTGCTCGGCTAAGATTTCTCTGATCGTTTTCTTGATCTGATCTCCTAGCAAAGACATTTCCGGTGTTATTTTTCCGCCGTTCTTTAAGAACAGTTCATTCCATTTAGACTCGAACTGTATTTTCCTCGCGAACAACACCATCTTTGGTTGAGCCATTGTTAACCTCCTCATAGGTTATATAAAAATCATTTACAGTACTTGTGTATTGTAAATCATTTTCTTCCCACTTTATATCAGATTTTCCTAGAAAGTCAATGATATGTGGATGAAGCTCTTCTATTGTATTAATGTCTTTATTGCTTTCTATTTCAAACTTTGTTTGAAGATATTTTGTAAATATTTGTACTAAGTATTTTCTCATGAATCTCACCGTTGTAATTTGTAAATGGGGCCGTTTTAAGGCGGCCCCATTAAATAAGGTTAATTACGAACCTTCAACACCGAAGATACCTCTAGGGTCTGATACTCCAAATGAGTATCTTTCTCTAGCTTTGTATCTAACGTTACCAGTATCGAAGTCACCTTCCATTCCAGTTGTTAGAGGCGCTCTTTGGAACATTTTCATTCCAT
>Ga0208303_1000190_pt1 | contig 25959 bp, 43 predicted proteins | sample CB_VirMetaG_2_FD_184537 | JGI IMG/M metagenome (GOLD analysis project Ga0208303, IMG submission 184537) | Freshwater to marine saline gradient viral communities from Chesapeake Bay - CB_1504_2 Viral MetaG (SPAdes) (version 4) | ecosystem: Environmental > Aquatic > Marine > Coastal | place: USA... | reverse complement strand
TTGATCCTGCAACAAGCGCTCCTCGTGTTACCCCACAAATCTTTCGTTCCAAATATGGCGACAAAGCTTTGGCTGCTACGGATGAAATGCGTAGAACTATAGATGATCTTAGCTTACAGTTTGAAAACTCTGTTCGTCAAGCCCCTAATCTGAATCCAACACAGCAAGCCCAACTGTTGCAGAAGTTTCAAAATAGCCATGGCCAATACATCCGCAGGCTTTACGATCTGCACTTAACTCCTGAAAAATTTAAAGGCGTTAGGATAGATCAAAAACCACAGTACCAAGCCGCCCTTCGTGAGGTATCTTCCTTTTTAACTAACACAGATCCGAAGTTTGCAGGGAACCCCGCTTCCGCAATGCAGCAGGCCAAGATTACCATTGATGAGCTTTTTGGTAACACGCTAATGGCACAAGGGCTTACCCCAGAAGCAGCCGCGTCACGGGCCGCTGAGACTGCAGCTATTGGTGCCGAACAAACACTGGGCCGAACAAATCTTTTTAAACTTGGTAGCGGAATGCTGACTGACAGAATACAGCTATTGGATAGTGCTCCAATGCTGCGCGAGATGATGGGCGAGGTCCGCAATCCACGGGAAGCTTTCTTGCGCACTGTTGATTCTATGTCCTCGACCATGGCCTCTCAGAAATTGTTTAACTCTATTGCTAACACAGGCATGGAGGATCTTCCGGCTGCTATTGCAAAAATCAACGAAGGAAAACGTCCTTTTGTTATTAAAGGAAGCACCGTCAATGACGCGGCAGCGATGGACACGCTTGGCTATGCTAAAGCAGGAGATATAGACCCAGACAATGCTTTTGGAGGAGCTTTTGGAGCTCTGTCAGGCAACTGGGTTCCAAAAGAGATATATGATTCTCTGACTACTCCCGCTCGTGTTCACTCTGGAATGCAAGATGCTTTGGCTATTGCATTGCAAGCCAAGGGTCTTACCCAAATGGCAAAGACGGTACTTAACCCCTTGTCTCAAGTACGAAACTTTTTATCTAACACTTTTATTCTAGGGGCCAATGGTTTGGTAGGCCGGAACATGGGTATTTTTGAGAGTGCAGATGTCTTGGTATCCAATGCTATTAATAGCCCAGAACAATTTAAGTTCTTGAGGGCCTTGTCTGAAGAGGGTGCTATTGGTCAGAACATTCAGTTGAACGAGATGACCAGACTTCTAAAAGAACAAACTGCAGAGGGATACTCTGCTATGATGCGGAAGGCTGGGGATAAATTTCGCCAGTCAAAAGCTGGGGCCCCTGTGCGGTTTATGGAGAAGACATACCAGTTAGGGGATGACTACTGGAAAGTTGTGGCTGCTCTAGGTGAGAAAGCTCGGTATGGCGCAGCGTTTCGCGCCGCTGGCATGGACATCGAAGCTTTGGCTCCAGGGGTGCAGAAATATTTAATTGATTCAGGCCTTGCTGGCCGTGGTAAATCCATTGCAAACACAGGCTTTGGGGATTTATTCTCTATTGATATAGTCAAGGCTACAATGCCGACTTATTCAATGGTCCCCGAGATTATTAAAAACATTCGCCGCATCCCTGTGGTGGGTAACTTTATGTCGTTCCCTGCGGAGATCATGCGCACAACGGGGAACATTGTTAACCGTGGGTTAAAAGAACTTAGCTTCAAAGCGTTTGCAAATGGGGAGTCTCTAATCCCGGGTATGACAGCAGAAGCCGCAAAAGTTTTACAACGTCAGGTTCGTGCTATCGGAGCCAAACGTTTAAGCAGCTATGTTGCTATGGCAACAGTTGCGCCGGGAGCAACAGTTGCTGCCGCGCATAGTGTCCTTGGTATTACTCCAGAGCAAGAGGCGATGATCCAGCAGTCGGCACCGTTTTTCTCAAAGGGCAACTCGCTTATGGCGCTGCAGCCTATATCGGAAGATGGTAAGACGCAGATCGTAGACTTGAGCTACATGATGCCATACGAGTTTATGCTGGCTCCGGCTCGTGCTGCATTGCAGACTTACCAAGAAAAGGGTGAGATGGATGCAAACGTTGCAAATCAGATAGCCTCTTCCGCATGGGAAGGCTTCAAGAAGTTTGCTGAACCGTTTGCGTCTGAATCTCTTGGTGCAGAGCGTTTGATTGACGTTACGATCCGTAATGGCAAGACTCAAACAGGGGCTCCTGTATATGAAGAAGGTGCGGAGCTTGGGGATAAACTAAGTGCTGCTCTAACCCACGTTTCAGGTGCGTTTATTCCAGGGATTGCAGAACAGCTTGTTACCGTAAGAGGTGGCGAGTTTACACAGGGCCGTGTTGCAAGGTCCATAACAGGTACGCCATCGAAGCAAGGTGATTTGTATACCCCTGCCGAAGAAGCAGGCACGATGATGACGGGGCTTCGGCCTATGAACATTGATTTTGGTCGTAGCCTTGGTTTTGCTGGTGGCGAGTATGCCAGCTTGAGCCGTAGTGCTACTAAGATATTTACAGGAAAAGCTGACGATAACGATATCTCCGAACAAGGTGTGTTGGACGCATACGTTAAAGCTAATGACGCTCGCAAGGCACAGATGGCTGGGATGTATGCTAAGGTCCAACGGGCTCGTGCGGCTGGTATGGATGATTCTTCTATTCGTAACGCCCTAAAAGGTACTGGTGCGAGTAAGAAAGAAGTAAATTCTATTATGAATAATCAGTATATAGCTATCAAACCAAGCCGCAGTTTAATTCGTGAGATCAACCAAGAAGTTAACGTCAAGAAGGAAAACCGTCTTCTTGATCGTTTACCCATGAAAGAGATCAATGAGATTCTGCAATCGTATAACAGGGCTCCTCTTGTTAACAATGACCAAGAACAGGCTATTGATGAGACTCCACTGCTTGGTAGACCTTTAGTAGAAACCTCTACGCCCGCACCCGCTCCTCAGTCCTCGGCCCCCGCACCTGCTCCAGTGGCGCAAGCTCCGGCACCTCAACCGCAGGCGGCAGCACCGCAGGCAAAACGGTCAGTGTCCCCAATTCTTATGGGGACAAATCCAATCGACATGCTAAAAAACATGGATATATTCCAACGGTTAGGTGGCGGTCAGTAGACGGTAACTTTAACACCGTTACCGCCAAGGATATGCACTAGGTCATCCGCCTTTTCTTCCATCGCGTGAAGGCATTCGCCATCATCGTCAACTTCTGCGGCAGCGTTAAGCGCTTCTGCAATAAATTCCATAAGGGAGTTTATCTGCTCTTGGTGCATGTCTTTTAAACCAAGACTATCAAAAGGTTCTAGTTTCATCCAACCTCTCCCCAATTATCCCCGAGTTCCATATCTACTTTGCTTGGAACCTTGAGTGGTAGGCCTGTCTCCATGATCTCTTTGATCCGAAGCGCTTGCTCTTGGTCCCGTATAGAGAAGCATAACTCATCATGGACGGTTAGCATAGGAACAAATCCCTCGGCGTAGCAATCTGCCATCGCTTTTTTAGTTTGATCCGCCGCTGATCCTTGGATTAGTTTGTTCAACGCTTTGTATGTAAAGGCGCGGCGCAGTCGGCCCATCCCGCCATACTCTTTGTTGGCTTCTTCAAATGGCAGGGGTTTCTTGTATCCAAAGGTGGATGGTTCCCAAAGGTGGAAGCGGCACTTACGACCTAGGATTGTGCGAATCTGTCCATTTAGTCCGCCGCGCTGGCTTGCCAGTTCAGCCAACTGTTTAACAAACGGAACCTTCTCGCGGTGCGCGTTCATTAATTCCTTGGCCTCCTCGGGGCTGATGTCTAGCTGGGTGGCAAGCTTGCCTACGCCCATGCCGTACATAATGCCGAGGTTCACGGCCTTCGCTTCTTTGCGCTTAATCCCGGCCAAGTCGGCCACCATCTGGTGCAGGTCAACGTCCCCTGTATTGTACTCTTCCACGATCTTATCAACGATGCTGTCACGGTGTGGCATGGACGCAGCAAAGTGAACCAACAACCTCGGCTCTTGGCTTGAGTAGTCAAACGACCCCCACTTCTCTCCTTCCTCTGGAATAAACAAGCCTCGGATAAGCTTCTTAATGTCTGGGTCACGCGCTGGCATCTGCTGTAGGTTAGGGTTGCTTGACGAGAAGCGCCCTGTGACAGTGCCGCCATCGTCCGAGCGTAGCTGGTGGAACTCGCAGTGAATGCGGCCCTTGTGTTGGTGGTTTAGGATAGTATCAATGAAAGTACTATTCGCCTTATCAAACTCACGCAACTTGACCAGAGACTGACAGGCTTCGTGCGGGTGGGCATTTAGATACTGCTTGGTAAACGATGGCGCACCAGCCTCTGTCTTTGGGTACGTTAAGTTTAACGCATCAAACATCTTGGCAACCGAAGCGCTGGCCCACGGATCAACGTCCACACCTGTCGTGCGTTTAAGGTGAGACCTAAGATCCTTTGTCTTCTTGTTAAGCATAGTCTTAGCGCGGTCAGCCGCATCGATATCAACGCGCACACCTTTAGTACGCATGTCCAGCATCAATGGGATAAGAGAGGTCTCAAGATCAAAGATGTTCCAGAGTTCTTCCTTGTCGATATCAATCTTTAACCGCTCCCAAAGCTTGAGCGTCATCACAGCATCCTGTTCAGCATAGGCACCCACATACTTAGGAGGCATCTTCCACATGTCTTTCTTTGGATCAAAGCCCCACTCGTTAGCCGCAGCCCGCAGTAGCTTCTCATCCTTACGCATGTCGATGTAATCACGGCCCAAGTTATTCAGGCTATAGCTAAAGCGGTTCTCGTTTATTATAGGCGCGGCCACCATCGTATCGATGATCCGTCCTTGAACCTCGATCCCTTCAGCGCGAAGCCAGCCCGCATCGTAGGTGGCGTTGTGCATAATCTTGTCAATGTGTGGCGTAGACATCTGTTTCTTCAGCCACTTGAACGTCATCTTAGGATCTAGATTGTGGCCGTTCTCGTGGCGGATCGGGAAGTACCCGTAGTAATCCCCCGCCGCGACAGCAATGCCAACAACAAACCCGTCATTTCTTGCCCAACCTGGGCCCTTGGTCATAAGGTTCGGGTCGCAAGTCTCGAGGTCAATAGCAATCTGTTTGTATCCGGTCAGATCTGGGTACTCGGATGGGATGTTCCAATCGATTTCCTTGTTGTTCATTTCGGCAGCGATGTACGCATCTTTATCAAACAGTGATTTTTTCATCTTCAGCCCTTTTTAAATGATCCGCCAAGCCCAGTATAACCAGCCTTGTCAATCCACGAGTCGTCGTGGTCTATTGTCTCAAGCAGTCGGGCTGTCTTTAGCCAGTCGAGCATCAAGGCAACGTGCTTGCGTGTGATATATCCGTGCGTTCTGGTAGCGTTTTGCGCAATAATATTCCAACCGTCTGCAATGCGGTCAAAGTTATCGGATGCATCACCGTAGTCCTTGGCCCTCGGTCCGTTGATTAGTTCCTTGGCCGTGTCTAAGATTTCATCTCTGGTCATTCTGGCCTCTTTTCTTTAGGATCAACGTATTTGTTACAGACAGTACACATGTCTTTAGAAACTTTATTCCATGTCGTTTCCCATTTGTGCCCGCAGACACATTCGTAATTTAAGATATTGTAGTCGGACACTTTCTTCATACGTCATACCTATATGGTCTGTTGGACTCTATTAAGAACAAGTTCTTTCTGGCTCTGGTAAGGCCTACATAGAAAGCCCTATGTAGATCGTCTGGATCACCATCGACAGAAAACCTTTTGGTGGAGGCAAGGAACACGGCGCAGTTATCGTCTTCGCCTCCCTTCATCGCATGAAACGTAGACACCTTTATCCGAGCGGGTGCAAGGATGTCCTCGCCCCTCGCTTCTAGCATCTCAATATAACGAGCCTCTTGCCCGCTTAGGTTTAAAGCGCGGGCAGCATCCGCTTCAAGGGGAACAATCAAACCAAAGTTTTGAGATAGGTTTTGATAGTTCAAGACATCCTCTTCGTGGACCGCGTCAAGAAGTTTCTTAGACCCATGCTTGACCGAGGCCGATGTACCACGCTTTGGCATAGCGTCATACATCGCGATAGTCTGGGACTTGGTAATAGATCCACCAGCCTGAAGCTGCCGCCATGAGGCAAGAGCATTGGCAGTATCAGTGCTGACGCTCTTTCTGGTCTTTAGGTTACACATGTACCCCATTTCCATAATCTTAATATAGATCTGCTTGGCGTAGGAGTTGGTTAATGCCATCACGGTCCATGAACCTCGCTCCAAGGGCAGGTCGTACACAGACATAACAGATCGCACATGCCCTTCTTGATCTGTTGGCTTAAACTCTTTGGGTTGGCGGTAAGAGATCCGCTTTACAACACGCTGCGATAGACGGTGCACAGCTTTAGGCATACGATATGACTGTGTAAGCACACGCTTGTTATCTGATGCGTTGAGAAACAGCTTCAGATCAACGCCTGCCCAACGGTGCACAGCTTGGTCATCGTCCCCAGCATAATAAGTAAATGCAGAGTTAGCAGACATCTTGGAAACCATATCCCACTGCAACGGCGTGAGATCCTGTGCCTCGTCAACGATCAGCAGGTCTAGGTCCGGGGTTTCAATATCTTGGGTGTAAGTGTCGATCATGTCTGTGAAGTCAAACTTCATCATGCCTTTTTTGTACGCCCGAAGGTTCTCATCGATCTTCTCCAGCATAAAGAAGTGCAGGTTGTAGTCGCCCGCTTCTTTAAATGCTTTCTCTAAAGGTATCTTGCTGTACCGCGCCTTGGTGATAATCTGGACGTACTGCGTCCCTGTCCCACCAGACGGAGGAATCACCATACCTTCCTCTGGGTTTACAAAAGTGACTCCAGAGAAGTCCATGTTCAATTTATCGGCAAGAAAATCCCAGTCTGATTTGGCCATAACGTCCTGATGTTGCAGACCAAGACCCCTGAAAGCAATGGAGTGCAGCGTTCTAAAATACGGAAGTTCTTTGTAGTTTAAGCCAAACTGCTGACCCGCGCGGTTGACGGCCTCCTCTACGGCCTTCTTTGTAAAGGAAACAAACGCGATTCTTTCAGGGCGGACACCTTTAGCTAAAGCGTCCGACACTAATCCAATGAGAGTATATGTTTTCCCTGTACCAGGCGGGCCAAAGATAAGCTGATTATTCATGGGTTCTTGGCCGAGACTTCAGCCACTCCTCAATGTCCTCGGAATACCAACGGGTTGCACTGTTGATACCAGTCTCTTTGTCCCCATTCAAAACAATAGGCTTGGGAAACACTCCGTCATTCACCCATTTGTATATGGTAGACTTTGCCACACCAAGTTTGGTGCTTATGTCGCTGATCTTCAGCAGCGGTTTAGAAAGGAACGTCATAATTATTCTCCTCTGAGTCTACAAAGACTGCCATTTCTATAAAGTCTGGAACCCACCAAACACGAAGCGTGGTTGGACTCCCGTCTGCCTTCTTAATATTATAGTGGCCTTCACAGGGCGCACCATCGTTGAGCGCTTTTATCTGTTGCTGAACTTGGCCTCGGTTGTATGCAGAAAAACCACGGCTTTTTAGGAAGTCCATAATACCCCCAATAGTAAAGTTAGTACGCCCGTTGTTAGAGTAAGGCTTACCCATGGTCATCTCCTCTGGTGCCACAGCCCGCATCCGGCCACTACAGTACAGTTTAAGAACCTCTTTAAACTGCCCCGCCAAAGTCAATTCTTCTGGAACGTCTAGCTTTGTAGACTGATCCATCAAACCACCAATCAATACCTGCCACTTAGCCGGTTTAACCAAGGGTGGCATCAAGTGTATTTGATCCATGCAAGCCCGTTGAAATAACGATTGGTTCTGCAACTGCTCGGTAGATAGTTCAATGCGTTTGCCAGCAACGTCCATGAAGTACAGGCGAGGCTCTGATAGCAGGATCGTAAGGCCGCTAAGAGGTACGCTGTCAGGCTCTTCAGAACCTATGCCAAAGGGGCGAGTCTTGCAGATTGTCTTGTCACAGAAATCTTTTAGTGGACAGGTGTTGCAGGTGTAGAAGTATTCCTTCTTCTCCAACGAACCTTGGATCACCATGATCTCAGAGGCACCAAGCGGCTTGGCACATAAGATACGATTGTACTCCTCAAGATGTTTTTTCCAATCGTCCGGCCACTTGAGTTTGCAGTAAACCCCAACAGCAAACATTGTGATGTTCCTGTTCTCGGATATCTTTCCTTGGCTCGACATAATCTCAAGGCAATACGGCCCATCGGTAAAGTGCTTGCGCTCTCCGCCGAACTTCAATGCGTTCAAGTCGGAGGCAGAAACCCTCATCATTTCTACAGCGTTCAAAAACTCTTCCAGTTCCATCGCCTCGTGCTTAACGTTAAAGCAATAGCGAACCGTTTCTTCAGAGTTAAAGTAAGGCATGTTGATGAAGTTCCCTACATCTCCACGTTCCGTAAGGATTTTATCCTGCTTCGGAAAGATCTCGCAGCCAGAGAACCCAAGCGCGATAGACATCTCTGTTAGATATTCCCTGATCAAAGACGCTGGCTCCCAGCCTTTCAGGAATAGAAAGAGGTGTGCGCCTCCCGACTTTGATCGGCAGTGCAGCAGGGGTAGTTTCATCTTACGGATCTTAGCACCTAGCGCCTTGTGGTCTAGGTCATAGGTATCAATATCTAAAGCCCCAAACTTACACATGTTATCTTGATTAATAGGGATCGCCCCGACCCCATGCTTCCCATCTATGTGTGCTTGAACTTTTTCCACAGTAATATTCTCGCGGACAATGCGGCTGTTCGCATCTACCTTTCCTGTCCGGCCTACTCTGCCGACAGTAGTCTGTCCGTGGCCAGCGCTTGATCCCTCAAAGGCCGACAGTAGTCTTTCTGCTAATGACATAGTTGGCTCCTAGTGAAAACGTGGTGTGCTACGCGCAAACATGGCACACCACTGGCTGCTTAGAACGGGATAGAATCATCCTGTTGCGAAGAGGTTGAGGGCACCTCTTCCGAAGCAGCTTTCACTTCGCCCGCCGCGATAGACTTGCGGAAGGCCATAGCTTCTTGGAGCAAGTTACGGTTGTCTACCAGACTAACTTTCTCCACTTGGTAGTTGTTCCACGAACCTTGGTCATTGCTTTCCTCGGTGGTGGTCAGCTTCCACATCGTTGCAAAAACGGCTGGGGTCACCATCTGCCCTGATGCGGGATGCTTGATCTTTTGCATGGCAATCTGTGTCTTCCAACGGCGCGACACTTTCAACTGTGTTGACTTCATGTCAATAACAGCAGGTTGGCATGAGCCGTCCGCGTCTACAATCAAACAAAAGTGTTGATCGGATTTCACAAGTTCATTACCATTCGGCAAAACTTCTTTTGATCCAACGCGCTGTGTCTGTGTTAGTCGTGGATCGTTTGGTGAGATCTCGCCTTTGAAGCCGCCTCCCATGTCACGCGGTACAAACTCCAGATACTTAGTAGTTTGGAAACAAGGCACAACAGTCACGCCCTCTTCCCCTGCCCAGTGCTGACCAGTCACGGTGTTGAACAGGTCACCTTGAGCCGCACCCTCGATGAACTCAGACTTCTTCTTGTTCAACTGTGGTGACAAAGCTTGCAAAACCCGAACGAACGGGATCTGCATCTCACTGCTGTCAAAGGCAGCGCCCTCACCAGCGGTTTCAAAGATATCGTCAAGTACGTCTGTGCTTAACTCTGCGTTTTTTTTCGTTGCTACTGCGTTAGCCATTGTTCTTTGCCTTTCTAATTGCATCATCTTGACGCTTCATGTCTGCTTTAATCGCATCGTCTTCAATGGACCGTTCGATCAAGTCATCTTCACACGCTTCCTCAAAAGTCATGATTCCAGATTCATAGTTTTCTTTTGCACACCAAGCGGCATCATCGCTTTTCGCCATATCGTCCTCGTCGTACTCTAAAACCGAGACGCGATGCATCTCTTCCATCTGCTTTTGTTTTGAAATTCCCATCACGCTTTCCTCCGAATTTCTGCTGCGTTTGCAATGAATGCTCCAAACATATCAAGGTCGATGGGTTTGCCATCTGTTACTCGTTCCTTAACGAACGCCTTCAATGTGCTTGGGTGGATGTGGGTCTTGGTTGATGGGTGGAATCCTCTGTCTTCCAGCATCCCTACAACGTCGCCCGCTAGATTGTCTTCGCCTTTACCAAAAGTCAAAGTCACATCGTTCTTGATGATGTCATCAAGGCCTTGTGATCGAAGCCATTGGAAAGCTTCTTCCTTCCTGTCCAAGGGAATTGATGCATGGACCATCATCTTTCTACTGACGGTGATACCGTCAACATCAAGGCGTTCAATGCCCATCTCATCCATCAGTGCAGGGATATTCTCAACAGAGAGTTTATGCTTCTCAGATTTAAGATGCTTAAGATGCTCTTCTGTAGTGTCAATCTCGCCCTCTACTTTACGCAGCATACGGACCAGGTCGCTTAGGTTTCGGCTAGTGTTGGTGTCGATGGGGGCGAGAGCTCCCGCCTCATCAAACATGTCTTCAAAGATATCAGTCATAAGTTTTATCCTCTTCAGGGTTGGGGTTGACGAACAACTATTTTGCCCGTAAGGTGACCTTAATGGAGGATATAGATGACTGTCAAGTACAATTTTAAAACTATACCATATGATCACCAACAGACTGCAATGGACCTTGCGGGACAGCGTGATGCCTTTGGTTTCTTCATGGAAATGGGAACCGGGAAATCAAAAGTCCTGATCGATAATATCGGAACTCTGTATCTTAAAGGTGTTTTAAATTTTGCCTTGGTGATTGCCCCCAAGGGGGTGTACCGTAACTGGGTGGCAAAAGAATTACCAGAGCATATGTCAGATGATGTAAACTATCGAGTCATCCGATGGGTATCGGGCGGCAACAAAAAACAACAGGAAGAAATGCGCTCCGTCCAAGATACCTTTGATGGGTTGACAATCTTCGTGATGAACGTTGAAGCCTTCTCGACACTCAAAGGGCAGAGGGCCGGTGAATGGATGGGTAAACGCTTTGGATCAAAAGGTGTGATTGCCATCGATGAAAGCACAACAATAAAGAATCACTCAGCTAAACGAACCAAGTCCCTGCTAAAGATATCATCTATGTACAAGTATCGTAGACTGCTAACTGGATCTCCCATAACCAAATCCCCGCTGGACATCTATGCTCAAGCAGCGTTCCTCGGACCTCGGCTCTTAGGGTTTGATTCTTTCTACGCATTCCAAGGGCGCTACGCCGTATTAAACAAACGCAAGATGGGCATGAAGTCTTTCTCTCAGGTTGTTGGCTATCGCAACTTAGACGAACTCACCACCAAGATTGAATCGTTTAGCTACCGCGTCCTAAAGAAGGACTGCTTGGATCTTCCCGAGAAAACATACACCATTCGTTATGTTGGTATGACAGACGAACAGTTTACATACTATCGGGACATTAAGAACTATGCCTTGGCTCAGATCGATAACGGGGAACTCGTTACCGCTCCCGCTGTGATCACGCAGTTGCTTAGATTGCAGCAGGTTCTATCTGGACACCTCAAGACTGATGATGGAAACATGATCACGTTCCCGTCATCTAGGCTCAAGGCTCTTGAAGAAATAATTGAAGAGCACAGCGGCAAAGCAATTATCTGGTCTAGGTTTCGCCACGACATACGAATGATCACAGAAATGTTGAACAAAAAGTTCGGTCCCGGCTGTGCTTCCGCTTACTTTGGTGACACACCTGACGAGGAGCGTAACAACATTGTTCGAGATTTCCAAAACCCAGATCACCCACTTAAATATTTTGTCGGTAACCCGGCGACTGCTGGATACGGTTTGACTCTGACCGAAGCAAACCTCGTGGTATATTACGCCAATGATTTTAACTTGGAAACAAGGATACAATCGGAGGACCGCGCACATCGGATTGGTCAACGCAACCCCGTAACATACATAGACCTAATCACCGAGGGTTCGATTGACGAGAAGATCGTCAAGTCTTTACGGGATAAGATTGATATCGGTGCCAAAGTACTGGGAGAGCAGGCCAGAGAATGGCTGACGCTAACCCCCATCAAAGGAGATTGATGATGATTAAAGAAACGATGCCAGAGATTGATGAGAAAGTAGCAGGCGAAGTCACAGAAATTATGGTGGAGTATCGCCGTGGCATTCAGAACTTGGCAGGTGCCATGCGTAGGATGGCTAAGGTAACAGGATTACCCCCTGAGATCTGTAAAGTTATGCTGTCGGGCCTAAGCCGAAATAACATTATAGATATCAGAGGGTATAATAAAGTTCCTAAACAGTTTCCAAATTCATCTCAGTATGTACACGGCGAATCATCACCGACAACTGACGAGTCATAGCCCGCTGTTCTTTGTCTGCAATCTGGCGTAACAATTCGTGATCTTCGGGCAGTAGTGCTACGTTCTTGAATCTTGGTTCTTGCATAGATGGTAAACTCCTTTTGTTGTTTACCATCTATAGCCTAGTTACACTAGGTCGTCAAACCAATCAAAGTTGTTGCAATAGTATTCGGTCTTTTTATCGTTGCCGACTATGATTGCCATTTCAATTTCACCGTGATTCAGTAAACTTTTAACAGACATTCTTACAATTGCTTCGGTTAACCCAGCCTTCTCCGCAATCATCTCAACGGTCAATGGGTTGCTGTCTTCCAGCAAATCCTGAATAACCTTGCGCGGGGCAGCAGTGGCAGGCTCGGTGCGAAGTTTATCTGCGTCACACTCCACGCGCATCGCTCTCCACGCAACTTGCTCTTGTTTGTCTGGGTAGTTTGGGATCACAAAAAAGTTCTTTGTGTCGCCCATCGAAAGGCCAACAGCACTTACGATGCGAGAGTTAATAAAGATTACTTCGCCCGTCTTTACTGATGTTGCAAATGCAGAGTTAGTGTATGTGATTTGATCTACGATAGCTTCAATTACTTCCGTCGTCATTAGTTTCTCCTTGGTGATTGCGGAGATCTCTTTCCGCCTGTTCTAGTTTATGTTGCGCCCCAATAAAGGCAGGGCCTACCGCATTTAAAAATTCTATGTAAGCTTGGTCGCGTAGGTGTTTAAGCATAATTAGTTTTGTGTCAGGGACTACGGTAATAAACCCATCGTCCTCAATGTTCGGGTCGAGCATTTTATGGTCGTCATCCAATACCCATTTAGCCATCTGTGGTTCCCTTTCTATGTTTCAGTATGCTCCTCTGCATACGCATCGCTGACAAAAGAAGCTAAGTAGTGACACATCTGCATATCTTTCGGCAAAGTGGCCACTAACCAAAGCGCCTCTTCCTTGGTCAAAGCATCAAAGACCTGTAACATCCTCCCTAGATCTGCGTACTTACGCCCCAGCTTCTTTAGCAGATGTACCGCTGATCTGGAGGGGGGAGCTTTCTCAGGAGGGGGGAGTAATTTATCTCGTCGAGCTAAGTAAATACCCGTCGATACAATATCAGTTTTAATCCCCATAATTTCCGAAATCTGCTTGTTGTTGTAACCTTCTTTGTGAAGCTCAATCATTTTAAGTCTGCGTTCTGGTACAACTTTAACCCTAAACCTTTTTACTACTGCGTTTTTATAAAGCATTAATTCATCCTCTGTTTTTTTAATTTATCGTCGAGAAAAAGGTGTGTCTTAATTAATAGTTTCACAACTTTGGATATTGGTAAACCATTAACCCTTGTAAAGAGAGCCAATGACGTGGCTAAAAGGTGCGCCATGTCCGCATCGTCTTCGGCATACGAATCCGCAATCGTTAGTATGGTAGATACAACTTGGCCGTCGTTCATAGGTTCTGGCAGATTAGCAATGCACCTAGAGATCAGCATTTGTATTTTCTCTTCATCATCCATTGTTTGCCTCATATACCGCACGGGCAAAGCCGCGAGGTGTTGCGGATCTGATGTCTTTAGTACGCTGGGACTTGCCCCCAAGCTTCATCATAGCCTTGGAATAACCGTTACCGTAGTACGCTTCTGGATCCACGGCCCTCGGCTCTGGCATCTTAAAGCCATTGCCTGTCCACAAACAGGTCGCCTTCTTGTATGCGTCCTGCGCGGGGATGTATTCGGGCCAGCGTGGGTGCTCGGCCTCGGCCTCTGGTATGTAGCCGCCGTATTCGTATGGATGGAACTTATGGTCAGGCTTGCGCCACTTCGTAGCTAAGACCGAAATCGGGTTCTCCACAAAGAAGGGCACAACCATGCTGTTGAATAGCTTGGCACACCACACCGCATACGACACCGCCTCGTCTTGAAATGAGGGGTTGGCCTGACGTTTCTTCTCGAACCACGCAGCACCAGACACAGCCATGTCAGTGCAGACAGGGAAGGCCATTCCAAAGACGACATTTGAATTACTAAAGGTATCCTGTATGCCGTTTAAAGTTTTGTGGTCGTGCAAATCTGCATGGATGTAATTAATAGACCCCCCACTTTCAAAGTTCTCGTGTTTATATTCCCAGTTGGGGGCCTCTTGTTTTTTGTGTTGGATATCGTAGGCGTAGCAGGAATATCCTGCCTCGGCCCACGGGCGTAAAGCCTCGCCTGTAAAATCATATAAGCTAATAACTGTTTTCACTTTGTCCTCCAATCCCAGTATGAAATTCCGCCGCTGATTACAGTGGAAGCCCACCATACCCATGGCATATCCCAGCCAGAGATGTCTGCAACGATAGACAGAACGCCGTAGCAGCCAACATAATAGATCACATAAACAGCGACCGCTGTCATTATCTCAACCTTTTGTGATCGCAGCATTTCTCTTCTCCATGTAAGGGTTTGTTTCATCAACGCAGTCCTCGCATTGACCTTCTTCGTTTACGTCTTCCTCAAAGACGGCCTTATCGCAGATCGAGCATAAGCACATTTCTAATTTATCGAGCATCGACATAATCGCCATCCTCATTATATTCCAAGCCAAGTTCCTCAGTGATCCACGACATCGCGGTGTTGATCTCGTCCCACTTTTTCTCGTGATGTTCATTGTCATAAACGGCCCCGTCTTCGGTGTAGTCCGCGTAATCTTCCAGAGCGGCCCATACAGTCACAAGCCACGAACCTTTGTCTGCTTTAGTTAACATCTTTTTCTCCTATTTCTGTATCATGTTCTTTCGTATCCATTTCCTCCCACGGGGCTTTTAGTAAAGTTATTGGCGCTGTTGCCCGCCTCTTGTCTAAGGTCTTTGGGTTGTAGGTATCTATAGATTTATGGCGTATCCGTTGGTACATCTATGCCCATCCCCCTTTGTATAAGTTTCAAAAAGCCCTGTTCAAAGATCTTGTGGTAAGTCTCAGGGGACAGATCAAGGGTGACTGTAGCTGACCCATCCTCGTGATCTACTATACCTGTTACTTTAATAGCGTCATTCATCATTGGTCTCCTTTATATGTTTGCGAAATCGTTTGTTATATGCACGTTTGATCTTTTTTAACTGACCACTTTTCCACAGCAAAAACTTCCTCGCCTTAGTTAGCCCATCGTATTCATCGCCGCCTTTCATTGGTATTCGTTTAGTCATCCTTAATTTTCCAAGCCTTCCAGACAGTTATATTTGTCCCCCACTTACCAAGTTTTCGTTCACCACTATCCATAAGGAACCCTTCTTTTCTAAGTTCACTCAATCTTGGTTTCACAGAAATTTCTGCCTTATTAAGGATTAGACTAACCTCTTCAACTGTCAGGCTTTGGCCTGTGTTAAAAAGTTTGCGAACCTCTTCTCTGATAGATATTTTACCTTTTACATTAAAATTTGCAGCCTCTTCACTACACGAGTTTAGTTGGTATCCAATATTTTCTTCAGTGTATCCCATCTTTATTCTCCTTTTTTAATACTACCCTGATATCACTACCGCCCATTTCTGGTTGGTTACTAATATTATGGTATCATTTCTCCAGCCATGCTGGCCGTGGTTTTGGTCTTTGGCTTATGCCAAGGCCCTTGCTAGGTATGGCGCTCTTTTCACATTGCGCCATGCTATTCGTAAAGTACGTTTTAACGTAATCGTGATAAATCACCGCAGACGCATCACCGCACGCCTTCATCGAAGGGAACAACAAGCGGCTCTGCATCTGCTGACCATTGACGAATATAGTCAGGACTAAAACTGTCCAGTAGGTCATTCATCCAACCAATCTATTTTATACTCATGGTCTACTGTTAGGCCCATCACAGACATGGTGATCTGTGATCTGCACTCCTCAAACCGCTCCTCGAGGGACACATTGCTGTCCTCGTTCGCAGCCATTTCTTCCCTGCACCACTCCATGATCACTGTGTGGATCTGGTTCATTAAATCATTCTCGGTCATTCTTCGTCCTCCTCAATTTCACCTGCGCCACCGCAGTTCTGGCATGATTGCCAATCGCTTTCAAAACCACCCACATCATCTTGAAACGAGCGGTAAGACCACTTCTCATATTCCATTTCCCCTACGCCCTCGCATTCGGGGCAGCGTCTCAGTCCCATCACTTCTCTCCCATATAGATTTCCAAAGCCTCTTCAAAAGGCAGGTCGTTTAGGATCGTGGGCCTCGGCTCTCGCACCTTGATCCTTTCATTGTTCTCAAACCCTGTCGTGTACATGGTCGAGCCGTCTTCCGTGTATAGGATTTTGGTTTTAAACAAACGATACAAATCCCTCTTGGCCAAGTGCCGATCCAACTGCTTGCCGCACCAAAGTTCTAACGTTTGCTCCATGCCGTCAGGGAAATACGGGCTCGGCAGTTTAGGTAGTCGAGCAAAGAACGCGTCGATCTCCTTGAACTTGGCGTTCCAATCGCCCTTGTAATTTAAATTGCGGTGGAACGCATCTGGCCCCCCTTGGCCTTCATTGATCGCCGTGGCAAAGAACTTGCCATCGACATAAATCTTACCCTCATAACAGGCGGTCTCTTGGCTCATGAACTTAGCGTATTTAATTGATTTTAGTTCCAGTCTCATTGGTTCTCTCCTACCATGATGCTTGATAATAAACTGAGCGCCACTGGCTCTCAGGTTGTTGACGCAGCCACTCGCTGGCTGCAACAAAGGTCGCCGCGTGCGACTCTTTCTCGCCTCGGTACTTATCCCAAATCTCATCGTTACCAAAGAAACAGCCCGTGCTGCCCTCGTTAGGTGTAAGCTTCTCAGCCATGATCGCCTCGGCAATCGCAACCAAGTCTCCCTCTTCAAGATCAATGCGCTGGCACTCGTCCACGCCATCAGCAAAGGTGTCCACGATATAGACATGAAGTGGGGAAAACTTGCGCCAGTAACCAAGTTCTACCTCAAGCTGCTGAATGCGGTCGCCGTCCAGATCAAGAGGGCGGTCGATCTTATGGCTGGGGAAAAACTTCTCCCCCGTTAAATACATATCTAGGCCCATTAGTTGATCCCCTTTACAATGTTCGCAATGTGAGACAGACCCTTGGTCATGCCCTCAAGGCTGTTGGGGTAATTGGTCTCAATAGTCCTCCGAGGCCCGCTTGTGCCGTCAACCTGCATGATGCACAAAGCAAAGGGATCTTTCTTCGTGCCTACAAACACCTTCAGCATTGTGTTGAAGTTATCGCCATACAAAGCCAAGCTTGGCTGCTCCTCGTTCTTATCGCTGTCGTCCTCGAACCTCGGATCTAGTAGCTGCACATCAGAGAATAGATCGAGATTATCAAAATTGGGGAAATACTTTAGCATGATGTTTCCTTAAGTTTAATTAATGTTGTTTAGTAACTACAACTTTATCGTCTGATTTATTATTTGGCAAGGGGTTTTATTGGGGGAATAAGCAGGATTATCGGGCCTCGCACCTCGAACCTTGGCCATTTGAATTACCTATATAGTCTTTTTCCCATAAGAATTGATAAAAATAAAAATAAAAAATTAGTGCTGTAATAGTGTAATAAGTGTAATAACACCTCTTTTAGTTAACAAAAACAGAGACTTAATTTATTACATTTTAAATACAATATTACACTTTATTCATTTGGTACAGCCCGTGGCTAACCTACTTTTTTTGACTTTTGAAAACCTAATTCCTGTGGGAAAACAACTATATAGGGAAATCAAATGGCGGCTAAGTGTTGTTTCTTTTGGATCTCAGGCTTGATTTTTTGACCTCCTCAAAACAGCCGTTTTTGCCCTGTTTTTGCCCTTTTTAGGGGTGTTTTGCCCTGTTTTTGCCTGTTTTTGGTAGGTTAAAATTCCCTGTTAAAGGGCGGGCAACCCGTGTTATATGTAGAAAGTGACCAACATCGGGGGAAACTGATGCCGAGTATTAAGACTAAAATCGAGGAAGAACATGGCCGAAAGCTAACAAACAGGCAAATGTCCTTCGCTAAATTCTTTGTGGAGGGCGTATATTCAAACGCTGAGTGTGCAAGAAAGGCTGGATATGCCGAGGACGTTGCCGCCAAGCAAGCTTCTATCTTGTTAAATGGTCGTGACTATCCTCATGTTTTGGAATACGTCACCGAACTTCGGGAAGAACGCGAACGCCGTTATGGTGTGACCATGATGGGACAACTTGAAAGACTGCACCGTCTATCGAAAGCAGCCGAGGACGCTGGATCATTCTCTGCCGCCATCAACGCTGAAAAGATCCGTTCCGCTTTGGGTGGTCTTACTATTGACAGGCGCGAAACAATCAACACCATTGATGCACTGTCGCGTGACGAGATCGTGGCCAGACTGTCCGACCTTCAACGCAAATATCCACAGGCCTTCCAGATCGAGGGCACAATGAAAGATGTGACCAATGTCAAAGGGCCCAGAGGCGAACTTTTGGAACCAGATCAGGGCGAACTTGCCCAAGAAATCTTTGGCGACAAGGATTGAGAACAAGCACGGCGGCGGTATTCCTGATGTGCATTTACTGATGGACGGACTACCAATTTGGATTGAACTTAAAGTAACGAATGCCAATGCAGTAAAATTGTCACCCCATCAAGTCGCTTGGCATACCGCTTACTGGGCCAGAGGAGGCCTCTCGTTCATCTTAGTAAAGACCCTCGGCTCCCGTAGCCTATTTTTGTTTCGGGGCTCTGAGGCGCTTCCCTTGGCCCGTGGAGGGCTATCCGAGGCTCAAGGTTCGCGGTTCGAGGGCCTTGCGCCTTGTTTCTCGGCCTTGCGCCTTGCGTCCTTGGAACATTATTCGGCTGCCTTGCGCCTTGCGCGTGATGCGGGCCTTGCGGGCCCTGCGAACGACAACCTTGCGCCTCGCACCTTGCTTAAAGAATAAAAACCCCCGACCCGAGGGCCGAGGGGAGGTGGCCGCGCACCTAGGCAGGGAGGGCGCGGCTGGCAATTCTAGTGTTCTACTATGGCAATGGACTTGGCAAGGGCAGATCCTTTGCAAAGCTTGCACGCGGTACACTGGACGCGGCGGCCAGCCTCTTTGGACGCTGGACAAAGCGCTTCGTTTTGCTTGTCTAGCTGGCCGAGGTCCGCAATTACGCGAAACGTGCGCCGACCTGCTTCCCAATGCATGACCGCTTGCGCGTGATTATCTGCGCTTTGCATCGCGATATCTGGACGCCAGCCCGATTGATGACTGTACGCGGTAAAAGTGTCAGCTTCCGAAAGTAACTCTTCCCAAACGGCGGGCGGGACGGCAGCGGGGTCGCCATATGTCCCAACTCGCACAAAGCGCTTGCGCCCGATAGACTTGCGGGCGGCGATATTGTCCGCCATGGCGTAAACGCCGCGCAAAAAAGACTTGTAAACAATCAAAACACCTTGGCCAAGGTTAACATAGCAACGGCGCTTAACCGCTTGCTTGCGGTTTGGGTCAGTTGTCACTTCCCCGCGCATGGCGCAATTCCCGCAAATGCTAAAATCCGCGCCCGTTTTGCTTGCTTCTAGGGGATTGATACCGTCGACGAGTATATAAGTCTGGACAACTTCGCCTGTTTTTGTGTTGCGCTTCGAGTAAGTCGCAATAACTACGATAGGTTTACCATCCAATAGGCTAGGCCCCTTGTATATGATGCCGCTTTTCATTTTGTTTCTTCCTTGGTTAAAATGCATAATTGCATGGGTTTAATATATATTAATTGTTTACCGTCCACAACATTTAAATTCTAGCGCCGGTATTTTTCGCCTTGCGCCTTGCGCGCCGGTCTTGCGCCTTGCGCCTTGCGCGCCTCTTTTAAACTATAAACGCGCCACAATGGGCGCGGGCCGAGGGCCGAGGCAAAAGAAAACGGGGGCCGAGGCCCCCGCGTCTTAGTCCTCCATGGTTTCCAACATGCTTTTAAACTCTCGGCTTGCCTCGATCACGGCATCGCGTTTAACTCTCTGAAGCTTTTCCAACATTCCTTGGGCGCGATAGTTTGTTTCGTCGCCCTCGGCCAATGGCTTGATCATCTCGATCAAGTTTCCGATTTCCCCGAGGTCGATCTCAACAACCATGGTGATCGAGTGCTCTCTGACATATGACTTTTGCATTGTGTTTCCTTTGGTTAAAAGGCTTGATTGCCTATTGATAGAATAGCAAAGTTGGGGGCCAAGCACAACATAAATCTTTTGCCTTGCGCCTTGCGCCTTGCGGGCTGGCCGGCCGGCCCTGGTGCTAGTTCCCTGGAGCGCGGAGCCCGCATATAGCGGAGCGCGTAAGGGAACGGGGGCCTATGCCCCCGCCTGGTCTTTCCCCTGGATAACGTTCGGGGCCTATGCCCCCGCCTCTGCCCATAGGCTAATCGCTGCTACTACCAGCATCATCGTTGCGCATCCGGCAAACAGTGCCACGTTGCCATTTAATATTGCCAGCACGGCGCTAGCGCCAAGCAATACACCGGCGCAAGCCAATGCTAAAAGAAAGAATATACGTTTTGCCATTGTGTTTCCTTTGGTTAATCATGCGTTGGTGCATGGGATGCTGGCCCCGTAGGGCCAGACACCGATACATCAAACCATACTAAACAGACCGTATTGCTCGATCCAAGCTTCCGAGGCCCATGTACACCGGCCATAGCGTCTAACATTCACAGCATAATCATCTCCCATATCGCCGCGTGAGCCGGTCGCATCGCTATACGCGGCAACGAACCAGCGAGCAAACGGATCTTTCTTTTCGCTCGCCGGTGTTTTGTATGTCTTTAAAATGTGCCACTTGATGCCGTTGCCTTCGAATATAGCGTATGGTTCATCTACTGGACGGGTTTTTGCTAACTTGTTTGCCATTGTTTTTCCTTTTCTATGTTGATTAACGTGCCCCTATTGTATCTCAACAACAACAGGGGCACAAGTATTTTAGGCTAGTTTATCAAGTTCGGCGATGATCTTGTCATACATCTCCGCCGCCTCTTTTTGCCTGTCGGACATGAGCAGCATGACCATGAACTCGAGCTTGAACTTAATGCGGTTGCCGGTGCTTTGCTGCGATGGGTTAAGCCGCGTCTTTGTTTCTGGGTCTTTCATATCGATTGCCATTGTGTTTCCCTTTCTGGGTTAGCGTGCGATGGTGCACGGGATGCCTGCCCCTCGGGGCAGGTCACCGATGCATCATTAGCGGATCCAAGCAAAACGGTTTTGGATGTGCTCTTTGCGGATGTGCTCTTTGACGGTCACTTCTTTGAACTCGGCATAGCCGCTCTCAACAGCGAGCTCGCGACGCGCGGTCTTGTGAGCCTGCAGGTCTTTGATCAGGCGGTCGATGATCTCGAGCTCGCTGCGTAGGTCTTGGCGAAAGTCTACTCCGTGGCTGTCGGCTTCGATCTGCAGGCGCAAGGTTGTCATTGTCATGGTTCAGTTCCTTTTGTTAAGATGGGCTTTCCGTCTCCCATACCCAAGGTATGGACCCTCAGTTGTTGATAGTCAACAACAAAATGCATTTAATTTGCCCCATATTGCATTTATTTTACGCCGCATCGCAGCAATCAAACCCAGGGTTTCGCCGCGCCGCAGCGCCCCGCGCTGCTCTTCATGCCGCAGCGCGGCATCGGGGGTTACTAGCCGCGCCCGAACGCTCGCGCGTCGCGGGCCGCCGCCCCCTCACCCCCCTTTTTAGGGGGGTAGTGCAGTATATGCGACCTATATACATGGTATCTCAAATTCAATCTGAGATAATACCGTTCCCGACCTTTGTTGCCCTTCCAAAAAATATCGGGTCCAATTTCATTTTGACCTTCCCAAAAATATCCAATACAATTTCGTTTTCAAACCAAGGAGCAAGGACCGTGAGCCAAGTAATACCATTCAAGCAGGACGCTGATTTTGACGCGCACAACGACCACGCTACGTCTGTATTTAAGTCTGACTTAGGAGCGTTGATCTCGCACCTTGAATCTTTGGAGTTGGAGAGGGCTGACGTTTCTCGTGAGATTACGGACAACTATGTGATTGCCAAATCCAAGGGTATGAACGTCAAGGCTATCCGCAAGATTCTTGCGGAGCGCAGGCGTGAGAAGGGCGAGTTAGAGGAAGAGAAGGCTGTTATAGAGCTTTACAAATCCTTTTTGGGGATGTAGTTTTTAGGTACGGCGGTCCTCCCCCGCTGTACTAACTAAGGGGTCGCATGGTATAGATGCGTTTTCGGATCTGGTTGAAGCTAACCAAACTGCGCCACAGTCCACTTATTTCAACCTATGTGCGGCCCCTTTTTTATTTTAGTGCTATACATCCGGACTTGAACGTGTAATACCAGTTCAGGGGAGATGATTATGCCATATAAAGATCCAATTATCCGCGCGGCTAAGAACAAGACTTATAACTTGACTTGGTACGAGGAGAACAAGGAGCGGCACAAGGCCAACGCTAAGGAAACGAGAAGGCGCAATCGAGAAGCGTGGAACGAGTACAAGGCTTCGTTGAAGTGTGCTCAGTGTGGTTTTGCTCATCCTGCGGCTATAGATTTTCACCACACGGATTCGAGCACCAAGGAGGCTGAGGTTAGTCGTCTGGCTGGTGTTGGGAGTTACAAGCGTGCCCACGCGGAGGTTGAGAAATGTATACCTTTGTGTTCAAATTGCCACAGGATTCTGCATTGGGATGAGGGACGCGCATAGCGGCTTTGCAATCTTGTCCGAGGTCCGCGCACCTTGGATCTGGTATACCTCTGTTAAAGGAGATTACCATGAAGTTTTTGAAGAACATGTGCAGGGCGATTGTTAAGGCGCAGGAGATGCGTGCAATGGTTTGGCAGTTAGGCAACTTGACGGACGCTGAATTACGGGACATCGGCATTAACCGTTGTGATATTGTGAGAACAGTTTACGCCGGAAATTAATAGTGATATAGTTCCTAGAACCTCGAACCTCGGAGCTACATCATGGGACTATTTGACAAAGACATTGCAAACTCGTCTAAGGTTAGCGCCGAGGACAAGGCCAAGTATAAAGCCGCATCGGAAAAAGCTGACGCTAAAGAAGAAGCTCGGTATAAGTCTGGTCCTGACCGTGAGGAAATGGCTCGCAAACGTAAGATTGAAGCGATGCGGAAGAAACGGGACAAGGAAGAACAGCCCTCACATCGGTGGAAACCAAAACCTTCAGAAAGTGCAAAAGGTTCTTCCAAGAAAAGTTCCATGGATGATCTCTTAAAACTTATGCCTATTGATACTTTGGAAGAGCGTATCCGTAAGACCTACGGTCCTGACGCACCTAAACGTACAGGGGCGGGCGGTGAAGAATTACCCGCTGGTCTGAAAAATGGCGGTATGGTTAAAGGCGGAGCCAAGCAGGCAAACCGCACTGAAGCTTACAAGCGCAAGGAAATGGAGTACTCTGAAAAGATGTACGAGCAGAGCAAGCGCCCCAAAATGGATTACAAACGCGCTGGTGAGGAAGCAAGAAAAGGTGGTTCGACCTTTGCTGAAGGCGGCATGGTTCGCGGCAAGAAGTTCTCAGGCAATTACTAAATGGCTGATACTGAATTTCGCAGGGCGCTTTCACGGCAGGAAAGTACCGACAATTATGATGTCGTAAATTCTGAAGGCTACACTGGTGCTTATCAGTTTGGTCCAAAGCGTCTTGAGGATTTTAGTAAAGCTATTGGCCGTGAGATTTCAATGGACCAGTTCCGGCAAAGCCCGGAGTTACAAGAACAAGCGCAAAGGTGGCATGAGCAAGACGTTTTGCAATACGCCATGGACACGGGGCTTGATGCTTTTGTGGGCCAAGAAGTGGCTGGAGTAAAAGTTACTCCTAGTAGTTTGATAGCTATGGCGCATTTAGGTGGTAATTATGGAATGCGCCAGTTCCTTGAGAGTGGCGGAGAGTATGACCCGTCTGATTCAAACGGAACAAAGATCAGTGACTATGGTAAGATGTTTAGCGGAATGAACGTCGAGAACGTTAACCCGTCTGGTAGATCTCCTATTCCACAGGCTAGACCAGATGGACTGACTGTTCCGGCTGAGGCAGAAGATCCGCAGATGGAAGCCATTAGAAAATTACTAGCTGGAAAAAACAAATCAGAAGGTATACAGTCTTTAGCTATGGGGCAGCTTACCAATGCTATTGCTCCTGCGGAGGCTGTTCAATTAGAGGCCCCAAAAATGCAGGCAGGAAGAAAGACTTCTTGGGCTGATCGTTTGGGCATCACAAGTTTGTGGGGAAATTAAGATGGCGTTTTCACTATTCGGTAAACCCTTTGGGTACGCAGCGGGAGGCCAGGTCCAAGCACCTCGGACCGCGAACATTGCTGATCAGCACCACAAGCTTGCATATATCAACAACGAAGAAGAGGCATTGCTTCGCGCTCGTGGCGGCACGGGCCAAGCGGGCCCTGGTGGGATTCCTGCGTTTCCTCCGGTCAAGGGGAAGACCCAAGGAAGGTCAAATGCAGGTACTGGGTTTTCTGGTGGCAGCAGTGGCGGTGGCGGTGGCGGTGGCGGTTCTGACTCGGGGCAGGCAAATAATCCCCCTCCCAGCGGCGGCAACAATAACAATAGCGGCGGCGGTGGCAATCCCGGCGATCAAGCCAGTGGCGGGTACGGCAGTGGAAACTCCGGCGGCAACGCTGGTTCAAGCCCTCCCTCATCTACACCTTCAGGCCCAAGCCAAGCGGAAATAAACGAGCAGAACCGAATCAATCGTGAACGCGCTCAGGCCGAAGCTGATCGTAGAGAAGCGCAAGACCAAGCAATTCGTGATCAGATAGAGCGTGATCGCGCTGCTCAGGCCGAAGCTGATCGGCTGCAGCGTAATAGAGATATCGTAGCCCAGCAGCAGCAACAACCTACTACCTCATTCGACAATTGGTTAGAGCAAGCCCAGAATGTACGGGCCCTTCCCCCTGCAAGTACCATCAACAATTTTGACCCGTATCAAGTTGCAACGACCGACGGAAACGCTTTCAACTCGGCGGTGGAACAGTCAGTAGCCGCAGACGAAAAGAAGGCAGCAATTGAAGCCGCCGGGTTTACGGTTCAAGGGACTTCGGTAAAGAATGATCAAGGCGTTGTTGTTGGGAGTATATCAGATCCTATTAATAAATTCACCGGAGAACTATCTTTTGCGGGGGCCCCCACAGATACATTTGAAGGAAACCGTGGAGATTACTCTATGGGCACAGATCAGCAATCTGCCGCTTCAGTAAAACCTGCCGTTCCAGCAGCAGCAGCAGCAGGAATAGCCTCTGTAGGAACCAACTACGGTTACGAAACCAATCAAAAACGTTTGGACAAATATAAGCTTAATCCAGACGGTTATGCCGCAAATGACACCAGCAAAGAAGCTCGTTTGTCTCGTGCTCGCAATGGCGGTATGTCGGAGACAGATAACCCTCGCTTTGATAAAGATGGTAATATTGTTGCGGCTAAGGATGCCAAATATCTTGATGCGGCGGACATGTTTGATGGTGGAGGGCCTGGCCGCGCTGGTCCTGAGTTTCAAACTAAGTTCCAGTCCGTAAATAACACTTGGGCGGGGCAAGAGGGCGATACTGGGAACATTGGTTCCACACTAGGTATTACGCCAACAGGCTCTGGTCGTGATCCAACTGGCGCTGCTGCTTTCGTAGACAAAGGTGGAATACTAGGGGCGTTGGCTGGTGCGGTTCTAGGGCCAAACTCTTATGTACCACCTAATGCCGCGACAACCC
>Ga0208303_1000189_pt1 | contig 26080 bp, 32 predicted proteins | sample CB_VirMetaG_2_FD_184537 | JGI IMG/M metagenome (GOLD analysis project Ga0208303, IMG submission 184537) | Freshwater to marine saline gradient viral communities from Chesapeake Bay - CB_1504_2 Viral MetaG (SPAdes) (version 4) | ecosystem: Environmental > Aquatic > Marine > Coastal | place: USA... | reverse complement strand
AACGTGCTCCTGCACGATGTCCATCGCAGGCGCCTTTGCATTGACTTTTGTAATAGGTAGCCATCTTACTCGCCTGTGTTCAACAGTTCTTGCTTGGCTGCATCAATGTCTGCAGGTGTAATTTCTGGGTGCATTTCAAGTATTTGATTGTCAGTATAACCTTCCATAATCATAGCTTGAATGTGCTGGCTCCTATCTGCAGGAGTTGTAGTTGAGTGATCCAACGCCTCTTCATCATAGTCAACATCCATCCATTTTGCAATTTTCTTAGCAACTGCCTTTTGAATCTGTCTATCATTAGGTGCTGCTTCAGCTGCTACTTTAAGTTGATTGATTTCACTTGCAGTGTCACGAATGTTAAAGCTGCCTGGATAGTTGATTTCACCTGTCCACTCACGGTTTAGATAATCACACACAATGCGCCATATGTTCTCTTCAGCAAGTTCTAGGCTGTTGGCTTTGTTTGACAAGCGACTGTTAAGTAGTTGGAATTCTGTTTCCATTGCTACTCCACTCATTGTGCGACTTTCTGTTGCACGGACTGCTCCAGTGTTAGCTAGTTTGTCAATTGCATTGGTTGCATGATTGATTGCAGTGTATATTGATTCAACACTTGCACCATTAAACTCTAATAGGTAAGGTTTAAGTGCTGGATCCATTGACTCATCCATGTGTATGATTGAACCTGCACCAATGCCTGCGTTAGTGTCTGGTGTCTTTACTAGGCTTGGGTGAGTGTTAAGTCTAATGCTTTGTTCAACTTCACTGGTGCTGTTATAGATAAACTTTTGCAAATCTGCAATGTCTGAGATATCACTAAGTCCAATACCACGTAGACTTGAACGCTGGTTGTAGGCAATAACTGCTGGAATGTATCCAAGCTGATTGTCTTCAAGTATTTCTTCAATTATCCCATTTTCTTCTACATCAACAGTTGTGGTTTTGATAGCTACAGGTGTCCACTCTTTGATTACTTTAACACTACCATTAACGTCTTCAAGGTATTTAAAATAGTCTAAACTGTAGCGTCCGCTGGGCTGTCTAGCATATTCCCAGTCAAGCACTGTGAGAGGTGTTAGCATACTTAGATATGGACGCACACCTTGATCACGTTGATCCGCTAGTGTTTGGGCATTTACGTTGGCTTGTGTAACCATTACCCATGCGTGTCCATACACACTAATCCAAGTGTGTAGGTCATTCATAAACTGATCCATACTACGGTTTTCAAAGTCACAATCACGTAGGAATTCACGTGTCTCTGTCATGCCCTCTATTAAACCAAGCTCACGCTCAGGTGGTGTTCTAAACAAGAAACTATTGTAAACACTAACAGTTGACTGGCAGTGATTCTCTAGGGGTGTTGTTAAACATCTTGCCATATACTCAGCATGGCTTTCATTAACGTAACGTGTTAGGTGTCCTGCTTGTGAGTATTCTTGTCCGCCAATGTAGCTTTCTAAATAATACATCCAACGGTCTTGTAGTTCATGATAAACACTATTGCCTGATAATAGTCCATCAACTTCATTTTGTATTGTATCTGTTATATTCATTTTTGTTCCTTAAGATATTTTGTGTCCCCAACGGGCTGGTTGCTCTGTTTGTGCGACTGTTTTTCTAATAGGATACATAAACGCCACGCAATAACTCAAGGCATCAAACATATGGTCGTATCCTGAGTCTTTGTCCGGAACCATAGTACCTTCTTTAAACTGGTGCTTGTCTAAACACTCTATCGTATATTTAGCTGTCTTTGCTATATAGAGGTTAACTTTACCGTCTGCTGAACGAAAACGTGCGTTAATGGCGTTTATTCTATCCCTTACTGGGTCGTGCTTGCGCGGTGCTTTTACTACAAAGCCTGCGTTTTGTAGTATCAAGTGGTCACTCATTCCACTACTTGACGTTTGTCTTCTACTGCCACTAGGGTCAGGATAAACAAACACTTTTGAATTTGGATATCTACGTTTGATTTCCATGCTCATTTCGTCTGTGTTTGAGGCAAACATCTGTATCTCATCAATTACAGTGAGTGTTTGTGCATCCATTTGAACACTTATGGTTGCCACAGCTGGGTTAATGTTGAAGTCCATGCCCACGTGTATGATACTAGTGTTTGCTTGTTTGGGTTCGTCTATTACATGAACGTCTCTGGCAAATGCCCATGCTACTCTGTTTTCATATGTTTCAAAAGTAGCAAGGAATTCTTGATTGAACTGTCTCTCACTCATATCCTGCCGGGCTGCTAGTATTTCTTGCTCAGTAACAAAGCCACCTTGAACTGTTGTGAATTGAAATGCACTCCAGTCTGTGAGTTCTTTTGCACTAACGTACAAGTCATAGAATGGATTGCTTTTGCCTTTGGGTGTTCCAATAAACAATGCACCACCTTGTTGATCCGCTAGTGCAGGACGAACAATCTCACCCCATAGGCTTTCTAGTTTGCATTCAGCAGCTTCATCTATCACAGCATAACTTAGACTTACACCACGTAGTTTGTCAGGATCTTCTGCACCCTTGAGACTTATAGTGCTTCCATTCTTGAGTAGTATACTAAGTTCACTTTCATTAATCTTACTTACCCAGCGTAGGTCCAGGAGTCTACGTTTGAGAGGCTTCCAAAGAATCATCTTGGCCGCTCTATAACTTGTAGTAATGTAGAATATCTCTTGATTGGGTACTCTAGCCCTATAACAGATTTCACGCATACTAAGATAAGTTTTACCAAAGCGTCTACCTGCTACAACTACCTTGAAACGACTAGAGTTGTCTGCTACAGTTTGCTGAGGATTACTAAGCTTCATAGTCCCTCAACGTAGGTGTTTATTTTATAGATTAATCGTTCAGTTTCAGTGAGACGATTGTTTAGTTTTTGATGACTCTCTGCAAGTTCCTCTACGAGCTTTGCAACTTCATTGTGGGCGTTAATTAAATCGTTAAGTGTTCGCTCATGATTGTGTAGTATGTCATATGGATCAAAGTCATCATTGAACATCACGGTTCCTCTTTTTAATATCACTGAAGTGCTTGCGGCGGCTAACAACTTCAACATTGGAAAGGTGCCAACCCTCTCCTGGAGTTATTTGTTGCATACACATATTGTCAGCACGTCTTCCACGTGCAAACCAGTCTTCATCACTCCACATTGTTTGCCATTCTTCAAGAGTTAGTGTGTACTCTTCATTGCGGTAATTAGCTTGTGCTTTATGCTTGAGGTATCCATAGTGCTTGTCATGTGCAATTCTGCAAGGTCCTGTTTGCCAAGATTCAGGGTCTGGATTGCGTCCACGTTTGCCTGGACCTCCCACTGTCTCAGGGGCATATCTAAATTTATAAGTCATTGTGAGTGCCTTTGGGTTTATAGGTTGGTGTATATGTTCTCTGACGTCCATATGGCATTGTGCGCCAGCCAGCATTGTCAGGAGTCCAACCTTTGCTCCAGTCATCTCTACAGAACTGATCCGTAGGGTTCTTTCTTGGACCAAGTTCATTGAGCCAAGTTTCAAAGTCTTGCCAGTCAGGATGTATGTGTAAGTCTAGTTCACGTGCTTTGTTGAATGCGTTATACCACACACGCCATTCAAGCAAGTATTCTTTTCTAAGATTGTTCATACAAGTATTTATACAAAAGCATTATTTACTCATAAAAAAAGGCTCTAGGGAGCCTTTTTAATGTAACCTAAGGGTGTACCGTCTGGATTGTATATTACTATTCTTTCACTTGCACTACAGAAACTTGGAGCAGCGGTGTGATTAATAGCTGCTTGCAAGCATGGGTCCTGACTGTCATAGTAGTTTGCGATAGTGTTACAGCCTGTGAGACTGAGCATCACAAACACTAAAATTAAAAATAATATGGGTAGGTATTTCATTACGCTGCCTTGGTGATTGCCTATACATTAAGTATAGCATCTATACACTGTTTGTCAACCTTTTTAAACCGCTTGCATTTATTCTACAACTAATGAATTCATTGTAGTAGGTGTCATCGTACAACACGTTCAAGTCAAATTGCAGCTTGGTTTCCCAGTATGCCATCATTGTTTTGTTTGCACATAGGTGCAGGATCTCTCGTGTTATTGTATGTGGTTCAAGTTTCTCAATGTCTGCACTGAGTGTCTTGCTGCTTCCGTAATACCGTTGCCAATCCGTTTCAATGCGACTATGCCGCTTATTGGACTTACCTTTGAGGGGCTTGCGTTTGAGGATGCTCCACAAGTTCTTTTTACCTATATACTTCATTTGATTTGAAGTGTTAGTAATACAATAAACAAACCCTTGATATTCTTCAGGGGCAGTTGTAAAAGGTTTGTCTTGGTAAATCCAAGTCATTTGTTTGCCGTGTTAATTACTTCACGTATGGTCATTAGAGCCCTCCAGGCAATACCTCTGTGTTTCATCTGGGGCTTATTGATATGTAATACATTGTCATAGTAGTCATAGTATTCATTTAGGGTATCAAGAGCATTGCGAACAGCTACAGTTTGATGTATTTCAAACATGTAAGGCTCTTGTTGGAATAATTGTTCAAGTGTTTCAAGTACACCTCTCCACACTACATTGTCCATTTGATGCAGGTATCTGTTCCAAATAGTTTTGTTGTTGATGTTGATATCACCGTCTCTTGCTACTATCTCATTGAGAGTCTTTGTAACATGGCACATGATATCAACACTTAGTTCAACAGTATTACTCAACTTAGTCTTCGCTTGGCTTTAGTACAACAGGCTCATCTAGGGTTACAAAGTCCGCTTCGGAATATGTCCAGTTGTCTTCACCGTCTTCTGGTTCAACATATATTTCAAAGTCTCCACTTGAGTTCTTTGTGTATTTGACTGCACCGTCTGTCCATACTGCTGTGTTATCAATTCTCTTCATCGTGTTCTTCTCCAATTTCAACTGTGTTGTCTGATTCTACCCAAGGTAGAGGTGCTGAGCCTTCTCCTTGTGCAGGTTCACTGGTCATGCCCAATAGATTCTTGGCAAGGAATATTTGCACTGCGGCATTCATATTTGAGCAGGCATTCTTAAACATTGCACGTCTAAGTTTAATCTTCATAACCTCTCTGCCTTTTACAAGTTCAGCCGCAAAATTACGACTGATAGCGTCTTCTTTTACTCCAAAGAAGTTGGCGATCTCTTTGTTGTTGCAACCAAGAGCAGCAAGTTCTTCTACTTGATCCTGAGGTACAATTGTGTTGTCTCTACCAACTGGCAATCCAACTATAGTACCTTCAGTGGGTGCTTTTGGCTTTGGTCCTGTTTTTGCTTTTTCCATACAATTATTTATTCTTTTTTGAGAATTATGGTTGTTTTATGGCAGATTGCCGGCCCGGTTTCATATTCCCTAAGACGGCTGTGCCGTGTTCTCTTGACGAAGTCGTTCTCTCTGCCAAGAGAATGAGTCTCAGACGAAATATCAAATACCTCACCTGAAAGGTGTGTTTGTTATGAACTAAAGTTCTAAGTAGTTCTATAGTTCTAAGTAGTTCTATATAAACACCACTTTTTCTTGACAAAGCATAAATACTAGTGTATACTTAATGTATAAACAAAAACGGAGAAACACAATGGCAACCCCAAACACCCTAGACAATTTCAGCCTTTTCTTATGGAGCAATCCTGAAGGCTATCATATAACTGTGACCACCAACTACAACACCCCAACTGAAAAGCGCAGTTTTTTTAGCTTTGGTAAACAAACTTATAAAAGTTGGAGAGCATTTAACCTACATCAACCTGAACCCTTACGAGAGTTTTTTAGCAAGTTTAAAGGCGACAACAAAGCAATTAAAGAAATAGGCAATGACTATTGGATCAGCAAACTAGCAGTGAATACTGGATCAAAAGGAAGACGTACTGCCCCAGGTGCAATGATACTAATTGATGACAACGGTACATTTAGATTTAAGTTAAGCCTTGCACAACACACGTTTGGTGGTGAGTTTGACGCCAGCACACTCAGTGACAAGCAGCGCAAAGGAGCTAAAGGCATGTGCCTTGGCAGTTATATTTGGAAAGAAGATACAGAAATTGACGACTATGCGGAGGCATTCTAATGGAACTATTTGATGACAGCGATATAGACCGGATGATTGCTGAGTTAAATCCCGACATCAACTTTAAAACCGTGAAGCATTATGACGCTAACTGGGCTGCTCTAAAACAAGAAACAAAGCCTAAGTTTGACACCAGTCGTTGTGTTAAAACAAAAACACCTACGCTAATGCAGTTTGAAAAACATTACGGATTTGTTTACAGACGTTTTGATGGTACTAGTTGGCACACAGAACTGCGTCAGATTGATACAGAGAATAGAGTGAGAGGATTAACCGCCAGTCAAAGACTGCTAAAAGATAATATTGACACAATATTTGCTTTAAAGAACTTTGAACATAAACTACGGTGGATAACGCCAACTAATAAAACAAGTAAAGAGTATGATCCCCGCTATCAACTGCTACAGTTTGGTTCAAGCTGGATGTGTTGTATTGATGATGAAATATATGAAGCTAGTAACACTCGCCGCCCACCTAATAGAACGCACAAAGAAATTACTTTTAGCACTCGCCAGCAGCCAGTGTTTACTCTTGCAAGTACTAATAAGATGCTGGATAAATTGATATAAAAAAGCCTTAGACTACAGGAGTAATCTAAGGCAAAAGTTGTCAGAACTTTTTTTATTATAGGAGTGTAGCGAGCAAAACGGAGTTATTTCAATGGCATTAGAAATTTAGATGTTTGTGTTAGATTTATGACAGCCTAACTACTCGCTACACATTTATTTATCCATTTGTGCTGTTTTTGGTTTGTTTTTGGCACCTGGAGGACGTCCTGGACCGCCGTGTCGTTGCTGTTTAGGAATCTTTAATCCTGCTTCTAATATGTGGTAATGTCTTAGTTCTACATTTGTTAAATTAAATTCACCAGTGCTAGGTGATTGATACCACTTGCAGGTTTGGCACTGTTTGCTCCAGTGCGGGTATGGTTTAATCAATCGCTTGGTGTATACTATGCGAGTATGGTCTAACTCACAGTTGCAGTCTTCACAGTTTGGATAAGTTCTAGGTGGTAATTCTAAGTCTTTCATGCAACTATTTAACAAATAGTATAAAATTTAAGATTAAATTGGCATACTGGCAACAATAGTAGCAACTGCCCCAACTAAAGCAACAATAATAGCAACAACTCCAGTAATTATAACTTTAGTCATTGACAGTTTGGCTGCGTGTATGCTGTCATTCAACAAATCAACTTTTGTTTCTACTTTTGAAAGTCTGTCATCCAATTGCGAATACCTCACTGCACACAAGTCAACGTGTGCTTCAAGACTGGTGCGTTCGTGTGTTGTGGTTTCATTTAACATCAGGCGCTTCTATTAACGCACTTCACACGGAAATTTCTTCTGTCAGTAACACCATTGCCAGTAACAACCTTAGCTGTAACAATATAAGTTTTGTTGGCTTGTCCGCTGCTAAGTTGTACATAAGTGTCACTGTCTGAGTCAGTTATACCACTGTCAACTATAACAATTGGAGCAGGATCATTTATTCTTGCTGCTACTGTGTAATCAACAGTTGCAATAGTGTCTCCTGTGTCTAGCCACGTGCTCCAGTCAAAGGTGTAGATCATCACTGCTTCAACATCTTTGTCTATTTCTAATCCTTGATTGGTTTGATAAAAACCAGTTCTATTGTTGCTCATTATAATTCTCCTAGTGTGAATGTTCTTGTTTCTTTATGAATAGTGTGTGTTCTTGTTTCTTTGTCCACTGTGAACACTCTTAACTCTCTTGGTACAACATACACATATCTTGTTGTATCAATAATTGTACCAATTACTGTTTGTGTAAATGCTGCACTAATGCTACTAGTGGTACTTACTAATACACCTGCCGTAGACGTTATATTAGCTTCACACACGGGCGAAGCACTTAATTGCTTAGTAAGTGTGCCGGTTGCTGTTATTGCAGTTGAAACACCTAAGGTGCTGCTAGTTTCTGTTGTTTTTGTTGCTGTTGCAGTTTGTGTAGAGTCAACTGCTAAGTCAATATCACCTGCACGACTTACAACTGCTGTAATGCTTGGAGCAAATGCACCTGCTAGTGTTGCACCTGCTTCAACTGCCTTGATACCAGCGACTGTTTGTGTTGCAGTTACATCTAGTGCGGCACTTGTGGTTCTTGTAATTTTAGGTGTTGCAGCAAGTGTGGTATTTACTTGACCTTCAAATGTAGTTGTACCTAAGAAAGTAACACCAGTTGCTGTTGCTGCAAATTCACTTGCAAAATTAGCGTTTAATCCTTTTGCACGAATACCTATACTATCTAAGGTTGCAGTTGTGTCTAGGTTTGCTACACTACCTGCTACTAATTCACCATCACAGGTTATAGTTGCTGATGCTGTTAGATTACTTGCAGCAAAGCGTATTCTATCGCCGCTTGCACTCGCTGTTGCAGTTGTGTTTAGGCTTGCACTTGTTGATGCTGTGAATGTTGCAGTTGCAGCAAGTGTAGCTGTTAAATCAACATCAACAAAGAAGTCGCCTACTTTGCCTGCTGCTGTAAGTGTTGACGCAAATGCTGTTAAGTCACTTGCAAGTTGTTTAATACGCAAGTTAAGCGCGGTTATGTCCGCTGTTGCTGTTTGAGTGCTAGTTGCACCTGCAATTGTGTTTACAACTGCGTTTTGAGCGAATGTGCAGGCTAGGCTGGTAGCGCCTTGTTGTATTCTAGTTGCTGTGCTGGTTTGTGCAAACGTGGCATTTAAACTAGCGTCTGAGGTTAGTATCTTGTCCGCTGTTGCTGTTGTAGCGAATGCTGTTGCTAGTGTTGCACCATTGTTAACTATTCTATCAACGTCTGCGGTAATTGTTGCTGTTGTTGTTAAATCTGCTTCTGCACTACTTGTTTCGCCTGCACTTGCAGTCAACGATGCTGTTGTGCTTAGTGCTGCTGCGCCAGATAGTGTAAAGTCAAGCAGATAATCGTCAAGTGTTTGTTCAAACTGGTGATATAAAACTGCGGTATCAGTGTTAGCTGGACTTCTAACTGGTCCAGTGTCGTTTACTCTAAATGTTACTAGGTCAAATCTTGGGTATGGCCCGGAAGGATTTGAATCGCCTTCTGGGTTGTACAGTGTAATTTGACTTATGTCTGAATATAACTTGCCGTTGTAGGTTTTACTGCCAACTTCAATATTTCCGTAATAAAAGGTAAAATCATTGCCTACTCGTTGCAAAGTAAAGTTGCTTTGAATTTCAGTAAGATTACCAACCTGAGCTGTAGTAGCAGTTATTGTTATGTAACTACCGTTTTGTTTACGGATTTTTACACTTGGTAATTCAACAGTATCATTAACTCTTTCATAACCAAAGTTAATGGTGTTGTCCATAATAACATATCTTGGACCGGTGATGGCATATACTGTGTTAAATCCTTCACCAGCACTAAGTATTGTGCTGTCTCCAATAGTTGTTCTTCCATCATTCTGTTTGTGATACACGTGAAGATAAAAGTCATCACTGTCTAAATCAATACTGTCAAAATTTGCTGCAAGTGCAACTGTTTCTGCAATTACACTGGGTTCTTGTAACTCAACCATGTAATCTAGATAGAAACCACTAGTTTGATTGCTTGTATAATCGTAAACTGTATCGTCAGTTTGCCAACGTGTGGCTAAAGGCCGTGCTGTGCTATAATTGTATCCAACAAAGTTGTTTGGACGTCCAAAGTTTAAATTACGAAGCGGATTTGCACTTGCAGTAAATAGTGTGTTTAAACTTGCGTCAAACTGTTTAATTATTCCTACATTTGCACCAGCAGTTGCAGTTGCGTGTAAGTCTATGCTGCCATTCAAACTTGCTGTTGCTGTAATGCTTGGACTAAACACACCGCTAAGTGTTGCATCAAGTTGTTTAATTCTTAGTGAATTAATAGTCTGCTCAAAAGAAATCGCTAGTGAACTTGATGTTGCTCTTGTTCTACTAACGATTGGGGTAGCCGCGAAACTTGCTGCAATACTCATTGCTGTGTCGCGAATCCTGGCGCTTTGTAGACTGAGGTTAACAATGTTGTCAAGTGTTACATCTGTGGTTCTTGTTCTCTCAAAATCACTTGCAAATGCTGTTTGCAGTGCCATGTCAATTGAGCCATTGCGACTTGCGACAGCTAAAATACTTGGACTGAACACACCATTAAAATTAGCACCACTGGACTTAACAATTCCCGCAGTTACAGTAGATGCGAATGCGACAGTAATTGTTGCACTTGTTTCTAGTATTGCGCCTTCTTCTTGGTAGTAGGTTGCATCTATATAACCTGTCGCGATGTAAGGCTCATACTCATAGTAGCCTGTTTCAATGTAGTCTTCTTCGTAATAATAACCTAGTGCGTCACCTGTTTGTGCCATTACAATTCCTTACAGTTGATATCTTATTATAACAACACCACTGCCACCAGTGCCGCCTGATTTATTACTGCCGCCGCCGCCACCACCGCCTGAGCCTGTGTTTGCTGTGGCTGGATTGCCTACACTAGTTTTACTGCCGTCACCTCCGCCGTGTGTTCCTACACCTATTCCTGGATTGGCCCAAGAAGCTAAGCCACCACCGCCTCCTCCACCACCGTAGTATTGTGTTCCGCTAGCAAATGTATCTGTAGTTGATACACCATTACCGCCAGCGCCACCGCTTTGTCCACTAGCAGTTGATCCTACTCCGCCATTGCCACCGCCAGCGCCACCTATCTCTGGACCATCAGTTCCAGCGCCACCTGCATATGTTCCTGTGCCACCCGCTTTGCCGCCTTGCCAGTGACCACCGCCGCCTCCGCCTGCTGCATTAGTTCTTGAATTACCAGTTTGATGTTGTGATCCGCCACCACCACCACCACCTTCACTGGTGTAGCCAAATGCACTTGTGTCGTTGCCATTTGCGCCTGCTGCTCCGCCTGCACCAATAGTAATTGTGTAATTTTGTGCTGTAACTGCAATGCTGCTTTGATATCTTACTTGGGCGCCACCGCCACCACCACCTGCTATGTTACCAGCGTCTGAACTACCGCCACCACCGCCTCCGCCAACAATTAGTGCATCAATGTTTATTGATTCTAACGGTGTAAATGTGTCGCTTGATGTAAGTGTGTGTATTGCGTAATCATTAGTGCCATCGTTGTAGGTGCTAAATGTGCCGCCAGTTGCTAGTGGAGTAACCGTGTCGTCTGTAAATGTAGTTGAACCATTGGCTCCATCACAATGCACCAATAATAGTGTATTGTCGTCATTTGCAAATGCACTTGTGCTTGGTGTAAATCCACTAGTGTAACGTGCGTTATCTGAAACACGCACTTCGTCCATGTATCCATTTATACCAAAACTATCTGTAGCTGCATCAATACCACCAATACTAATAAAGTTTGCACCTCCGCCGCCTAGGGTATTGGTATCTGTGTCAGACTGTAGGGCTACACCATTCACATAAAATGTAAAGTTGTTTGTGCCCATTCCATCTCTAACCAATGCTATATGATACCAAGTGTTGTAGCTAAATGTTTGTGTAGTAATGTTGGCACCCATTGTGGAATTGCCCCACTGCCATTTGTTGTCAGTTGTTCTTGCAGCAATGTAGAGGTTATTTGCATTAAATCCACCTCTGTTGCCAAGGAATGTCATGGTATCATTAGAACTGTTGTCAATTATATAAACCCAAGTTTCCCAAGTGAAATCGCCACTAAAGATAAAATCATCACTGGTGTTGGTTACAATTGTATCTGTTGATCCATCTGTAGCATCAGTGGTAAAAAATCTTGCACTTGCTCCACCAAACTTTGATTGCACTGTGCTTACTTCAACATTGCCGTTTGCGGTAAGTGTTTTGGCTGTTCTGCCACCTGCTGCTACGGCTGCTTGGTATGCTAGTAAACTTAGTCTTGCGGCTCCTAAAGGCATATTATTCTCCTTACGCTTGGAAGTCTGTTGCTATACTAGTCCAATAAGTTGTGCCATCATAAAAGATACTTACAATACTCTTGGTGGTTAGTGTTTTGTTGCCGCCTGCGAATACATAATCACCTGTGCCACTTGCTGTGCCTGAACCATTAACAAGTAAGGTAACACTTTGTCCTGCAACAGGATCTGTAAATGCTGGCAGTGTAAGTGCTGAACCAATAGTAACACTTTGAACATTTGCGTTGTCTGCATTAATACTAGGAGTATCATTTGACCCTATACTGAAGATTTCTTCAGTGTAGCCTTGTAAATTCTTTGATGCTTCAAATTCAGCGCCATTGTATATTAACATTGTTCCGTCTGTTTTGACAGTGCCTGTGAATGCTTCATAGTTAAAGTCTGTTATTGAACTTACATTGGTTATGCTGATTGGGCTACCGCTTAAGACATTTGATATTTCATAAGTGGCAACGCCGCCGACAACTGATGCAATATAATAGTCTGTGTTAAGTGCTAACCCAGCTGTTGTTACATCAGCGCCTGTAAAACGAAGTCTTGTGTTGTATGCTAAAACTGGGCCACTTAAACTAAGTGTGTTTGGATTTCTTACTGCGTCAGTAGCAGTTACTGTGCCAGTTTGATTTGAACCTAAATCAACATCACTTAAATCGCCAATGCTTTCGCTGTTGATGTTTTCTAATTTGTCGTTGTTTAGATTGGTGAAGTTAGCATCACCTTCGGCAAATGTTAAGGCGCTGCCTTTGCCTGTTCTTGTTACTATTGTTGCCATGCTAATCTCCTCTAAGCAAGTTGGGGGTTGCTACTATAAGGGTAGTAGCGGACTGCAGAATTACAGTCGCTACCCCCATAAAACTATTAGTCTAGGCTGATAGTTAGGTTGCCAGTTGAAATTTGGAAAGTATCTCCAGTTTCAATGGTCTTACTTGTAGTAACTGCACCATGGAACAATAGGTTGCCTGCTGCTGAAGCATCATACAACGAAATGTGTGTAATAGTACCCCAGTTGCCTGTTGCTGCATCAAACGTAATTGTTGCGTCTGTTGAAGCTGAGCCAGCTGCTGCTGCTGCAAAACTTGCTACTTTGCGAGTATAACCGTTGCCAGTTATTTCGTTTGCACCTGAGTTGTCGTCTGATGGGCTACCTGTGTGTAAGCCAACATAAACACCTGCTGGTGCTGTGTATGGTGTTGTTGCTAGAGCATGGTCTAGTAATTTTAGTTCTAAATAATCTGAAGCTGCCGCCATTTTAATTCTCCTTTAAAGATATGTCTGCGATTGTTTTCACGAAAGCAGACATTGTCTGCTATTGTTATTTATATGAAAACCTAATAAAACCCTAAAAAAAGGCTAAAAAAGTTTACCAATAACCATTGAAGGTTGATACGGTGCCTGTTAGTAGTGTATCACCACCACTTGGGGGCGGATCAAAGCTGGTAATTACATCAATTTGTACTCCGCCTGCACCAGTAACTGGATCAATATTAACAGTTGATCCAATTGATATTGCCGCAGTTGCTTCGCCTGGATTGGTTACACTTAGTGTTGTAGGAACTGCTGTGCCGCCAACTGGTGACAACGGTAAGAATGCAGTTTTCTTTACGCTTATTGATTTAAGACGCTGTGTGTCTGCATCAAATGTACCACACCACATAATAGGAACTTCAACATACTCACAAGCAAAATCACCTGGCTTACTAACACTTGGCGGTGTAGGTCCAGTTGTAGCATTGTTAGTAACTGTAATATCTGCTTGATTGTTAGTAATTGCGCAGGGATTGTTTAAACTGCTTCCAACAAATACACTTATACTTTTACTTGTATCATACACTCCGTCATCAGCAGTTACAATATTAAGGGTAGCAGTATTGTTATTAATTGTAACTGTACCTGATGTAGCTGGTGATGTCATCTTTGGTGTACCATTACCAAATATGTTGTAACTTAGAGTAGTGCCATTTGCATACCCTACCGTTGTTATGGTAACTGTAGTTGACGCACCTTCTTGAATTGAAGTTGGACTTGCTACAACATTTTGTACATATTCTGTTGGAGCAGGTTTTACATTAATAACTGTAGCTTCGCCATCAACTGTAACAGTCATTGTCTTATCTGCACTTACAGTAGGTGTAATTACAAGAGTGCCCGGTGTTGTGCCTACGATTTGAATGTTTCCAGTTAGCGGAACGTCTACTTCTCCTGCACTAACACCTGTAATTGTATAAGGATATTCAAATGCCGGATTGTCAAAGAAACAACTTTCGCAACTGCTTTCTAAACTAAATGTTACAGGAGAGCCACTACAAACATCAGTTGCACTTGCACTTTTAGTTACTGCTCCGCCTGTTGGCTTTGCAATACTTTCTATTGCTTTTTGTATATCAGGGTCAGCAAACTTGCCTTCATTAATAATTGCACCAGTGTCTTCGTCAACTGTAAACAAACTATTAATTAACCCTAGGGCGGCATTGGCTGCTAATAGTCCGCCCATTTGCTTACCAATACTAATGTCGTCTTTTAAGTCTAGTTCTTCACTTAGTAGTTTTGATTTGATGCCAGTGAAGTTTGAACGATATTCGTATGTTAATCCAGTACCACCACTTGAGTTGTTTACACCAACTGTTGGATCATAGATGTTTGCATCATATTCTTGTGCTGTGATGCTGAATATTAAATTGCCATCGTCTTCATCTTCTTCTTCAATTTGTATTACTCTAAACAACTTGCCAGTAAAGTCAAGGGCACTATTTGTAATGTCAACAACATCGCCTGCTCTTACAGTGTTTGCTTCAAAGTTAGCACGGAATTCAATAATCTTATCAAGTCTGCTTTGTTTTAATTCGCGACTGGCAATGTAAGCTGCCTGAACAGGTTCATTTACAATTGGTATTTCTATGTTAAGAACATTGTCTATTTCTTGTGCAAATCTATCTGCTGTTGGAACAGTTAATTGTATTTGATCCGTTGTGTCTCTAGTATCTTTGTTAGGGAATGTTGCAACAACACTGTTGTATAAGTCATTAACACCAGTGCCGCCTACATTTATTTCACCAATAATGTTTGAGTCATCAAATGCACGAACACTGCTAGATGTTGTATTAAGAATAACAATCCACTTGCCTTGTTGCGGATCCCATGTTAAGTAGCATCCACTTACGTTTGCTAGTTGATTAAGATTGTCTAACACATTATTGCTTGTGTTTATTAATCCGTTAATTTTAAATTGATCTAAAGAAGCCATCTGTTTATCCTACGTTTGTTATTATGACAGTTTTATCTTCAGTATTTGACTCTGGAGTTGTTACGTCATATGTTAATTGAATATTACTAATACTAGAACTTGTTAGTGTTATTGTATCTATATCACTATTAACCTCAGCCTTTGTGCCTACTATTGTATATGTTTTTGCAGTGTCATCAAATGCTTGTGGCTTAGGTCCATATGTGTATGTAACAAATCCTTTATCGCCATTACCGTCAATGCCAGTGGCAACAATTTCGGTGCCGTCTAAATTAATTTGCCAGCCGTATATTATATCCATATAAGGTGATAAATCAATTGTTCTGTCTTCAGTAAATGTATTAGTTGATTCGTCAAAATCAATTTTAATAAATTCAAAATCAGTCTGAGAATTAACTAATTTAAGAACAACTGTTGTTCCGTCATCGCTTACTTTATAATCATTTAAATTAAATGTAGAACTAGGTGTAAAGCTGGTAGTCTGTGTGTAAGTTTGTGGTGCACTGCCTGTGCCTCTTGTCATCACATAAAGATTAGTTCCGTCACCGTAAATATACCTAGTTCCATCTACAGTAAAATAACTGTTACGCTTTGAATTTGAAATCTTTTCATCAAAATACCAAACACTGCCACTTCCGGTATAATAGTAAGTATCTGTATCACCAATTCCGTCTGATATTACTAATTTTGTGCCATCTGCTGATAGTCTAGTCTGGCCCCAACCATAACTGCTATTAAGGTCATTATCTGGATCTGTAAATGTTTTTACTCTACTGTAATCTCCTAATCCAGTGCGTGTATAGATGTAAACTGATCCTGCTCTGTTTTCACCAGTATCTATATCAGTTGGTTCAGCGATAGCAAGTGTGTCACCGTCCCTACTGCATGAAATCTCTAGTCCAAACCAAGAATCAGCAATGTTGCCGACTTGACTAATTGTTTGTTTCAGTGCCCAAGTTGTGCCTGACTGTGTAAATGTATTAGTTGCTTGATCATATCTTTTGTAAACGTAAACTCTGCCAATAGGATCATTAACAGTGCTGCTGCCTAAGTAACCAAACCCACTTGTAATAACTGTATCGTCATCTGCCATTATTATTCTTGAGCCTAAGACTTGATTAGCGCCGACTCCAAATATTGATCTAACTAAACTATATTCTGTGCCAGTTTTAATAAACCAATGCAGTGCGCCATTGTCTGTTTGAACTGTATCGTCTCCAGGATTACCAAGAACCAATACATTATTTGTACTTCCGTATGCGCCTCTTATTAATTCACCAGTTGAACTTGCAGTATATGTATATTCTTGTTCTACGCCCCAACGAATTACACCAGTAGATGATATATTTTGGACTTGGCTAGTAATTGCTGGAGTTAGTGTTAGTGTGTACTCGCCATTACCAGTATAATCAGGGTCAAGTATTTGTGGAGCATCTAACCCTATATTACTAGCAACAGTTGATGTATAACTAGCAGTGCCTCTTGGCTCAGTCAAATAATCTAAATTTAAACAATTCATTTGTTGTCTAACTGAATATGTTATTGCACTTGTACTTACGGTACCTTGATACTGTAGATAAAAGTCTGCTTTTACACTGGTGGTTGATATTAAAATGTTTGCAAGTAAAGTTTCTACTTGAGATTCATTTCCAGTAAGTGATAACACTTTAGTAGATTCATTCCAAACACTGCCAAAACCCAGTGCTGTCATACTATCAACTACACTTAAATCGCTTGGTGTAACAGTAATATTCCAAGTTCCAGGAGTACCGTCATAAACAATAGTTGGTGTTCCAGTAATTGCTTGATCGTTTGTTGATTTGGTAAAACTAAATGTGCTTGTGTCACTAAATCCTGCAGGTGTTAAATTAGCAGTAACACTAAAGTAATCTGCTAACGCAGTAGTTGTACCTCTTGTAACATTGGGTGTAACTGTTAAACTTGCAGTAGAACTTACTGCTAACACTGGCACAAATGTACCTACTTGCCAACTTGATTCTTGTATGCCTTCTGGTGTATTATATCTAATAGTTGAAGTGTAAAAAAAACTGCCTTGGAATGTGTTTGGAATAGTAATAGTTGGTGCTCTAACTGTTTGCCAATCACTTACGCTATCAATTCCTTGCATAATAAAAACGCCATTACTACTTACAACACTGCATCCAGCAGGTATTGTGCTCCATGATACCGTTGCGCCAGGTACACCACTGACATCAATTTCATATTCAACTAATGCTTGTGTAGGTTTTATAATTTCGTCAATTTCATTACTGCGTTGTGCAGTAAATGATTGCGTTTCAATAGTAAAATTTAAATTTCTTGATGTTAACCAAGTTAATTTAGCTCCATACGGACGATTGTCTGTAAATGTAACTGTGTTATTTGAATAATTGTTAAGTTCTGTTAAACTGCTCATTGTGCTTCAATCTCCGCTGCTGGTATACCTGCTCCGTAGCGTGTATTAGTCATATAATCATACAAACAATCACCTGGATCTGTCATTGTATTTGACAATTTAAATTTAATTTCTCTACCAATACTTGTAAGTTTTTTGTTTTGTTCGCTGCTGTACCTAAACTTCATAATGCAGAATACTAAATCATTCATTGTGTCTGTGCTAGTCCATCCAGGCATAATATCGTATGCCGGTTGTGTGTTACCAGTTGATTCACTATAAAAACTCGCTGGACTTGTGCTGCCGCCACTGAATGGATATACTTCAATTAAGTTTGCCCACTGTTCACTGTTGTTGCCACTGTCATCCCATATGGTGCTTACTGTTGTGCCAGTGCTGTCAAATCCAAGACGCATCCCATCAACGTATATTTCTTTGAAACTAATTGCACTGGCTGTTCCGTCAATCTTTGTGCCTGTCTTTTCACATAAGGTAAAGCAAACCCACATATCAAAGTTGTTGTCTGCCATAACTGCATCTGTAATTTTACCAGTAACAAAGCCTTCGCCGTACAACACTGGAACGCTGTATTCTGTGTCAGGATCAAGTGTAAACTGTGTGCCTTTGTCTGGTTGTTGATTTGCTTTTTGGGCACTTGCTGTTACTCTGTTTAGGGCATAACCTAAAAGTGCAGTTCTTGCTAGTTGACCACCTATGCTGCTGCCGCCTACAAACCCTAGGGCTTTTTTGCCAAAGCCTACTATACTATCTATAAAACTCATTGTGGTGCTCCAAAGTTAAATTTTGTACCTTTAATAGTTGGTACTCTATTCATTGCAGTGTCACTGGGGTAAAAAGTCTTTTGACTTTGTGGATTTGTTTTACGTCCGCTAATCTTTTGACTTAGTATGCCTACACTGCTTGCACATTCCAACATTAATATATGGCTACTGGTTCTTGAATCAACGTCAAAGTCTTCTTGAATTGAATAGTTGTTAACACTACCTATAAACCTGCCCGTAATGGTGCCAATTAGATCGCCTGCTGAATTAAAATAGCCGCGGTATATACTTATTGGGCAACCTTTAATCTTGCTGTGTACAATTTCATTGATACTGTTGGTTGGTATGCCACTGAGGCCTATGGTTACAGGATTTTCACTTGGACGCAATTCATTAGTGCTTGATGTAACACTTAGAAATTCGCCAAGGGCAGTGTATACTTCTGAGTTAATTGTAACTGGTGCATCGTAATCACTAAAACGTAATACTTGTGATGAATATGCTCCACTTGAAGTTGTTCTGTATTCGTCAACTTGTAAGCGAACAAACATGCCTACTCTAACGCTGGTGTATGAGTCTAAATTAGGCATTTACACCTCCACAAACACAAAAGCGCCGTCCCAACTTACTTGGTCCCTTGCAAATATAGTCCATTGAGGGAATTGAACACAAATAACAGTATAATCTTCTTCAGCAGCGCCTGGATCTACATCGCCATAGTACCAAGGAAACTTGGTATACAATATTGATATGCTGTCAGTTGTGTGTTTGTCTAATGCTTCAGCTGCTAGAATATTAGCTCTAACCTGACTCCAGCGTGGACCATCAGGTAGTTTAACTGTAAATGTTTTTTTAGGTGTTCCGCGATTGACTGCTTTTACAGTACCGTCTCTTGCTTGTGTGCTGCCTACTGTATCAAGTCTGTTGATACTTAGTGTTTCAGCGTTGTCTACTATCCATTGAAAGCTCATCTGTTTATCTCCTTACCGGTACTTTTCTTGCACCCTGTTGTGCTACTGCGTGTATGAAGCCAGGATCTCTAGCAATCATTGCTTTGAAGCTTGGCGCATCTACTGCATTAATGTTATAGATAACTTGTGAACCACCGCCACCTAGGCCATCTAATGGTGTAATGTTAGCAGGTCCGCTAATTAGTTCAGGACCTTTCTCACCAACAATTCCAAACTGTCCACTTGGTATTAATCCACCATTAGCAAAGAAGCCTGCAAACGGACTTGATCCTCCGCTGCCGCCACCAAATGCACCAAATGTGCTGGCAATCAATTTTTGTATTTGACTGCGTAATAGTTCTTCAAGTATTGTATTTACAAGATCCTTAAATTCAAATTTTCCTGTCTTGGCAAAGTTTACAATGCTATCTTCCATGCTCTTGGTTGTTTTGTTAAACAGTCTTTCTGCTTGTTTTCCTGCGTCTGTGGCATTTTTAGCATATTCATCAAACGCAGTTTTCCAGCCTTCAGCAAAGGATTTTTGTGCATTTTTTGCTGCGTCTTCTGCATCCTTTGCTGCTTTTGCTTTTTGTTCTTCTGCTGTACGGAATGCAGTAACATTAGCTTCAATCTGTCTTGCAGCTTCTTGACGTGCTTGTATAGTACGTTGTGTAACTGCGTCAATTGCAGCTAATTGCTGTGCTAGAATTTCTGGATCAGAATTTGCAAATTGTTCTTGGATACGGTCTTTGGCTGCTGTTGCCAAACGCTCTTCTTCAATACGTATTTCTTCAAGTGTTCGTTTTATGCCTTCAAATGCACTTAAATCTGCTTGTTCTGCTGCTTTGGCAATACGTTCATCAGCTGAAGTATTATACGCTACGACACTTACATTTAGTGCATCTTGCAAGCGTTTTGCTTCAGCTAGTTTTTCGTTTGCAGCTTCTTGTGCTCTTGCTACTCTTAGGATTGCATCGTCATAGTCGTCAAATACTTGAGTGGTAGTTGCTGCTGAAGAAGCAGCAGTTCTAAGTTCAGCAGCAGTCTCTCTTAGACCATCTGCCATAGGTTTAGTAAAATCTGAAGCGTTAACTCCTGCTTGTTCTATTTCTTCAAATATAACTAATGTTCCGTCACGGTAACTTTCAAGTATTCCTTCTAACTTACCAATTCCTACAGCAGTTTTAACTGCTGTATCAGTTAAGCCTAGCTTATCAAATAATGTAAAATCTTCTTGGTTGGCTTTTAATTGTGCTAAATTGCTTTCCACTCCTGCAATATAATCGTCAACATTAGTGCCTAGATCCAAGAACATTGCATCAAACCCTACTCCGGGTATATTGCTAATACTTACAATTACTCTTTGTAATGCTGCAAGTGCACCATACATTGTATTAACAAAAGAATCAACGCCTCTGCCAAATCCTTCTAAGAAATCTGCAAGATATTCTGTTACGTCAGCAGCAAGATTTTGAAAACCACCTGCACGTAACAACCCTGTAGTTTCAAGCAATCCAACAATTTGATCTTTAAGGAATAAGATTGCATCGCCAAGCCCTCTGCCAATAACCTGTGCAATACCTTTGTTCTGCTCAATAAAGTCTGTTAAGCCAATTGTAAGTTCTTTGATAGCAGGAGCAAGTCCCGTACCAAATTCGTTTGCGAGGTTTGCAACTGATATTTTGAAGTTACTGATAATTGTTGATAGATTGTTTAGTCTTGCTTCTGCTGCACCACCAAACTCTTTGTCTAGTCCTGCCAGTAAGTTGTCAACAATTATTCTTGCGCCTTCAGCAGTCTTGCCAAACTCACTTATGCCATCTCTAGTAAGTCCAATTTCTCTTTGAAGTATTCTGTAAACAGGAATGCCTCTGTCTGCAAGGCGTTCTAGTTCTTCAAGACCTAAGCCACCTCCTGTAGTTCTTGACAACAGTGCAGTAATTGCTTCTAGTGAGCCAATTTGATCAGTAGTAACAGCCGCAGTATCAGCAAATGTTTTTAACAGTTTTTCTGTTGGCTCAATACCTGACGCTTTTAATTGGATAAAACTCTTAGATAACTCTTCAATGCCAAATTGTGTTTGCGTTGCAAATTTACTAATAAAATCAAAGGCTTGCCCGCCTGCTTGTACGCTTTTTGTAACAGTGTTTAAACTAGTTCTTAAATCTTCAAAGCGAGCTGTTACATCAATAATCTCTTTAGTTACAAGAGCAGCACCAATTGCAACTAATGCAGATTTAAGTCCACCTAATGCTCGTGTTGCGCCTTTGGTATCTACGTCTACAGAATATTTTAAATCAGCCATATTATTTCCTCATTATCTTCTTCAACTGTTGTTTAATAAAACGTTCAGTTGGTTTGCTCATGCCGTCTGGTGCTTGACGGCTATATCCGTTATCAAGAGGAACTGCATAATTGTAATTGGCTTTAATTTTACTGCCTTGCAATCTAGTGCGGCGGCGTGCATTACCTGATCTAATAGGTGTTATACTTTTCCAATAATCATATGCAGCTTCAGGTAATACTTTTACCTTAGCACTTATCTTAGTTGCGCTTGGAGTAATTCTATTTTTTACTACCTTTATTTTAGCCACCTTGTTGCCCTCTTACTTGTTGCATCATCGCCATCATTTCTTCTTGGCTCAGATCCTTGTTTGGTTCGTTTCCTTCTCTCGCTTTACTATTTAAATAGTTTTCATATTCAATAGCAACAATGGCACACCTAATATCAATAGTGTTGCCCAGTTTTAGTGCTTGACTTGGCAGTATGCCGTAACGCTTGCAAACCAAGTCAAGCGTTACCCAAGCATTTACTTCTCCATTGGCTCTGGTGAAGTCTGGGCTACTAGGTTTCCCAATTGTTTAATACTTTCTTCAATTACAGCTATCATGATATCTGGCGGTAACATTCCCTTGCCTTCAAGAATTAATTTACCGTTTTTATCTCTGATTAATTTTTTGGTTATGTTTGACATATCACCAAGGCCGTCTTCTCCTGACATTTTAGCCAGTTGCATATAGGTGTCTAGGTCTTGTCTGTCGTGGATGTAAAACACAAGTGCCTCACCGTATTTTTCTACGATTTCTGCCTTGTCAATTTTAATTTCTACCAGTTGTGGTTCGTTTACTAGGGTTTCTAAAAACATCTCTTAATCTCCTGTTCTTTCAATCATTTTATTAGCAAGTACAACTAAGAAGTTTAATCTTGAAGTTGCCTTGGTAATATCTCTTTTAGCACAAGCGATTTCGTTGCTTGCCTTTGCTGTTTCTGCAATTATACTCTGCAAGAGTTCTGTATCTGTTTTATTTTCTATTAAATCTTTCATCTTTTAATCCTACATTGTATTTAGCCACATAAGAAATAAGGGGGCGTAAACCCCCTCATCCTTGTGCCCGCACGCTCTAGAGTGTGATTATGCTACTGTGTAATCGCCATCTACTGTAATAGTAATTGGTGATACCCATACTGGGCTGTCTGCACTTACAGTTGGGGCAAGTCCTGTGACATAACCTTTGCCTGTAATTGTTTTACCTTCTACGCCGTCAGACGTGTCGCCAAGGTAAAGTTCAAAGTCAAGCAAGTCTTTAGCTGTTGATAAGCCAAAGATTCCCTTGAAGTCTGCTTCGCCTGAAGTTGCTCCGCTGTCGCCAAAGAATACAGTTTGGTCAAGTACGATGTTCATTGAAAGACTGTTAGTAGCAGTAGTTGCAATTTGCAATTTACTACCTTGATCTAACTGTGTCCATGTAAACACGTCATTGGCTGCATTAACAGTGACGTCCTGGAGTGCAGGTACTGTTAGTTCTGGTGTGACCGCATTGTTAGCTTCAACACTAAGTTTTAGAGTTGATTGCTTTGATGCTACACCTGGTGCTGGATAGATATAAGCCATATTGGTTTCCTTTAAGTTAATTAATCCTAGTTAGTCTGTATTCCACTGTAACAATTAGTAAGTCCTCTTCATAGTCTGTTGAGACCGTGCTTTCTCTTGTGTGAGCGCCGTCTAATACTATTGTATCTTCAAGCCCTCGCAAACTTTGAATGATTGCGTCTAATTGTGCAAGTGGATTTTTTGCGTCAACAGCAAGATAGACACTGACTGCTGTTGTTGTATTGCTGATATTTAAACCATTGAGTGCTTGTATTACAGGAACACTTTCGTATTGAGTACGGTCCACATAAAGAGTTTTTGGATTCTTTATGTAAATTGCACCTGACTCATCATAAGGTAATTCATTGCTTAACTTTATTCCGTTAAGCGCCAAAGCCTTAATTTTGTCAATTACTTGTGTTCTCATCTTACTCTTCTTAAGTTAAAATATCCTGGTTCTCGCTCATCTGAATCAACAGTTGCATCATCATCAAAGTCATACCAGTCGCCTGCTATAATAAGTTCACCAAATAGACTCTCAGCACGATTCTGATAGTAGCCCATCTTTGCTCTGTCTGAGTCATTTTCATCTCCAAAGTCTGCGACTTGTGGAAGTATATAATCAGCTAGTGCAGTATAAACGCAGAGTTCAGTGAAATCGCCTTGGCGTCCCAGTATCTTCCCTGCGTCTATGCTTGGTATATCAGCAACGCTAGAATACGCTATACTTGAGTCACGATGTCTATAGTAGTCTCTCCACCATTGACTTGTGCTCAATTTACTTAATATTCTTTGCGTTGCCCTTATTAGTGCGTCTTCAACAACTTCGTCAGTTAAGCCTTCATTACTGTCAAATAGACGCTGATCTCTTTGCAGAACATCTGAATATTCTGCAAAAGAAACTACAACATCTGATTCAATAATAAAAGCCATTTTAACTATCCTTAAGCTACGTTGATTAACTTAACGCCACGACCGGCGTCAATAACACCAACGCCTGCGTGTAGACTTGCAACGATGTCTTGACCAACTGCTTCTGGACGACGTGCTGTTTCAATGTCAACATTTTTCTGCATTGCGATACGCATTGCGTCACCTGCAAAGATGAAGCCTTTGTTAGCGCCTGTTACATATGAACTTTGGAACAAGCGAACGCCTGCGATTTGGCCCAAGAAGCCATTACGCATTGCTTCACTTTGGAAGTCACCACCGCCGTAAGCTGCTGTACCAATAACTTTCATCAAGTTAGCGGCTTCAACTGTTGAAATAACACCCATTAGTGGTCCTGTTTCACCATTGCCACGGATTTGTGCAACTGCGTCAAACAATGCGTCAACTGTCATTGGATCTGAATCTGAAGTTGATGCTGTTAGGCCGTCCATTGCTGTAACAACTGCTGTGTCAAATGCTTTTGATACTGCGTTGCCCAACACTCTACCAATTTCACTTGGATCAATGTTGCCTAAGTCACGTAGAACTGAACGTGCTGCGTAAACATCACACTGGATAGTGTTTTTTGTGTCTGCTGAAAGAACTGCGTCTAAATCAACGCCTGTGCTTGCTTCTGCAGTTAGTGTTGTAGCTGCAACTGCTGCCAATTCAGGAACTTGTAGAAGTCCGTTTGGAGAGTTTACAACTGGGATCATTCCGCCGCCTAAGAACAATGATTGCTCGTGAGCTGCGTATACTGTTGCCGCTTTTGCTGCGACGAATAATGCATCGGTGTTAAAACCTGATGTGTATGCTGCGTTTGCCATGATAATTTTCCTTTATTTGATTATAACAAGCCACGTTGTTTGGCTTGGGCATATAGTTTTCTATGTTCAGGATTGCTTAGGTCCATTTTAGAAAGATCAAAACCATCAACAGCATTAGTGCCTTGACTGCTTTTAGTATTAGATGTTGCAGGTGTAGGTTGAACAAAATGCGGATTCGCATCTAAGAATTCTCTAACAAGGTCGTCAACACCAACTGGTGCTCCTGAATCATTGTAGCGAACTGCTCCTGTATTATCAACTACTTCTACATCACCATCTTCATTAAGTCTTACATTTCTTGCAAGTAAATTTTGCACTTGCTCAGGGTTGACACTTTTATATTTTGCTGCTGTGTTTAGCAACGGTGTGTTAACCTTGTATTCCTTAATAATACTGTCTCTCTTTTGGATTTCACTATCCTTTTTTGAAGCAAGTTCTTGTAGAGTCTTTTCAAACTCTCCACGCTTGAGTTGTTCTTCTTGTCTGCGCTGTTCTTCAGCGGTTTTAAGTTGTTTCAACTCTGTAGGATCACCTAAGCCTTCATAAGGTTTAAGCAGTTTCTTTTCCAACGATCCGCGCATACGGGCCATCATATTATCAACTTCATCCTGTGTGTAAGATCTTGTTTCTTGAGCCTGATTTTCAGTTTGTGCTGCTGCATCAGTTGCAGTGTTTGTAGCCAATGTTTCAGTATGGTCCATTGTTAACCTCGCCTCCTTGTTAGAGTATGTTTGTTGTACAGTTATTTAGCAGATTGCTTAATAATCGTATTATTTATGCTGGTTATTTGCCATAACCTTTTTTCTTGGGTTTCTTCTTAGGTTTTGCTTTGGGTTTATAATTTTTCATTTGCTTCTCCTTGTGATGCTCATTCTTGTGCGAACGCCTCTCTTTTTAAGTTGCGTTTGCGATATTCTCATACCTTTGTTGAAGCTGCTTGAACTTCTAGTAAGAGTTCTTCCACCGCCTCGTGCATAACGTGCTCCTGCACGATGTCCATCGCAGGCGCCTTTGCATTGACTTTTGTAATAGGTAGCCATCTTACTCGCCTGTGTTCAACAGTTCTTGCTTGGCTGCATCAATGTCTGCAGGTGTAATTTCTAGGTGCATTTCAAGT
>Ga0208303_1000188_pt1 | contig 26089 bp, 29 predicted proteins | sample CB_VirMetaG_2_FD_184537 | JGI IMG/M metagenome (GOLD analysis project Ga0208303, IMG submission 184537) | Freshwater to marine saline gradient viral communities from Chesapeake Bay - CB_1504_2 Viral MetaG (SPAdes) (version 4) | ecosystem: Environmental > Aquatic > Marine > Coastal | place: USA... | reverse complement strand
TTGGCGTTCCTTGTAATGATAATGAACTTGTTGTTGTAGGATTTAATAAAACACCTTTATTACTAATTGAATTAGTATCACCAGGTAAAATTGCAGGATAATCACTTTTTTGTTGACCTCCAAACGTTATAGGTATTCCCTCAACATCTACTGCTTGTACCCAATTATCATTACCCGCAATGCTATCTGCAACAGATCTATACTGTAAATATGCTGGCCATTTTAAATTTAAAGTGTCATTTGCATTAGAAGAGTTGAATGAATATTGATATAAAAGAAAATCAACACTTATAAAACCAGTTCCAGCGGATAGATTAGTATCTTCTTGAGAACAATTAGTTCTATCTTTAGCATTGTAGTTAGAATTTTTCATTTCACCTTGACTAAAGCCACCAATGTTTGTACAGTTTGATGGTCCGGTGAATTTTGTTTGCTTATAACTTTCAACTAAATTATTATCCAATTCTAAAGCAAGTTCTCCTTGTGCTCTACTTATTGGTTCATTGGCCGAAGCATTTGTTTTATTAGAAACCCAATAAATACCGTAAGCTTGGTTTTGAATAGCTATTACTGATGGAATATAAGGAAAAATATTATTATTAAATCCACAGTTAGCAGGTTCTTCACCAAATATAACTGAAGTGGTACAAGTATTTTGTAAACCTCCCGCGTCTGTTAAGCTTACCGTTACACTATAACTTCCAGCGGCCTGGCCAGTAGATTCAGTTAATGTACCTGTGCTAGGGTTCATAGATAAAGTACTTAATGCGGGAGTAGAAGAAACTAAAGCCCACGTTAAGTTTTCCGTTTGTTTGCCACCAGCTACATTTGAACCATTAGTACCAGTAAAAGTTGTTACATTAGTGCTTCCTTGTTGTACAGTTACAGCTGCATTACAATTTGTTATTAATGGTGCAGCGTTAGATAATGAACCTGTTGAGGTTAATGTAGTCCTAGTACCTCCAGCATCAATTACACTAAATGTAAATGTATATGATTCTTTAACGGAAGCATTTACACCGTAATAAAAATTTGCTGTTGTTTTTAAATACCATTTATTAGGGGTCCCCGGTACTTCAACTAATTCCCAGCCAGACCTAATGGTCCCTGTGCCATCAACTACACTTGTCAATGTTACTATAGAATTATTTATGGGTTGATTAGCAATATCTAAAGGAACAAATTCCCCTGTAACAGTTGTACCAATAGCATCAGATTCAGATTGTGAAAAACTCCATCCATCAAATCCCGTTGCTTGGTCAGTTCCTTCTGCAATAGCTTGATTTAATTCTGATATTAAACCAGCCGTTGAAGTCTCCCAAAATATATCTAATCTTGATATTTCAGGAGTTGTTTCATAAACACCTAATAATATATTATAAGTTCCTGTTGCAAGTGGTTGAGAGCCAATAGGTTCGCCATCTTGTGTTATTCTACCTAATAAAGGATTTGATTCTGTTTGGTAAATATCCGCATATTCAGCAACTGTAGAAAATAAATCATCCTGCTCTGCTATTGTTGAAACAGTATGAGAAGCTCTACCTGGATAATACTGTTTATTAAACAAAGGATTAGCTGTAGAACCATCTGGGGTTACTCTACCAAATAATTGTACACTACTTCTATATTGTTTTTGGTTAGGTCCAACTTCACTTAAATCTCTTGGTACTTTATTTATGTTATCATTTAATAAAGTTATATGAGCTGTTTTATTAACCTCTAAACTAGAGGCTAGGTCAGCTGCATTAGGATAGCCATTAACTATGCCGGGTAGATATACATTATAATAGTCCTGTTCTGTTTGTTTAACAACTATTTTATAAGAGTACCACCCTAATGGATTATACTTAGAGGAATTTGCATCGCCATTGTATAAGCCAGGCCAACCAGTTTGAAAATCAGGTGGATTATTTGGAATTATAGTATTAAATAATACCTTTAAAGCATCCCCAGGCCAAGTATTTGGACTATTACCTATTTCTGTTTCATAAGGATGATAATAAGTTGACCCTGCAAAAGAACCTAAAGCACCACTAACGTCTCCATCATTAACTATAGATAATATAGTAGACGAAGATCTTGCATATTTATCAGACAAAATAATACCAACTTGGTAATTTCTGTTTTGCTTTAGTGTATGCATAGGATATTCAACTACACTAGTCGTATCTGTAGGATAGTTTTTATTTGTATTGCTTTTTACGCTAAAGCTTGCTTTATTAAATGCACCAACATTATAGTCCAAATAGCTAGGTGGCGTATGTTTATCTTGAAAGTTACTATAAACTATTCTATTGCTTATAATTTCCTGCCCAAAAGCTCTAACTGGAATCTTATCATATACTCTAATTACTTCAGAATCTGGTAATGTTCTAAAAGGTTTTCTAGCTTGATAATCATATTGGAAAGTATCAGTTAATACTTTGTTAATTTCATCGCTAGTAATAACATCAACAACCTGAACAGCAATTTGATCGGATTCTTTATATAGAATCTCTATGTCCGTTATTTTAAAACTACTAAATGTAGAGTTTCCATTAGTTGGTAAAGGAATTTGTAACAAAATATTATCTACTTTGTTTTCCATAAAATCTACAATAGTACTTCTATATGCAGCATTTTCATCTTCTGAATTACCGGTAGGTGTAGTGCCTTCTAAAAAATAACCATCTTGCTTAGGTATAAATGTGGCTTGAGTAAATGGAGCCATCACAGAGTACTCTCCATCATCAAATTTATATCTATAGCTAAACCTTACAAATTTATCTTCTAAATAATCTGGATCTCCTGCGTAAGTTGGATTGTAATTTGGATTTGCTGTAATACCATCTGGTAAAAATTGACTAGTAACATCTAGCAGTGTAGTTTCCCATATAGGAGAAGCATCAGACCCTGTATTTCTATATAACTCAATAGGTTTAAATGGGTTTAATTTCGCTACTGATATTTGGTCTTCTGTAGTATAATAATCTGCGGATTGAGTTGCAGATATAATATTTATTTTTCTTGGTTGATTTCTGTTATCAGTCCAAAATAATAAACTCTCTAAAACATTAACCCCATATATTGGATTAGTTGTAGAAAAGTTTAAAAAATTACCCTCTACAAGTTTAACGGTATTACCATTTAACACATTATAGGAGTATATAAAATTTTTGGCTGCACTATTATAAGTAGGATTAAAGTTATAGTTAGTATCGGTGTTATTAGTTAAAAAAACATAGATAGTATCATTGGTAGCATCCGTAAATTCTCCAATTGTAACTAAATCATTTACTCCAGTTATAGACCTAAAATCTACAACTTTTTTATTACCTAAAATATTCTGTAACGCACCTACATCAGCACCTTCCGATTTACTTACTTGTATATTAATTCCTTCACGATATTCTCCAGATGGTAGTAATCTATCATCTAGATCTTGATTCATTTTGGATTTAATAAAAGCATTTTTAACTTCAGCCATTTAATTTTAGTGTTTAATCCATTTAGATTTACCTCTCATAACTTGAGTTATTTCTTCAAGTTTTATATTGGATAATCTTATTTTAGTATTTCTAATCTTTGTGCTTTTGTCTCTTTTTAAACGGTTTACAATATATTCAGGTACATTCATACGCCCATGCATAATTCCATGGAGAACATATGCATATATAGCGTCCTCAGCAAGCTTAGGGATGCGCATATCAGCCGTATAAGCTAATCCATCAGAAATGTATTCTAATATAATAATTGCTCCAACCAGGTCGCTAGAAAAAGAAAATTTCCCTTCTCTTTCGTTTATTGTAAACCAACCATTAATCTGTGATGTTTCTGGAGAATTACCAAACCGTTGTCCGTAAAATCCACCAGCACCCCAACTATTCCACCAATCAGGGTTAAGACCATTATTAATATCATTAACATTAAATCCTCCGCTAATTAATTTTTTATTTGCCGTGCCCCATCTTTCTTCAGTTGCATATTGACTTGCGGATATATTATCATCATAATTATCCTGCAAAGGCAAACCATCATCATCTTGTGGTAATTTTGAGTATGGATTTGAAGTTAATGTTGTAGGATATATAATATGTTTTACACCTAAGCTATCTACCCAAGAACATTTAACATAATTAACATAATCTTGAGGAATAGGTACAGATAAACTAGCTGGTATTTGTAATTCTTGAGATTTAATGCTTTTTAAAGTATCATAGCTAAGCTCTTGTAATCCACGCTTTACATGAAATATAACGTCAGTTCTTTTAACACTAGGTATTAATTTACCAGCACCAACATAAGCAACCATAAAGTTATTTATAACATCATTAACACTTAAGTAAGCGTAGTTGTTATAATTTTCTTGTACAGTAGTACCAAAAGCATCTTCGTTTCCGTAGTTACTACCTGTTTCTGATTTTAATTGTACTACAACAAAACTATTAGTAAGTGGGGCTGCAGCTAATGTTATAGTGTTTTTAGTTACTGTATATTCTGCAATATATTCGTAAAAACTACCTGGTAAACCTGTTTGGCTAGCATAAAGCACAAAATTATTTAAAGCATAAGCGTTAACTGTTGGGCTATAGCTACCAAATTTTAAATCAGTATTAAATGTACATACAAAATTAGTTTGCCCTTCAGTTACTAAAAAACCTTGAGCCCCGCTATAATATTGTCTGTTTGTTTCGGTTATTAAACCACCATCAGGTTTTGCCATAACTTATTAGCTTTTTTTATTTATTTCTTCAGCTTGCACTTGTTGTGCAGCCGCTTGTACAATTTGTGGATCTCTTATAATGATACCAGCATATACTAATATTTTTAATATTAACTCAGTCTGTTCAGACTCATGAAGCTCAAATTGAATTGAACCATTTGGTTGAGTTGTAGCATCATATTCATTTTTGTTATATATATACTGCCCTAAATTACCTGTTGTAAAACCCCAAATAACATTATTAGGTTTTCTTATATAATCAACCTGAATATTATTTACTATTGTTGTTGGTTTAACAAATAGTTTTTGGTTCTCGTATAAATATACGGGCCAGTCTAAAGTGGGTTTTGTTATAGGAGATTTATCAATGTATGTAAATTCACCTCTTTGAAGTCTTTGAAGTTCAACTTCATTATTATAAGTTACAGTGCCAAGTCTGTAAAAAGATACAGTTGATCCATAACCGTCGGTTGTTGGTAATGTAAAATAAGTATTAGTAGGTGTAGTGTTATTATATACCGCATCACCAAATGTTTTAAATATAGATAATTTCTCATCTAAGTTAGCAACCCTATCCGCATAATCTGTATCTGTTTGCTGAACACGTATTTGTTGGTTCAAATCCTCAAAATACTTTTCAAATATTTCAAGCTGAACTTGTGTGCCAATATTATTAAACTCTAAAGGCGTCATATACCCACGCTGTTCTTTATTAAGTATTAATAATACTGTTTGATATACAGTATTTACGTTTATTGCCATTTTATATTTTTTATTATTTATAGCAAATAAGCCGCATTTAAAACGGCTTACCTACTATAAAATATATTACATGTTATTTTAGTTTTTTCTCTATTGATCTAAAAACTTCAGTGCCCTCATCTGTTTTAAAGAAAGCTGCCATCGCTGAGTATGGGTTTTCATCAAAAGGAACTGTCATTAATTTACGATCATTAGCACCCCACATAAAGGTTCGCTGGTCAGGAGATATTTTTATAATACCTTCTTCAGTAGCTTTAATAGCTAAATTACGGAGTTGAACATTATCATCATTTGCTAAGTCCATAAACAAAACTGGATTCCGTTTTGCAAACAATAATAAATCTCTTTTAATTTCTTTAGAGCTCATTGTAGATACTGTAGAACCAATTTCAACTCTTAAGATTGCTTCTCCTTGGTCAATGTCCATATTTCTAGCGGCCATTAATGCGTCAAGTTGCAATTCTAAATCATTTAATTCATCTGCAGCTTCTAAAACAGCATCAAATTCTTCATATACTCTACCCTTCTTAGGATGGAATATTGATAGTAGTTTTTGTAAATTTTGTTTTTCTTTAGGCACAGTTAATGTACCATTTTGAAAAATAATGTGGCCTAATGTAGCCTCGCCCTTTTGATCGCTAACAAACACAGAATTTTGATTTGTTGCATATCTTATTTCTTTTTGCTCACCAGCAACAGCATCAAACCATAGCAATGGAAATCTACTGGTATGTTTAGAAGCTAATGTGTATGTTAACGGGCTATGAGCCCCAGTTAAATAATAACTTCTGTCTTTAATTTCCCATTCTGGTTTAGCAGATACTTTTGGGGTTTCTTTTTTAGGTTGTTCAATAACCATTGTTTCTTCAAATACTTCTTCTGTAGAAGTGGTAGCTTTTTTAGCCATAATATAATAAGATTAAATAATTTATAAAAGTAAAAATTACCCCCGAAATTACATCGAGGGTAATAATTACAAATTGTTGTTATGCAGATGCAGTAAACAATACAAAATTGTTGGCTGCTTGTACAACTAGACATCTTTCAGAAAGGAAGTGAACTTCCATTGCATCAAGGTCAGAAGTATAAGCTCCTCCAACAGAACCAGTTAGCCAAGACTTCATTCTTCTGTCGTCAGCTTGTGAAGCTCTATAACGAACGTGTAAGAATGGTCTACGGATATTAGTTCCAAGAATTTGATCGTATACAGTTGAAGTACCAGCAGGTACAAGTACACCATCAATACCAGATCCAACTTCTCCAGCACCATTAGTAGCACCACGAGTAGAAGCATCATTTAAGTATTTCCAGTCAGTCTTATAGAAATCATATGATCCTCTACGGAAACCAGTGAATCCAAGATTCAATGCCATCTCTTCAGAGTTTTCAAACAATCCATAAGCAGTACCTCCATTTGCTCCAGCAGAAAGACCAGCTAGCATATCATCAAAATCAAGAGACGTTTGGCGATTTAAGAAAAGCATGTTTTCTTCAATAGCTCCTTGAGTATCTAAATTTTTAAGGATATTATCAAATGATCCAAGACCACCAACAGCAGTAAAGTTATTAATAACGTTACCTCTTGATTGGATAGCAGCAAAAAGACCTTCAGTTCCTTTGTAACCATCAGCTCCTAATGTAGATGTTCCAGAAACTAATTCACCTTCAACTACAGACATTTCAAGATAATCTTCAAAACGTAAACGAGTTTCAGATTCAGCTTTTAGATACCATAAATATCCAGATGCTCCAGCTTCGGTAGCAACTTCAACCCATCCAATTTGAGCAGTATCAGATCCAGAGATAGAATACTTTTCTTTGATGATAATAGGTGAATTACTATACTGAGTAAAAGAAGGAGTTACAGATTTAATATCAGAATCAGTTGTTCCTTTTTTGTATTCAGAACCATATACAAAGATTTTAAGTGCTCCTGCTACTGCAGAAAGAGCAGTCATATCAGCTGCTGTATAAGGCTTAACTGTAATAGTAGCTAGAGTAGGAGAAGTGTTTACACTATCTGTTACAAAAACTTTAAGATCTTGCCCAGTTGCAGGATCAACTACTACTAATGTTTGGTTTTTAGAAATAACGTTAGCTACATAACTAGGTCCAGCTGTTGCGTTTAGTGCAAAAGTTAAAGTAGTTTCAGTTGCTTTAGTTACATCATTATATGCAATATGCAATCTATTTTGTTCTGACCAAACGACCTGATCAGATGTCATTGGCATTTCAGCACCAACCATACGTAAGAATCCAGAAAGTGTACGGTTTCCGTAACGCTCTACTTCAGCTTCGTAAATTTCAGGAAGATACTGTTGTGCAAAATCATTGGTTCCATTTGTAAAATCCAAATAGTTGCTCTCAAGAAGTTGTTGCTTCTGAGAAGGTTTAATTGACCCATATTCGGGTGCTACAGGTACTACTGCCATAATTGTAAATTTTAATTGTTAAATTTTCTTGTTTGTACTTTTAGTTTTGAAGAATCAGCACCACTAATAGCTCTAACTTTTAAACCATTTATATAAATATCACTAGGTGATTGTCTAGGCGTTGCATCAATGTTTTTGGAACTACTAATTACTTCCTTAACAGCATCTGCTTTTCCTTGCTCATAAAAATGATTTGCAATTTTATCTACGTTTTCAGCGGCATACATAGCCTTGTGATAACCTTTTGTATCAACAACATCTCCTTTGTCATTCAAGAACTTCTTGATTAGATTATTGATATTTGATTGGTTTTCAGCAACTTGACTAGCGTTTTGTACACTATATCTAAATTTCTTTTCTCCAATTGCGAAATCAAAACCTTTGAAATCATTATTGAAAAGCTCTTTAGTATTGTTTTTAAAACTTTCGTGTTGTTGTTTAGCTATATTCTGCTCCTCGTTGTATCGATTGAAAAAGTCCATTGCATTTTTTTGCTCTTGTGTAATACCAGGTCTCAACTTGATTTCCTCGTAATATTTACTTTTAAGACCATCCAAATGCGTTTTAGCTTTTGCAACTTCCTCTTTAAAAGCGAGTTTTTTCTTTTTGATGTCTCGCTCATCATCAATATCTTCATCCCAGCTAAAAGCGTCTTCTATTAAAAAAGAGACTTCTTCAGCATCTAAATGCGGACGGGTGTTTTTATAATATTCCTTTAATAAAGTAGTGTTGTCTACATTTGAATAGTCAGCATTAAGACGAACATAATCTTCTACACTTCCACCAGTTTCCTCCATAAATGAAACAAGTTTCTCTATGTTTTCTGGTAACTGCTTACCTGTAGTTTCTTTGTTTTCAATTGCGGCATTAGCCTCTTCTACTAGCTGTACAGCCTCTGCTTCGACCTCTTCTTCTGTTATTTCCTGTATTACTATTGGGTTTTCTTCAACAACCTCTTGGGTAACGACTTTTTGTTCTTCGTTTCTTTCGACCACTTCTGGCAATCCCACTTCGGGCTGTTCTGCGCGTAACACGCTTGCATCTGTGCTTTGCTTTTGAATGGCATCCTCTTCTTTTTTAGGTGTTAAATCTACTTTAATAATATCATTAGGCTTAGCTAATTTTTTTACAGAAGGTTTTTTTGTTTTTAATTTAAAATCCCCTTCTTGTTTTACTTGTTCTGACATAATATAATAATATAAAATTGGTTAATAAATGTTACCTAGGCATAAATTGTTCTAGGCCAAATCCACTAAGACTGTCATTTCCCGCAGATTCGAAGTTTTTAGGTAATAAATCATTTTGTCTCTGATCTATTAATTCAGATTGTTGAGTTCCTTGTATTTTAACTCTTTTATCTTTTCTATCCTCAATCTCTTTTTCTTTTTGCATATCAGCACGTGCTCTAATCTGAGCTAACTGCATTTGATAATTAAACTCTTCAGCCATTAACTCTCTCTTTATTTGAGCTTCAGTTTGTAACCTTTGAATTTCAAATTGAGATTTAGCTTGTTCAATACTAACTTTTTCTTGAGTTAATGCTTGTTGCTTTTGTACTTCAGCGAGTGCTGCAGCTTCGGACGCTTGAGCGTTTGCTTGTGCTTGAGCTTGTATATTAGCAATCTGTTGAGCCTCTGCTCTTTCTTGTTTTTTCTTTCTTTTAAACTTAAGCAACTGATTAGCAAGCTTTAAGTTTTTAATTTGTCTAATATCAATTGCATCTTCAAGATCAATACCTCCTGATTGTAAAGCAACTTGTATATTTTGCTCAAGCTGTGCTTTCTCTTCTTCCTCTGGTTCTAATTCTAAATATATACCAAAGTCATGGAGATTAAGGTTTGATATTTCTTGTAATGTTTTAACATTAAATGTTGAAATACTATTTTTTAAAGCATTTGCAGTTAATGGGAAATCTAAAACATCCGCTATCCTTAAAGATATATTTTCGCATACTCTTAAGTAGATGTACATACTACTTTGCAATATATGTCTTGTGGCTACATTAGATGCGTTAGCTGCCATTTTTTGTAATCCTACTAAAGCATTTTTATCTGGACTACTTCCATCTACAGCCTCATTAAGCCCTGTAACATCTCGTATCATCTGCAAATAATACTGATAAGTATTTATCAAAGAATTTATTTTACCTTGGCCAGATGAGGTTGCTAACTCTTGTACAGGAATTTTACCTCTGTTCAGATCACCATCTTGGGTTAAAGATCTACCAACAATGCTACCTGTTTGAAAGTACATATTTAAAGCTTCCGCAGGATTATAATTCGTTCCATTGCCTAAATCCACTTCCGCTAAACCGTCCATATCTAAAAATATTCCATCAGGAACTATTCTAGACATAACTTGTTGCAGTTTTAAATGCGTTAGTTGAATCATATCAGCAAAGCTTGTTATTCTGCTAACTATAGATTCAATTTTACCTTTATACATTCTTGGAGCAGCAATTGTATAATTCATTTTTACTTTTGTAGTATCTGCATAAGGCCTTGACATATGCTGCGCTAATCTCCAGTCAAGCATTGTGTTGTTACCTAAAACCTTTGCTCCAGTATATAACACTTCAATTGTTCTAGATACTTTTTTAAAGTTATCATTTTCAGGAGGATCAAAACTATCATCTTTTTGTATAACTTTTTCAAGACCATTTTCGGTTTGTTTAATTTTAAATACTTGGTTGTTATAAGTTTTGTATTCAAAATAAAGAACTTGTACCGTATTTTCGTCGTAATTACCCCAGCCTGTTATATATTGTTTGTTACCAGGCATATTCTGAATATTTTTTAATTCCTCTTCAGAAATATGTGGGAATTGTTTTTTTAATTCAGGAATAGTAATAGACTTAATTTCACCAACATAATAAATGTCATCAAAATTAGGGTCTTCTGTATATGAATAAACTAAATAAGCAGGGTCTATGTATTCTGCAGTAATACCATTACTTTTATTAAAGTTAGTTTTTGCAGCACCTATACCAATTACAGTCAGGTCATAAACTATTCTACGCTTGGTTAATTCATATTTATTAAAATCAAGTGTATTGTTAATAGCCTCTTCTTGTGCTATTTCAATACCTTCTTTGTAACTTGTTTGAAGCTTAACCTCTAGCTCCTCAGGTGTTTCAGGTAATTCACTTGGTGGTACCGGAGAATTAAAAAAGTTTTGGCCAGTCATGGCATTTGCTTTCTCAATAAGGTCTTTGGCATACATGTCCCGCATAATAGCGGTTGCATAATCCGTTCTTCTTTTTAAAGATTCAGGATCTTGGGCATACGCTTTAATCTCAACTTCTTTTTCTGATATACCATTAACTAAAATGTCTACAAATTTAGGAATAATAGGTACTGGCTTCCAATCTAAATTAAGATACGATATATCACCATTTACAGCGAATTCATCTTTATATTTTTGTATTGATTGTTCACCTCTTGCATATAGCCTGAGCGAATGAAAATTATTCCAATTAGTTAAATACCTATTACCGTTAGTTCTACCTTGGTCAAACCACTCTTGTTCAATAGCATGAGCTACTTGTGTACCATATTCTAAGCTAGCTTTTTCGGCATCGCTAACGACTTGGCTAGGAAAAGAACTATTGGTATTTGTTTGTATATTCATTTAAAGTATAATTTTTGAGGTACTACCATCATTATTGTATTTTTTAAATCCTAAGGTAACTGTAGGTCTATCCACTTTATTTATTGGGGCATATCTATTTTTATTACAAGCCATTATAGCAAGTCCTGAACTAATAGAAGCATCGTGAGAAGTTCTTTTATTAATATTAAATTTTGCCCAGTCATTTAGCGTTCTTTGAAAATACATATCTCCATAGCCTTCACCTAAAAATCCCACATAAGTTTCAATGTAAGATTCAATAGCCGCCGCGTGAGCTTGCTTTATATCTTCACTTGAGTTAGGTATTCCTCCTATTTCTTTTTCAGTTACCGATAATTTATTCCAAAGCTTATCTGGTCGGTTCATTGAAAAGCCTCTATAACCCCTTCTTCTTAAATAATATAATAATCTTGGTTTATTGTTTTCTGCTAGTATTGGCATACCATAAAATACTAAAGCCATCAATACGTCTTCAAAAAATATTTCTGCAGTTTGAGGTCTTGCAATATATTCTAAGAAAAAACTATTTGGTGGCACGTCTTCCATTGAAAATTTAGTTAGTCCATGTAGCGATCCGTTAGACGCTCTTGAATCAACTGTTCCTGAAATATCATAACTATCACAGCCAAATGCCCCTAAGTCTTCATTACCAGGATATTTAATGCCATTCTTTATTATCACTCGGTTTTGGAGATTTTTATTAGGAACCCAAGAAACTTTAAACCTTCCATCTTTATTTGGCATAAATATTACTCTAGTATCTTTTATTCCATTCTCCCAGCTAAAACTTCCAGTAGTAACTACTGATGAGTTTCTTAAATCTTCATTATAATCTATTTGCTCATAGATTTTTGTTAAATTAAATAAAGATTGTTTTGTTTCATCTCTAAACGCATGCTGCTCTGTTCTTGGAAACTGACGATAAAATTCGTTTAAACCATCTTGGTCACTTTTTAAACCATCAACCTCATTCTCCCAGTGCTCTATAACCCCAACGTCAATCCATTGGCCATCAACTCCTTTAATTGGTTCTGCTGGCGTTTCGAATACAGGTAGTCCATAAGTATCAATGAATCCTTCGAAGTTCCATTCCATAGGTATGAACAAACTATATAATCCTGAGCTAGTCTGTCCATTGCGGTTTCTTTTGGCAACGTTTGATTCGTCATAAAGTTTCTTAAAATTATTACCTCCTTTATCTAAAGCGTTTGATGTTGATCCCATCATGCACTTGCCAATAATCTTACTACCTAATCTTAACGTTGTTTTCGTGACCCTCCAGTTATTAAGGATATTGTCCGGTCTTTCCCATTTCCCTGATTCATCGTGGACGAGGAGCCGGAGCTTCTCTCCGTCGTACGAGTTGTCCCCGGTGTTCTTCCAGTCGATTGTTGTATCGAGCCCCTCGAGTTCCTCTCTGGTCTCCTTTGACGTGATTGATTTACGGGTAAGCTTTGACGCCGGTACTCTATATGCCAATTCTGTCTTGGGGCGGTCCATCCCGTCTTGTATTGGTTTAAAAAAGAATGGGTAGTTAACTGATATTGGAACCACTTTATCCGTAAACATCTTTTTTGCATCCGCTCCAGATTTTGATAATATCCCAAACCGTGCATCTGAAGTACTTGTAGCTTGGTTAACGGCCTCCCCTGAAGCCATAAAGCTAAATCCTGATCGTCTATTTTTAAGATAACACATTCCGTAGGATCTACTATCAGCTTTACAGGCTTCCCAAAATATGAAGAAAATTCTATTTGCTTCTCTATAATCTGGTCTCCCAACATCAATCTTGGTCCACTGCAAGTACATGTAATGAGTACCAGTAATATAAGTTGGAACTTTATTGTTGTAGAACCAAGCCCCCTCGTCGCGTTTTGTAAACTCTTCATCAATATACCCATACCATTTATTTTTAAAATTATCAGGATATGTTTCCCAGTCAAAAACAGTTTTAATATTACTTAATTCTTTTGGGTATTCACTTGCTACCCATCTGTTTTCAGTATTAACAACTTCCTTAGGCTTTTCTGGTAATGCTATTACTAAGTTTTGTATTTCAATTATTTCGCCAATCTTACCAGTTTTACTTATAACTATAATATCGTATTCTTTATTATAGCCATATTCCCATTTATTATAACGATTCATTCGTTTTATAATTTTGGGTTTAATTGGTGTTATTGTTTTTGTAAGAGACTGTGTATACATTATTTTGATCTCTTTTCAGCAAACCCACTAAAACTTTCTTTTTGTTTTATTGGTTTATCCTCAATTAAGTTTCTTTCAGCTTCAATACGGTTTAAAATTTCAAAAGCATCAAATATTGCTAGTTTTTTAGTTGCTGCTGCGTTTTTTAATCTATCAGCAGAAACATCGTCTTCCGTACCAGTAACAATTTTTTCTTCAGCTACTTTAATTAATTCCTCAACTGCTTTCTGTCCAGCTAGGATTATATTTAATTTCGTCTCCTTTATATTCATATTTAATTACAATATCATTTGATTTCATGCAATACAATCTTTCGTTATCTATAACAAAATCATATTCGCTATTTGGTGTATACCCGACAAGGTCCCCAGGATTGATTTTAAGCTTGTTTAAGGAGCTATTGCCATACTTTAGTATACCAATAAGCTTTTGCTCTTTTTCAAGTGAAAATTGATCTTTATTTTTTAAAGGAGAAACAAAGCATCTGTCTCCAAAACTTTTCCAATCTTTATTACTTTTATATAAATAAATTTGATCTAAAGCACAAAAATATAAATTGTCTTTAAAGAATGATCTACTATCTTTTTGTTTACCTTTCATATCATAAAATCTTCTAAAGACATTATGATGTATTACAATAGTATCACCAACTTTTATACCTGTATCATATGCTAATGGAGTTTTAACAACCTTAGCCATATTATTTACAAATTTCCAACTTTCAATTTTTGTATTTACTATTAAGTTTTTTTTACCAATCTTAATATTATTATCGTATCTTTCCCCTAAAGGTTCTACAATAAAATCGTATATACTATTCATTAATATTCAAGATCATATTCAACGGATATTGCCATGTTTGAATTAAATTTCTTCCATGGCATTACCTCGTTGTTTTTCTTTATATAAATGTTATAAGAATTATCTTGTTCGTCTAAAAGTATATAAGCTATTTCGTGGCCTCCATATACTTGCTGACCAACTGAATAATGCATTGCTTCATTTTTGTAGTCAGAACCAATACTTATTTTTCTTATAACAGAACTCATTATTTGGTATCTTTAGGTACTTCAGTATAAGAACCTGTTTCAATGTCAATGGTAATTGCACCATATTCTTTTTCAAGCTCTAATTTATACTCTTCAATTTCTTTATTAAGATCTGCTTGTTGATGCAGCAATATATGCTTTTGTGATTCTACAAAACCAATATCTCTTAAGAGAGTATTTAATTTTTTTTGTTGTTCTTGAATTTTAGATAATTGCTCTTCAGTAATTACCATTTCTGCTTGATCTTCTACTTTTTTCATTTAATTTAATTTAATTGATTATTATTATTTTACCTTGTCCTTAATTTTTTCATAGGTCCTAAGGCCACCTAATCCGAGCATTCCTAATAGTACAGTCATTAAATGTTCCATTTGTAATGCAGGCGGAATACTTTCGGGTTTTAAAGCCCATATAAATAAATCGCGTACAACGAAATTATAAGCTAAAGCAAATCCACATACCCATCCTATAAATGGACGCCAGCCAGCAACGAATACTGTTCTATGACCAGCCTCAATTTCATTTATTTTAGTTTGGATTTCAAGTAATTGGTTTGGGTCTAACTCTTTACCTTTTATAGCTTCTCTTATTTCCCAAGCTAAATTACCAGCAACAGATTTTCTTCCGCCACCGCCTTTTAATAAACCTAGTAATAAATTCCACATATATTATTATTAAGAACGATTTCGAGCCGCGTTTTGCTTTACTTTATCTTTAAGTCCTGTAAATTTATAATTAGGGACCATATTTGCAGGAGAGCTGGTAGATTTTTTAGCACCTACTCTTTTGCTTCCATAAGGTTTTACTATAGTAGCTGAACCTTTAATTACAGCGTCTTGAGAACTACCTACTACTGATTTAGGTTGTACCTCTCCAGCAACATATGCATTTTCTTCGTTAAAAAGCCCCGCTCTTTGAGTTGAAAAACCTACTACTGATTTACCAACTGGTTGTCTTTGATCAGTGCCTGTTTTTCCTACAAAGGCTCTACCTTCATAAGGAGTGCCTATAACTTCTGATGATCCACTCCAAAGACCTTTTTCAAAACCTTCGGGAGCACCCGGGTCTACAAAAGGTTTTATTTTTTTATCCTTAGGATCATCTAAATTTAAAGGAGATTTACAGGATGATTTTGGTAATTTAAATGCCATTTGTTTATTTTTTAGTTTTGTTATACGCTTCTTTTTCCCAAGGAAGGTTTTTATCACCTTCTTTCATTTTAGATCTTGGGTATCTTTTACCTTTCCAAAATACAGCAGAATCATTATAATCTAAATCACCTCTTTTCATTTGGTCTATATGAACTTTTTCGTGATCTATAACTTCTTGTATTTGTTTAGGATTATCTACATTTTTATTTACAAGTATAGAGCCGTTTCTATCCGCTTTGCCTAATACACCATCTTCTAAATCTACGTTGTAGATAGGAGTGTTATCAATAACATAAGGCTTATTACTTAGTTTGAACGGCATTATTATAAGGAAACATTTGATTTAAAGCTTCTTTTCTTTTGCTACAACCACAAGGTATATTTAAACCTTCTGATACTTTGTCTACAACTGTTTTAATTCCAGTAGCAGTTGTGATTTTTTCAATCGTATCACCTAATCCTTTTGATTCCATTTTATTAATTTTAAAATTATTTTCTATTAGAAATACGTACAGCTCTTTTTTCTAATCTATCATACTTTCTTTTCTGTTGTAAAGCTTTTGCTTGATTTTTTGCAACAGCAGCCGGGTCTTTACCTACAGCAGACTTTACTCCTTCAATAGCTTCAATAGCTTTAGCTTTAGCCTCAACAGCTTTTCCAACTGTTTTTTCTAATCTTCTACTTTTTCTTGAACTAACCACCTCTTTAGCTATTGGCTTTATTTTTGAATCAACTTTAGCCTCAGATACTTTTAAATCTTTTGTACCACTTGATTTTACTTGCTGGGCACTTACTTTTACTCTTGGCTTAGGAGTGGCAGGCTTTTCTATAGCTTTTGAGGCTGTTGGAGTTGAAACATCAGTACCCATTTTTGTTTCTGCAAGACCTTTTTTTAATTGAGCATCAGCCGCTGCTTTATCATAATTCCCCATTGAAAACTCAGGAGTTTTAGTAGGTACTCCTTCTAGCTTTGGATCTTTAGCTGAACCACTTTTAATTCTTTGTTGCTGTACTTTAAATTTAGAATAATCTGAGCCTAAGCTTCTAAAAGCTTTAACAATAAGTCCATCTTCTACGTTTAAAGGAGTATTATATCCTTTATTTAAATTAAACATCGGTGATTTGTTTTTCATAATATTTTATGGTTTATTTTAATTAGCATTTCCACCTGCGTCTTGCAGCACAGATTCTTTTATCAGGAGTTTTAGAGCAATCAATATTATGCATATTCATTTGTCCTTTAGATCTGGCGCAGTAAGACGTTCTACGTTTACCACCACCAGGCTGTGGAGCTTTTAAGTCCCCTCCTGTTTCTTTATTATATGCCGCTCTTCCGGCAGCTGTCATTCCGGCTCCTTCTTTTGCGGTTAAAAAGTGTCTACCTTTTCCTTTTGTTGTTTTTCTAAGCTTAGCTAATGGAGATTCGTACATTTTAAAATATCTTATATATTGTTTTTCCGCTTTCTTTTACTGCCTTTAATACTTTTTGTCTATTTTGGTCATCAGACACGTAGCTAATATGGACCCACGCCGGATTGCTATCATCTCCAAATTCCCAAATTAAATTATCAAAGCTTAAATTATCCTTTATATAATGGAACATTTCAGCATTAGTTTTATACCCAAATGTATCATCTAAATCAATTGCTCTACCATCACAATGCTGCGACCTAGAACTCCCGCCTATAGCTTCATTTAATTCAGTACACCTAAAAAAACTATTAACTCTAATTTTTCCATTAACCCATTCCCTAAGTGGTTCAAATATCTTATTAGCAACTAAAATCATATTTCCCAACTGATATTCGTTAGGTTTATTTTCAATACCTAACCGTGTTCCAGTTGAAGATCTAATTGCTTCATTATAAGATATATGCTTACTTATCATATCACTTAGTTTTATTTCTTTTTACCAGCTCGTACCATTTATGAATAGTATATCCAATAGTAACTAATAATAATACTATTTTTAATGTATTATCAATATTAGTCATGCTTAAAACAAGAGACGTCCCGTTAATTACATAAAGTTTAACGTCGGGCATTTTTAAGACCCTTTTTGAGCTTTTTTAGTAATAGGGCCATCAGTATAAGTAGGTCTATCCATACTTAAAATCATACCATCTTTACCGCTGCTAGAGCCTTTACCCATTGGGAAACCTGTTGTATCTAAAGGCCCATCCCACAAAGCATTAGCCCCGGTCATACCGTGATTCTCTATTTTTTGAACTGCTGGAGTTTTTGTAATTTTCATAGTTTATATTTATTAATCTTTATAACCTTCTATTCTTGCTTTTATAACATCAGCTCTGGTAATCTTACCATCATCATTCTGATCTTTAAAATAAAGAGGTGCTCTATCACCAACGCTCATTTGGCGTTGTTCAGGAGTACCATAAATATTTTGTGCTGTTTGAGAAACACTATCATTAAATACCGGAGCAGCCATACCTAATGTATTGCTAGGAGCCGGTGGCGCGGGAGGGGCCATTGAAGTTTGAGCTGGCATCCCAGTCATAGGGTCTATCATTTTAGTCGGTGCATTTCCAGCCGTAGCTTTCATGTCTTGTTTGTATGCAGGCATAGTTATCTATTTTTATCTTTGTTTACGTTATGTATTGCTGTTATTAAAACAGTATCAGTATATGTTTTACCTTTCATTATTGGATTTCTTCTTTCGTTTGTGGGTATATCATCAAGTCCAAGCATAATACGATATATCCTGCTTATCATTTGTTTACCCTTAAAAGAAACTTTATATATATGGTATTTTTGAGTAGTGTGATTTCTTTTACGCCAGACTACAATCCAATCGTTCTTTAATAATTTATTCCAACGCTTGTTATCCCAGCTATATGCATAAGTACCCATTTGATAATCGTTTTTAGTAAACAAATCCATACAGTCCAAATATATTAATAATTCAAGATCTGCATCTGTAAGGTTGTTGTTCTTACAAGCCCACTTCCTTATTATCCGATAGTGTTTTAGCAAGTTTAATTCTCTAACGTCGCTTGCCTCTAGCCTTTTCATAGAACAACAACTATATCCTGCAATTTAATAACATGATACGTTTCTTTACTAATTTCTATTTTATGACCAGCATGCCGATCGTAAAATATAGAATCTCCTTCTTTAACACCTTCGACTTCCGTACCGATTGATAATACTTCAGCTTCTATGTACCTAATATCGTCTCTTTGGTTTTCAGAAAGTAATAGACCACCTTTTGTTTTAGTAGTTCCTTCTTTTATTTTTTTTATTATTAAGTTTCTACCTATTGCTTTCATTAACTCTTAAATTATTAATTACACAATCAGTAGATAATATTGTGGTTGCAACAGAGGCAGCATTTCTTAATGCACTTTTTGTCACCAATAATGGATCAATAATACCTTCTTTAATTAAATTGCAACCCTCGCCTGTAATTACATTAATGCCCCATCCTTCTTTAAAGTACGGCCCATATAATATTCCCGCATTTGCGAGTATTGTTTTATAAGGGGCTTTAATAGCTCTAAGCAAAACCTCTTCCCCTTTACAACTACTATTAATGTTATCAGATGCATTATGCAAAGCAATACCAGCACCGGAAACAACCCCTTCTTTGATAGCAGCTTTTGTAGCACATATTGCATCTTCGACACGATCTTTCTTTTCTTTTAATTCAACTTCAGAGTTTGCCCCAACTTTTACTACAGCAATTTTGGCTGATAGCCTAGCTAGTCTTTTTTCAAGTTTAACAATTTCGTTAGGACGTTTTGTTTTTAATAAATCTTTTTTAATATTATCAATAACCTCCTTAACTTGTTCTGTCATTTCATTAACCTGAAGAATAGTTTCCTCATCAGTGGTAATACTTTTTATACATGCACCTAAATGCTCTGGTTGTATAAGATCAAGATCATCACCTAAATCTTCATTAATTATTGTTGCTCCTGTAAGCATTGAAAGGTCATCTAATATTTCTTTCTTGCTTACTCCGTAAGTGGGTGCATTGATTATATTTATTTTTATATTACCTTTAACTTTATTCATTGCTAATGTTGAAATCACAACCGGCTCAACATCTGCAATTATTAATAAAGGCTTATTATTTTTAATAACATATTCTAAAACACTTTGTATTTGTCTAACATTATCAACTGGTGATTCTATTAATAATACTAAAGGGTTATCTAATTCAGCAGCTCTTTGTTGCTGACTAGTTATAAAATGAGAATTTGTTAATCCTTTATTGTATTGAACGCCATTAACAACTTCAAATTTTGTTTCAGAATCTTCTGATGTTTCCATCATTACAACACCCGTTTCTCCTACTGATCTAAATGCATCAGCAATAATTTTACCGAGCTCAGGATCATTATTAGTTGAGATTGTTGCAATGTTGTCTATCATATTACCTTTAACAGGTAAAGCTTTTTCTTCTAAATATTTTACAACTAACTCTGTTGCTTTTTCAATACCGTCTTTTAAAGCTCTTGTACTTATTGGATCTTCAAGATCTAATTCATTATAAGCTTCTGATAGTATCGCATGGGCTAATACGGTGGCTGTGGTCGTACCGTCTCCGGCTTCCTTTACAGTTTTGCGTGCGGCTTCTTTTAAGAGCGTAGAACCCATATTTTCTACAGGGTCTAATAGTATAATACTATCTGCTACTGTTACACCATCTTTGGTAATTAATGGTCTACCATTACCATCTTCTAGCATCACACATTTACCGCTAGCCCCTAATGTGGAGCTAACGGCTTTTGTGAGTTTTGTGATACCTTCAAATACTTTATCTTTAGCTTCTTTTCCAAAGCTAAGATTTTTGACTATTAAGTCTGACATAATTTAATTGAATTTAATTTGATTGTAATTTTTATTTGAAAGTCTTTACAACTTTAGGACCATTTAAGAACTCAATCTTTTTAGCATAATGCTCAACTGTTGAATCAATTGCCATTTCAGCTCCTTTGATTGTTTCTCTCCTGGTTACATCATGCCAAGTGTTTTCTTGTTTAAGGTCTTGGTATTCAGTTTGGTAAAAACCATTAGGCAATTGGACTATTCTCCAGTTTGCTTTTGTAGCCATATGTTTCCATAAAGCTGTGGTTTGTTCGGTAATTTGTGGTTCACTACTCCACGAATGAGTGCGATAATAAAAAGTCATTTGGTTTTGGTTTTATTTTGGTTTACACTAATTTAATTACGCTAAAGGTAAACCATCCTTAGCGTTTGGTTTATAGTATATTATTACTTGTTTTTTTTATTTTTTAATAAATTAGTAAAGGCTATCTTCAAGTCTTGCATTATTCGTTGTAAAGTTGTTCAACCTCTCCTGAATCTAACGCTCTATTAAATATTCTTACTTGGTCTATTGAGCCTGTAAAAGGAACTGACAAATTCCAAGCAGAATTTCCTAAAAGAAGCCCTGTTATATCACTACCGAACACAGTAGGCACTGAACCACTAAAAGTATGGACATTGCTTCCGTTTAAATAAACATTACTATTTGTTACAACTAAATGATTCCAACTTCCGTTATCATAAGCTATATCAGGTCTTGTATAACTTGTACTATCTGCACTTGGCAAATAAATGCCATCAGCTTGTATAGATAGCGGTATATTATAATTAGTTTTTACTCTTAAAACAGGATTTCCTCCTGAATTTGCTTTAACCCATAATGAAATTGTAAAAGAACCTGCATTTATAGAAAATGAATCTACCTTAATTCCATTGTTACTCCCATTAAACACCGCTGCTTTATCTATATACCCTGCGGAATAAGTTACGTTGGTATCAACACCATCATAATTACCCTCTGCATCGTTTGCGTTATCTTCAAATTTATATAAAGCTAATTCACTACCGTCTCCAAATGGGTCAGTTGCGTTTCTTGTTAATGGTACAAATACTTCTTCAGCTATTGCTAAAAAGATGTATGTTCCACCGTCTGCGTTAAATGCTCCATTAGTTGTGTCTACTGAAAAACCGTTAGATAAAAAATTATTAGGAAAAGCTGAATAATCAGTTTCTGCGTATGGTTCGTTTGGAAACAAAACGTCATCTACTGGATTAGATGGATTTCTTGCACTATCCCATATATGCCAATCAGTACCCCCGATATCTGCTCTTTTAGTCATTAAAAATCTTGGTCTAAACCCTGTAACAATAGTATTACCTATTGCTCCTGTTCCAATGTAAGAACCTATTTTAGACATTCCATCTACTTCTGCAAAACAGTAGGCTAACCACCTAAAAGACGTTGGAGTATAATCTGCTCCAAACGTATCAGCCTCTTTAACCCAAGTTAAATCGGAATTTTGACCAGCAGTACTTGAAAGTATTAATGACTTTGTATTATCTTCTGGGTGTGATACATACCACAAATTTGAAGGTCTATCTAAAGTCCTTACCATTATTATTTTAGGCGGTTGTCCTAAACCGTGACCAATTGTTGGACCTGTAGTAAAACTACCTGTCCAAGTAACAATACTAAAACCTGCAGCTTGATTTGCTGACACTTGCGAAGTAATTGTACCGTCTGTGTTTGTTACTGCTGGACCTCCTGCTTTCCAACACCAAGCAACTTGATTACCTAAAGTTGGATCGTTATATCCTGTACCTCCAATTATATTAAAGCCACCAGTCACAAGTTCATTAGGTACGCTATCTTCTGCTGCTGTATTATTAGAAACAAGTCTTAAATTGTCTCCTCTTACAGTATCATATAAAGCATTAGATGCTGCAACGTCTCTTGACTTTAACCAAACTAAATCTGGTGTAAATCCAACATCTATAAATTTGCTTGAATTATTATCCCCTGTATATAAAACAGGATTAAAATAATCTGTAGGTACAATAGTCGGTACACATTGTACTTCATTGTAAAGTGTCTCTACTTCTTCTGATGTTATTGCTCTGTTGAATATGCGTATTTGGTCTACTGCTCCTATTATACTTGCACCTGAACCTGTAGAACCATATCTATTCCCAACATATGTATTATAACTTGGGGTTTGATTATTTATAAAATCAGGCGAAGTGCCATTTAATATAGATGCTCCGTTTAAATAAACAACATAAGCACCATTATTATAAGTTAAACATAAATGATACCAACTACCATCTTTTATGTTTGAAGAAGAAATGTAAAATACTTGAGATTGGTCTGCATCTCTAAAAGACAAAGCTATATTACCTGAACTATAATCTGTAAAAAGAGCATAACCTGTCTTAGCTCCAACTGTTGCTCCGTTACCAAAATAAATATCCTCTCTATTATTCGCAGTTGATGTATGTTTAAACCACCCTGAAACTGTAAAAACAGTTGTTGAGGCTCCATAAGCAGCATTAGGAAAATTAAAAATTGAAGTAGTCCCATTAAATTCCCCTGCATTACCAAACTTACCTGCTACGTTAAAATTAACGTTTGAAGCTGTACCGTCATAACTACCTGTTTCGTCTGTAGCATCTGACATTTTATAATAAGCAATACAAGAAGGTACATTTATATAACTGTTAGATGCAGTTGCAACTGTTTCGTTGTAAAGGTTTGTTACAGCTCCTGCTGAAAGTGCTGTATTGAATATTCTTACTTGGTCTATTTTACCTGTAAAATGATTCACAGGAGTACCAGTTATATTAACTGCTCCTAAACCATAATTTTGTGTTGATAAATATTCAATACCAGCTAACGAACCGGTATTATCTAAAGAACCATTTATATAAACTTTAGCTTCGGATTGTGTAGCAACGCAAGTTACGTTATACCAAGTATTTGTTGAAAGTACGGTGTTACTTATTACTTCCGCAAAACCAGTTCCCCAAGCTCTAAATTTTACCTTGTCACCTGTGTGTGTTGTAATTCCAAAGCCTTTCCCAAGGTTTGGTATCTCATCATAACCATCAAAAATCCATTTTTCTCCATTAAAAGTTGTTACATTTATCCAAACACTTACAGTTAATGTTGTAAAGTTAAAAGCGTTATCTGGTAAAGCAATATAACTACTACTCCCATCAAAAACCGCAGCTTGACCAAATTGACCAGCAGCATAAGCAGGGTTTGTAAATGTACCTGGATATGTATTGTTCGGTATAGAAGTAGCATTACCATCTAATTGATATGTTGCAATAGACTCAAAAGGTGTTCCGTCTAATATTTGAACTGTATCTGTTGTACAAGCTGCTGCTGCACCTGTTGCAGTATTTATAATTCTTTTGCCTAACATATCTTAAATTAAATTATACTAAATCTTCACTTGGGTAAAACTCAAAGGAATATCTTAAAACGCTTTCTACCGTTTCTAAGGCATCTATTGCATCCGTAAATCCATTTGCTTTAGTTACAATATCTTCACGCTCTGTTGCAACACTATCAGGTACTGCAATTTGTCTTTCTGTGAATCTTATAACATACCAATCAGTTGGTTTTAGTAACTCCCCTGCTTTAGTATTTACCGCTATTTTCTTATCTGACTTTAGTTTATCAATATTGTAAACAGGAAGTGTTTCGCCTGTTGGCTCCATATCCTCTCCCATTACCTCATAAGTCGCATCAAAGTCAATATCAATTACAGGATAAGTAAATACTTTTTTTTCGCTATCAAACTCAATAGAACCTAATTTTTGACTTATACTATCGTAGCTTGGTTTAACAACGTCATAAAAACCTTCGGCTTCTATAATATCTTTACTTGCCTTATCGAAAGCTGTATAATACTTTGTTGCACTTTTATAGGTTTTAGGCAACCTCCTCCAAGTACTAATACTCCCATTAAAATCTTTTGCTTTCATATTTTATATACTTTGTGATATTGATAAGAAAAATGTATTTGGTGCAATACAAACAATTTGTATAAAGTTTGTAGCTCCTGCAGTGTTACTATATGTACCTGCTATTGTGGTTATAGTGTTAGTTGTTATATCAAATGTAAGAGATGAAGTACCCCCGGAATCAGTAACAATTAAATCTTTAGTATCACCAATTTGCGCATTTGTGAAGTTTATATCCACAGCAATACTAGATGTCATTGTAAACACCTGAGCAGCTGTGAAATCCATATCTACATCAGCAGCAGGAGTTAATGCTGTAGATGTTGTAAATTGGTCACCTAATACACCGTATTTTATTTTAGTTAATGCCATGTTTTATTTGTTAATTATTTTGTTAAATCCCAAGAAGTTGTTTCTTCATTCCATTGGTAAGGTTGTCCGTCATCCGGATATGGTATTGGCGATTGCCATTTCCATTCATCTTCATTCCAAACCCAACTTGAATAAAATTGTTTTTGCTTATATAAATCCCAAGAAATTGTTTCTTCATTCCAAGAATAAGTTTTACCATCGCTTGGATATTCAATTGGAGCAACCCAATCAAAATTCGAATCTAATATCCAAGAATTAAAAGGTTGTGGAACAATAAAAACATCATTTTCACTGTCATATTTAAAACCGATTCCCGCATACTGTTTTCTAAATTTTCCATTAAATGAAGTTTGCACCCAAGTTGCATTTCCAAATAATCCGTTTAAAAATATCTTTCCTTTGTATTCGGATTCTGTGCCGTCTGTTTTAATAAGCACGTCATTATTTACAACAAGCACTTCCGTCACAATATTATTTTCATCAAGTTTTGCAAAATGTGCCATATTAATGAGTATAAGAACCGCTTCCGGTAAATGTTAAAATTGTATCACTTCCGTCAGTTGTTACGGTTGGACTTCCACTTGTTGTTCCGGAATAAACTGAAGTTGGCATTCTTAAAATAACCACTCCCGAACCCCCCGGTTTTCCTTCTGCTCCTCCCTCGGGCCAAACCCCAGCACCACCACCACCACCTCCTGTGTTTGGTTCACCGGCAGTTGAAAGATTTGAAACAAATGAAGACGCTTTTCCACCGCCGCCTAAACCTCCCGGAACAGTATTTCTGTTGTATTGATCCCCACCGGATCCTCCACCGCCACCAGATCGATAAGTCAAAGTTCCGTCAATTAATGATTGTAATCCATTTCCGCCAGCGCCAGCATAAATTCCGCCGGAATTACCTCCATTAGCACCAGCACCACCACCACCAGACGAAGATGACGTACCGCCTGAACCCCAAGAACCACCATTTTTTCCTTGAGTTGATATTCCTGATCCACCCGGGACACTACTTATAA
>Ga0208303_1000186_pt1 | contig 26211 bp, 22 predicted proteins | sample CB_VirMetaG_2_FD_184537 | JGI IMG/M metagenome (GOLD analysis project Ga0208303, IMG submission 184537) | Freshwater to marine saline gradient viral communities from Chesapeake Bay - CB_1504_2 Viral MetaG (SPAdes) (version 4) | ecosystem: Environmental > Aquatic > Marine > Coastal | place: USA... | reverse complement strand
AGTCTAACAGCAATAATGCCACAAGATTATGTAAATTATGTTAGGTTATCTTATATTGATAAATTAGGTGTAAAGAGAATAATATATCCAAACACAAACCTGACTATAAATCCTGCCGAAGCCCTAGAACAAGATTCTACAGGTGTGCCTATACAAGATAATCTTGGGGAAAACATAGATACAGATCCACCACAAACAGTAGCAAGGTGGAGAGAAGCCGATACTAAAAAAATAACTGGTTTATACGATGTAGACTCTTTGAATGACGGGTACGATATATCTGACGAGCATGCTAGTAATATCTATTGGGGTGCTGCTTATGGACAGAGATATGGGGAAGATCCCGCATTAACCCAAAAAAATGGGTGGTTTGGCGTTGATGATGTAAGAGGGGTGTTTACATTCTCAAGTAACTTAAAGGACCGTTTGATCGTCATAGAGTACATCTCAGACGGCTTAGCGTATGATTTGGATACTAGGGTCCCAAAAATGATAGAGGACGCCATGTACGCCCATATAAGCCATGCGATCATCTCTACACGCATTAATCAGCCAGAATATATTGTTCAGCGACTAAAGAGAGAAAGAAGCGCTAAATTGAGGAATGCAAAAATAAGATTATCTAATATTAAAATAGAAGAGCTTACTCAGCTTATGAGAGGCAAATCTAAATGGATAAAATAATATAATATGCCAGAAGTTAAAAATATATTTGTGGGGGCTAAGATGAATAAAGATCTTAACCCAAGGATGATTTCAAACCAAGAGTACATAGACGCAAGAAATGCGGCAATAATAAATTCTGAGGGTAGTGACTCTGGCTTACTTCAAAATGTTAGTGGCAACTCAGAATTAACAGATTTTGGTTTAGAAGGGACTAATCTAGAAATTATAGGATTTTTTATAGATACTACTAACAATAGAATATTTGCTTTTATTACTGACTGGAACGATGTATCTGGCGATGGATTATCTAATTTTGCTTCAGCACAATCGCATCATTATATATGCGTGTTTGATACACGTTCTAATACAGGCACGACTTTAGTTAGCGGGAGTTTTTTAAATTTTGAAAAACTACACCCAATCTTAGGAATAAACTTAATAGAAGATTTATTATTTTTTACGGACAATAGGAATCAGCCAAGAAAGATAAATGTGACTACGGCGTTGTCAAATCCATCCTATTATTCAAAAGAAGAGGATATTTCTGTAGCAAAGTATTATCCTTGGAAGCCATTAAAATTATCTAAGCTAACAGGTGTTGGTGACTTATTCCCTAATGCAAAGTTAAACATAACAGCAAATATAGATGATGGGGTGACAGGATCTTATCCTGGTGTTATAGGCACTGGTAATTTTACAACGTCTGGGGCAGGTGTTGGTGGTACTATAACAGTTTCAGTGGTTGATGGCCTTGCTGAATCGGTTACTGTTTCTGATGATATTTCTTTATTAGGGACTGGGTTTGCAGTAGGTGATACAATAACTGTGGCCGCAACGGAATTGGGGAGTACGGAAGATTTAGTTATAACTTTAACTAGAAATAACTTAAATCAGGATCCTACAATGAAAGATGTTGTTTCTAAAAACTTACCTAAAACTGAAACTGTTACCGTAACCGCCGGTGGCACAAATACATTTACGGCAGACAAAGATATAAATGAAAATTGGGTTGGAGCAACAATAACAACAGTAAACTCTAGCGGCACCCCAGTAATTAAAGCTGCAAATAATGTAAAAATTACGGCAATATCTAATGATCAAATTACTGTTGACAGCGCATCAATAGACACCGGAAGCGTAGTTACAATAGGCGCAAACCCTTATTATGATGAAACGTTTGATGGGGACATTGATTATTTAACAGATAGGTTTATTAGGTTTAGCTATAGATTTAAATACGACGACGACGAGTATTCTTTAATGGCACCTTTTTCCCAAGCTGCTTTTATACCAAGGCAAGATGGCTATTTCTTAGAAGATTCAATTCCATCAGACGTATTTGATTCAGCAGGGTCAAATTCAGATGAACTTAAGGCCATACAAAGCACTATAATAAGCTTTTTTGAAAATAAAGTAAATTCAGCCGAGCTAGTAATAGGTATGCCTGAAGGCGTTTCTACTGTATCTAATTTAAGCTCTTATCTAAAAGTAAAGGAAATAGATATATTATACAAAGAGTCTGACTCTAATGCTATAAAAATTATTGAAACTATACCTACAGCTGATTTACAGTTTAATAATAATTCTGAATATTTATATAAATATACCTCTCAAATTCCAATAAAGACACTTCCATCTAACGAAACAACTAGGGTATCAGACAAGGTGCCAATTAGGGCAAAAGCTCAAGAGCTATCCGGCAATAGGGTCATGTATGGAAACTATTTAGTAAGAACATCAAGACCATCAAATTTACCATTCTCAGTATTTGCTGGGGAAAAATCAAAGGCAGGCCAGTTCGATTCTATGAGCGAAATAGAATATCCTAGTCATTCGCTAAAGCAGAACAGATCTTATAAGGTTGGCATTGTTTTAGTTGATAAATTTGGTAGACAGTCGGATGTAATTAGCTCTCCATTGTCTACAGTTTATAACCCTTACCTTTCTAAATCCCCTACATTTTTAACTTCTACAGAGGTATATAGAGGGGACTCTTTAAAAATACAATTTAATGGTTTAATTCCATCTCAGATAGGTAATCCTGGATATGCTGGGCTGTACTCGGAAGAAAACCCTACAGGGTGGTATAGTTACAAAGTGGTTACCCAACAGAAAGAACAGGACTACTATAATGTTTATCTTCCCCCGGTTTTAAATAATTATCCAGGTACAGCTGAATCATTAACTATAATTAGTCAAGCAACCAATTATAGTCCAGGGCAATACAACGGATATGCACTACGGGTTGGCCAGACAGACCCCGACGGCAACCCGTATTCTAATGGCTGGGACGTATCCGGGTCTGCTTCAAGCGCAGGGGTTGGGTTACAAATGCAAGTTATAATAAATGCGGATGGTACTGTACAGTCAGTTACTATGACAAATACAGGGAATGGGCAATATGGTACAGGGACTCAGGTTAGCATTAGGACAAGTGTTATTGGTGGATCAACAGACTTAGTAGTTGGCGTTACTACAGTGCCACGATCCAATGACGTTGCCTTTTTAACTTTATTTTCAGACAATATAAACAAAATACCAAGGGATTTAAAAGAAGTAGGCCCTGATGACAAGCAATTTTCAAGTTCTGTAGAAATATATCCTAGAATAGATTGCAGCATAACTGATTTTTTCAGAGCAACAAGTCAGCAGTTTGATACTTCACCCACACCCGATAAAGTAGTTTTAATAGGGACTAGAGATGAAATAGGTGTTAACGTAGACCCACAGGGGAACGATTATAATTCATCTCCATTTTATAGTATTCCAAAACCACAAATAACAGCTCAGCCTAACATTATCCCTCCAATAATTGGCGAATTAAACTTAGGTGCAAACCCATATATTGGCAAACTTAGCACTCAAAGGGCAGTTGGCTCTACCGGAGGCAGCGGAGTAGTTACCAGCGATGTAACTTATAAGTCAGCAAAATTAAACGTATATGAAACAGCTCCAGTTGAGTCTAGTATAGACATATTTTACGAAACAGGTAGTAGTGGACTTATATCTGAGTTAAATCAGAGTATCTTATCAAACGTTGGAAGTGATTTTCCTGCACAAATAATTGACTGGACGTGGGACTTAAATGAGGATCAAAGCCCTGGGGATTTTATTAGTACATCTTTTTTTGATGTTGCAAATTCTGCAGGCACCAGCTTAACAAGTAAGTGGCCAGGAAAAGTTAGCATAGAAATACTAGAAGTATGGACCATAGCCCCTACAAATGCTACAAGAATAGAAACAGATATAACAAATGATAATTTATTTGAAATATATACTGACCCAGCAAGTCCTAATAGATTCAAACTAAGAACAACACCAGGTACTTATTTTTCCTATACGTTTGGAAGCGCTACATTTGATGAATTTAGATTTGTTTTTAGATGTACCGTGGATAGGAGCAGTGTGCAAAAACCTAATGAGGTTAATAACATTGCTATAGGATTCAGCGGATATAATAATAAGTTAACAAATTCATACCCAACAATAGCTGAATCTACTACAACTCCTGTGACGAGCACCATACATGTTCCCGGTCCCCAGCCAATATATGATCAAAGCGTAAATTCCGGCAGTAATTGGTACTCATTGTATAATTTTGATTCTAGGAATGGCACTTCTAATCCCAATATAGCTGAAGCTAAAAAGGGTATGTCATGGGTAATCCCAGATGTTGTAGGGGCATTACAATTTTTTTGGGTGGGAGATCCTAATACACCAGGGGGCAGTTGGCAGGATTACAATTATGGGGGCATGATTTATCCCGGGACCTCACCTATACACAATCAAATAAGACTTGTACAAAACTCTTATGGGGTATTTGAGAATGTTGAGTATTCTGGAAGACTTTGGCCTTTAAATGTAAATGGAACAAATTGGCCACAATATGATCCTTTCGCTCCGCCTTCAGCAAATGTAACAGCAGGTACTATTAAGACTGCTACTATGTTTCGCTTCAAAGTTATCGTTATGGATACGGGTGGTGCTGGCATGGGTTCAGGCCAAGGCGGTTTAAATGTAACTGGGACGGCATTTCCACTTCAAACAATTTATATACAATTTACCATGAGGGTAGTTTAATGAATTAATATAACACAATGGGATTTATTAAAGAAATAGAATATTTCAATTGCTTTTTAGCTAAAAAAGTAGTAGAGGCTTTACCTTTCTCAGGAAATTATCCGGGTGAAGCAACTTGGCCATCTTTGCCTTGGGCCCCAGCGGGATACCCTAAGTTCCCTTTAGAAGCGTCAACTGATGAGGACAATGTGCTATTTGACTGGTATATTGAAGAAGCCCGTATACGCGGCGGGTATAACAATACAATTGTTGACCTTGGCGTTAAAGCGTTTATATCTGAATCAGAAGACACTGAGCTGATACTAAGCAATGGAATTATATATTCCGGCTTATATAACTCAAGAACTGGCGTTAATGAAACTAATGTATTTTCTACAGGTGAAAACATAACTAGAGAGCTTGACCCTAGGTATGGTGCAATACAAAAGCTATATACGACAGACACAAACTTAATAATATTTCAAGAAGACAAGGTAAGCAATGCTTTAGTAGATAAAGATGCAATATATAGTGCAGATGGAAATCAAACGCTTACAGCAACGCAGCTTGTATTGGGGCAGATAAACCAATATAGTGGAGAATACGGTATAAGTGATAACCCTGAATCTTTTGCATTTAAAGGGTACAGAATGTATTTTTCTGATAAAAACAGGGGTGCAATGTTAAGACTATCGAGGGATGGAATTACAGAAATAAGTTCATACGGCATGCGAGATTACTTCCGTGATACATTAGCAAACATTTCGGAGGTACCGCAAAGCTTCCAAGTAACTGTAACCTTAAATATAGAACAGCCTGCTGGATTTAACAATTACCTTTATTTTATTGATTCAGGATTTAATGCCGTTGATGACCTAGAGCTTGGGATGCAGACATTGTCAAGTGGCTTATTCCCAGAAGGCTTATATGTTGTTAATGTAGGAAATGGACCACTACCTAATACTAAAATTGTAACATTTAATGACATTGTTCAATTGTATAATCCTGGAGCTGACATATCTTTCTATAAAAACGTTAAAGATAAAGTTGTAGGAGCATATGATAATTATTACGATAATTACGTAGTTTCAATGCAACAGCCCGTTGCTGGAACATACAATACATTATCATTTAACGAGAGCAATAATGGTTGGACTAGCTTTTGGGATTATGATCCAAGCTTTGGCAGCACGTTGGACAACGTCTATTATACAGCAAAAGGTGGCTCTATATGGAAACATTATGATGAAAGTGTGATTAATAATAAAGGTAACTTCTATGGTACATATTACCCAACCTCAGTTCAACTATCGTTTAATCCGATGGTTTCTGTATCAAAGAACTTTAATACAATAAACTATGAAGGTACAAATGGCTGGCAAGCTGATTTCTTTTTGTCAGACCCAACAGGACAACTTTTAACAGAAGTAACAAGTAATAGTTATAAAGATGAGGCATCCGCAGTAAAAAGCTATGAGGATGGAGCTTACATAGAGGCGGGGGTTACTTACAGAGTTGGGTTTAATATAAAAGAAAACAAATATTTTGCTAACTTAGTAAACAACGGCGTACAAGTAGGTGGTAGCGATAACCTTCAATTTGGTATGCCTGGACAAGTAGCATCAAATATAAGCATGAGTGGCATAAAAGGATTCTATGCCACAGTTAAATTAAGTACAGATAACACAACGGATATTGGTGGATTTAAAAACCTATTTGCAGTGTCATCAAATTTTGTAAAATCATAAAAAAAATAGCATAGCAATGGAACCAATGACAATGGCATTATTAGCAACAGCAGGACCCACCGTGGTAAACGGCATTGTAGGAGCATTTAATGGGTACAAAGACGAGAAAAAAGCTAGGGAAGAAAGAAAAAATCTAGAAGATTCTCTAAAAGCTTTAGAAAGAAAAAGGCAAGATATTATAAACCCATACGAAAATGTAAAAGATTTATCTGGCAATTTAAGTAATGCTTATGCAAACCTAGGCGTTGCAACCCAAGCCGCCGAGATTCAGATTGAACAAACAGATATTGCATTAGCAAATACATTAGATACTATCAGGGCTACCGGCGGTGGTGCAGGAGGTGCTACAGCATTAGCTCAGGCAGCATTGGCAAGTAAGAAAGGTGTTGCAGCAAGCATTGAAGGGCAAGAGGCGGCTAATGACAAGCTAAGGGCCCAAGGGGAACAGGCATTGCAACAGCAAAGAATGCAAGAAGCAATACGAGTGCAATCTGCAGAAACAGCTGGGGATATGTTTGTATTTGAAAAAACAGAACAACGACAATTACAAGAGTTAGACAGAGCACAAGCTATGTTAGATGAGCAAAGAGCAAGAGAAATGCAAGGCAAAATAGATAAGAGAGCAGCTTTTTCTAGTATGATGTCAGGCATAAGCAAGAGTGCAGGGTCATTATCTGCAGCAGCAATCAGCAGTGGTGGACTTGGTAGCGGAGGCGGAGACGGCGACGGTGGTGGAGACGGCGATGGTGGCGGTGACGGCGGCTGATAAATAAAGATTTGAAAGTTATTATAAAAAATTAATAAGAATACTATTTTAATATGGGTACATATAGACAACCAGCATCTTTGGTGGACACACAATCGGGTAAGTTATCCAGGCAAGCAACGAAGGAAGGTTTTGATGCAATTGGGTTAATAGCAAAAGCGTCAATAGCTCAAGCAGAGGAAAGAAAAAAGAAAGAAGCAGAAACTGAAAATGCTATAAAAGCTATTAAGGAAGCTGCTGCTGAAAGAAGAGCCAAAGGTGATGCAGTGCTAAATAAAAACAATGTTGATAACGCCAGCTTAGGGAAGGGTGTAGAGGCCCCTGTAAAAGCAATTCAAAATGCTAAAATAGAAAATTTAAGTCTATCTAGTAGTGATCCAAGGTTTGACGAGAATCTTACAAAAATAGCTAAGGCGGACATGTTTTTAAATAACTTAAAGGATCTAATGACAAGCGCAGTATTTACTGAAAAAGAAGTGCAAGATGCACTTGGAAAGGGCATTGGCACGGGGGGAAACCAGGTTGCTCCATCTTCAGTAACTGGGGAGTGGGTTGAATTTAACAGCCAAACAAGGTCTGTTAGCACTGGATGGGAAGCTTCATTTGATATTTCTCCAGATGAAAATGGTGAATGGGGCATGTATGTTATTGGCAAAAAAGGTGACAGCACTCTAAAAAGAGCTGTTAATATGCTAAGCGAAGACGACGAGACAGGCACAAAATATAACAAAGGAACTTACAGAATAACACCAGATGCCAGTGCTGAAGTTAAAGTGGTACTGAAAGAAGATGGGACTTTAACAAGTAATGGTGAAATATCAAATCGCTATGCTACTAAAACACAAGAAACAATAGGCAGTGAAGTATACAATATTACAAGAATTGATAGAGACCAGCTTTTTGACCAAACATCTACTGTAGCTAATGTAATAGGTGAAAACATAATAAGCAATGGAGCTAACTCAATGGTTGATTATATTAATTCTAAGGGGGTTAAAGATCCAAATAACCCCAAAAGCAACGCATTAGGGTACATATCTTTAAAGGTAGACCAAAATAACAATTTTGTACAAGAAAATGGCGAAGTTGTAAAGGGTGATTGGGTACAGGTTACGGATGATAATGGGCAGTTTGTGCAAGATCCCTCTTTTAAAGAAGACACCGGCTATTTAAGCGATGAACAGTATGATGCTTTTATGCAGTTTGTTCAAATAAATACGGCCGCTGATATTGGTGTATTTGCGCCGGAAAAAAGAATACTTGATGGCGCGGCAACTAAAAGCCTTAGAAAATCTATAAAAGATGAGATTGGAAAGGTAGACAAAGGAGGCACCTTGACCGACTCAGATAAAAAGAAAAAATACAATAAACAGCAAATAAATAATTTTTATGGTGGTTTGAATACCAAGCTAAGTGATATTAAGCCAAACGACTATTTAGCTTTGGAAAATCTACAAGAACAATTAGATTCTGAAATATCTAGATTAACTGGCGCCGACAATGGCACTTTCTCTTTTAGGATAGTTGAGAATTTTACACAACCTACAAAGCTTAATATTGTAAAACTTGAAGGCGGCGATGAAACTCAAGAAGCAAGCTTTGAATTAGGCAGCAAAAATATAGACAAAAACTTTGCAGAGATGTTAGATAGAATTTTTGTAAAAGAATTTGATCCTCCAACGCCAACAGGCGGACCATCTACTAAAAAATCTGGTCCTTACTCAGGAGCACCTACGCAATCAACTGGTTCAAATACCTTTAGTAAATATAATACAAAATAGACTAGCATGAACGAAGAAGCATTTAAAGACTCTTATGAATCATTCTTAGCCGGAGGTTATAATGGAACTCCTGAAGAATACAAAAATCTTATTAGCACAAACCCAGAGGCTTTTAAAGATGCTTATAACCTTTTTTTAGATGGTGGGTACAATGGGGATGAAAACGAATTTAGATCACTTATTGGCATTCAGCCGGGAAAGGAAGATGTTGTTGTGGAGGAAGATGTGGTCACGGCAACAGAAGAAGTTTCAGCATCTGGGGTTGGACCTTTAGCGCCTCAAGAAAAAGACGAGTTTAGTCTTAAGGAGCAAATAAAAAAGGAACCTAAGGCTAAAGAAATTAAGGAGGTCCCAAGTGTGTTTTATGATGGCATTGACCTAAAGGAAGAAGAGAAAGTAGTTGAAGAAAAGCCTAATAGAATAACTGAGATAAATACTGAGGTAGAAGACGCTAGCAAAAGGCTCACTGACTATAACCAAAAACTAGTGGGGTTAGCTTCTGACATAGGTGTTATTAATCAGCAGCTTGAGTACAACCCACAGTATAAAAACGATACTTCGTATGTGGCTAATGCAAGAGCAAAGTATGATGAATACCAAGCTTTAGCAAAGGAGGCGCAGGATCTTAGCGAGTATTATGGTAATGACTTGGCTGCTTGGAGGCAAACAGCAATGCAAAGCTTACCAGAATATAATGAAGTGATAGGGGAAGGAGTTACAAAATTTGACCAAGATTACTTTAACAAAATAGAAAATGATATTAATGACCTACGCCCAAAATTAGAAGATGCCAAATACAGATATGGAGCGGCTCCAACAAGCATAGCTGCAATGAATGAAGTAAATGAGTTAGACGCTCAAGTAAAAACTTTAGAAAAACTAAAAATCGATGCAATCAAAAGGAATACAGATATTAATCAATTTGAGTTTGGTAGTAAATATTTTTTAAAAGGCAAAGAAGTATCTAGATCAAAGTTATTTGAATATTTAGGGTCTAACGAAGTGATAGATCTACAAAATAATGATCCTAGTGTTAGATTACCGGTTAAGATAGTTAATGATTCCTACGCACAATTTGTTTTAGACGGAAACAAAAAAGCTTTAGAAACCGCTGAGTGGGTTAGACCTCTTAAAGGATTTTTAGCTGGGGCATATGACATTGCGGTAAAACCTATAAAAGGTGAGATTGCTGGGGCCATGAGTGCGTTCTTAGATATTGATAATGTTGCTGGAGTTCTAGGATTATTAGGTGGTTTTGCCGGAGATGGGTTTGCTGAAGTACAACAAATTTTATTGGATACTGAAAGAGAGGCTGCGGAAACTAAAGAAGATGTTGAAGACTTATTCCTAAGAAACTACGATACTTATCTAAAAGAAAATAGTGAAAAAATAAGAGGGCCCCAACTATATAGAGAGCAAGACGTTATTGATAGAGCTTTAGCAGGGGACTACACAGGCTTTGTAAAGGGTGCAACAAAACTGTCTATTGAATCTGGGGCTTACTTAGCGGCAGGTATGATACCAACGGTTGGTCCATATATTGTTGCTAATGCAATGGCATATAACAGCTACTACGACTTAAGAAGAGAGGGCGTTAGCAAGGGTAGATCCGCAGTTGCTTCTGGTTTTATAGGATTGATAGGTCTTGCCGATCAATTGAACTTTAATAAACTTATTAGAGGGACATTGGCAGCAAATACAAGAATAGCAGCCACCGCAGCAAGTAGAGGCTCACGATTTACTATTTCCGGGGCTACAAAGATGGAGCTTGTTAAAAATAGTCTTAAGGCTATAGTTGTAGAACCAAGTACAGAATTTGCTCAAGGTTTCTCGGAGTCTATTGCTAATCAGTGGGCGAAAGATAAAGGAATCAATATATCGGAGGCAATGAGAGATGGGGCTATAGAAGCATCAGCATCTGTACCTACTAGTGCTATTATTGCAGGAGTGCCTGGGGTACAGTATATAATGCTGAAGAATGACCAGCTCAAAGAGGTAGAAGCCCTTACTAAGAGGATGGAAGATATTATAACTCCTGATGTAGGAGCTGATGCCCTTACTATAGACGAAATTAAAGCTAATAAAGCCGAGGCGGCTATACTTACTAAAATGTACATTCAAACGTTTGAGGAAGCCGAAATAGCTGCTACTAAGGCAACAAGGGAAGAGTTCGATGCTATTGCCGCAGTAACTGCAGAAGAGGCAGTATTACAAAAGGCATTGAGTGGTCGCGACGTTAGTCCTGAACAAAAAGCTTTTATGAAAGGCAAGCTAGAGAAACTTACAAAAAAGAAAGAAGAAGCGCTAGCCAAAATAGAAAAAAGAGACATATTTGGTTATGAATATGATGAAGCCGGTAACCAAAAAAAGGATGCCGACGGCAATCCTATTAAGAGCAAGGATCGCCCACGAGTATTTAGAAATCAAGCAATAATTATTGATGGTAAAATTCCTAGTGAATTAGAGAATATAACACCTTCTTCAACATCTAAAAATGCCAATGGCGAAACTCGCAATGTATATTTAGGGGCTGACCTAATTGATGCAGGTATAGCAAAAGGGCTAGACAAAGCTAGGGTTGTTGAACAATTAACTTCGCAAAAGGAAGCTAACGAAGAAGAAATTGCTGAGTTAGAAAAAAATACTGCCAGAAGAATCAGTAGCGAAGTTGAAGCAGAAATTAATGCTTTAAAAGAAGAAAATGCTGACCTAACCAAGCGAATAAACGAAATCGGTGGTGTTGAAAATCAAATACAGACTATAAAAGATATTATAGCTAACCAGGACTTAAGTAAGGTAGAGCTGCTAGATTTTCAGAGCGAAAATGACATTTTAAAGTGGGCTGAAAAAGCATTTAAAGATGGATTAATTAACAAGATTGACTACATAGGTATTACAAAAGGCAAAAATAGAAGTGCTAGAGACAACGGTTTCATGGTGCGGTTAGCAAAGCAAGAGGGGGAAACGGATAGCGATCGTAAGAAGGTTATTATTATAAATAAAGATGCGGCGGCCCTATACCAGGAATCTAATGTTGCGTCGCATGAGTTTCTACATACATTACTAGCTAAGGCTATATCAGACAATCCAAGCCTAATATTCTCTTTAAAAGAATCTTTTGAAAAGTATCTTAAAGAGATTAACCCGGAATCTTTAGAAAAAGGAGAGTTTAGAGATAGACTACAAGATTACAAAAATGATTCTGCATCTGTTAAGGCAGAAGAATTTTTAACATTGTTTTTAGATGCAATGGCCGGGGGCCATATTAAACTTAAAGAAAATCTTCTTGTTAAGCTAGGTGACATCTTTAGAAGAATTATACAAAGCTTAGGAGGCAAAAGTGTAAATGTTAAATTTAATACTGGCAAAGACGTATTAAACTTTATAAAAGACTACAATACAAGCATTGACAAAGGCAAACTTACAACAGCACAGAGGAATTTATTTAACGAGGGTAAAGCCGATGTTGGAGGTGAAATACAGTCATTTAGTAGTCAAATAGCCACTGCTGATACTGAAACCCAAGCCAATGTTGAGGCAGAGCGTAAGGCGGAGATTGATAAAAAGGTGGCAGCCAGGGCAAAGGCAAAAAGACTTGCCGCTAAAGCTGAGGTCAAACGAAAGGCAGAGGAAGCAAGGGCTAGAAAAGAAGCAGAAGAAGCAGAAAAGCTAAAGACTAAAGAAGAAATTGCTAAAGCAAATAAAAAGAAAGAGGACAAAGCTACTAGGAAACAAGAAGCTGAAGCTAAAAAAGCTGCTAAGAAAAAAACAAAGCAAGAGAAGGAAGAAGCTAGCAAAAGTCCTAAAGATATTGCAAAAGAAATATCAGATCGAGTTACTCAGGAACTAGCCGAAGAAGAGGGTGGCAGTTTAAGAGCCAGCAAGGCATCTAAATTGGAAAGTTTAAATTTAGAATTTGAAAAATTAGATTCTGAATGGAATAGTGGCAATATTACTATAGATCAATTTGAAGCGAAAGAAGCTGCAATTGAAAAGAAAATAGCAGATTTAGAGTCACAACCTGATGACTTAGAAGAAGAAGAAGAAGTTGTTACTGTAAAAAAGGAAAAGCCAGAAAAAAAGGAAACAAGAAAAGAAAAGAAGCCTGAAGGCAAAAAGTTATCACCAGACGAAGCAAAAGAGGTAGAAGATAATATTACAGAATACCAAAAAGAATCAGCAGAGAATGATGAATTAGCTGCAGCCGCAAATGTATCGCCACAAGAAACTTCAAAGATGAGGAAACTTGGAGACGCGATCGATACAAGTCTTAAGGATACAATTAGTTCTTTTGCGGAGTCTCAAACCAAATTGCTTTTTGATCCTATTCCAAATGAAGCTAGAAATGGTGTTACTAGATCAGAGTTCAAAGAAACTATGATTAGTGATATAAGAGCAATGGTGTTTAGGGAATTTAAACAGGGTAAGCAAAACATAGAGACATTTATTGTAAATAGAGGTTTCTTAAGAAATAAAAACTTAGCTAAGCGTTTGGGTATTGCAAGTGTAGAAGAAGGTATAACAAAGGATATATCGGATATGAAAGGTATTACATCCGATGGGGGTTCTAACTTTGATGAGCAATCTGATTCCGAAATAGAGCTAGTAATGGATGCCATAGAGGAGTCTAAGAAAATAAAGCTAGCAGATAAAATATTCAAAGGCAACGAAGATATATTTGAGGAAGCTTTACTAGCTGTCGAAGCCGGTTTAGATGAGCTACCTAGTTCTCAAAGAACTTTCAAGGGTGTGCCTAACATGATTGCTGAGCAGCTAGCTGAACTAGTCGGTATAAAAGCAGAGCAAATTACGGATCCTTACAAAGCAATATACAAAAGTGATGTTAAGGGCATAGTAGAATTTATAAATACTATAAAAGGGGATCTATTAAAAACTTTACCAGAAGGCTTTGTAAGAAGCGTAGGTGCAACGGCTAACAAAGATTTGGTTGGTACAGCCACCGGGATTAATGAGTTTAGAAAAATTAGAGACGCTTTTTATGAGCAGCGGGAGGATCCAATTGAAGCTCCTACTAAAACTGGTAGGGTAAGAACCCAAGCTGGCTTAAAACCATTCTCCTTAAGAAAAAACATTACTATGGAGGAGTTCCTAGAATTTTTCCAGATGGACAAGAGTGGTAATATATCTCCAGATGTAGAAACTATTGGCTCGAAAGGAGTTTCTGGGGCAATGAAGAATACCTTGAATTTGGTTGGTAAGCTAATAACAAACCAGATTATTAGAGAGTTTGGGGATATTACCCCTATTGAGCGGGAGAATATTCTTGCGGGTAAAGCATCGATCATGTATAGCAAAGCGAATGCGGAGCTACAGAGCGAGCTTGAAAAGCCTTTTCCAAGTACACTGCCGGAATCAACTATAAAAAGTAGTAAAGGCGATCTTAGCTTAGAGTTTAATGAAATACTAGAAAATAAATCTGGTATTTCAGCAGATAAAATTATGAGTAAGGCCCAAGCCACTAACGTCGGCAGAGGTAAAGGTAGGTTTAAATTTTTTATTCCACCTGCAGCGGAAGACTTTATGGGGCTAATGTATGCTACACTTGGTAAAGGCAAGCTAGGCAACAAGCAGATGGAATGGTATAAAGAAAATCTATCTGATCCGTATGCAAGGGCTATGCGGAATATATCAGCGGCTAGGGTAGCAATGATTAAAAGATATAATGCCATAAATAAAGCTTTAGACATTTCTTCTGAGGATCTAAGCAACACAATACCAGGGTCTATTTTTACTAGGGATCAAGCAATAAGAGCACACATATGGGCTACTTTGCAAATGGATATACCTGGAATTGATAAAGCCGACCTTAAAGAAATGGCAGACTTTATGGATAGGAACCCTAGATTAAAGAAGTATGCGAAGTACCTTATAGCTTTAACAGCAAAAGAGGGCTATCCTAAAGCAAGTGAGGCATGGACCGCAGGCAATATTAAAACAGATATAATACATTCTCTTAACACAGATGTAAGAAAAACCTTACTAAAAGATTGGAAAAAGAATGTTGACATAATATTTTCTGAAGAAAATAAAAATAAATTGCTAGCTATCTATGGTAAAAACTATGTTGATGCACTGACTAATAGCATTAACAGAATGACTACCGGTAGGAATAAGCCTTACAAGGGAGGGAGTGTAGAAGACGAGCAAACTAATAGATTTGTAGATTGGATAAATGGACAGACCGGTGTTATTATGTTTGTTAACGTTAAATCCGCTATTCTGCAAACCATATCAGCTGCCAACTTTGTTAACATGACAGACAACAACGTTATTGCTGCTGGGAAAGCATTTGCTAATCAAAAACAATTTTGGAGTGATTTTACATACCTTTTCAACTCTGATTATCTATTAGAAAGAAGGAATGGTTTAAAAATGGAAATTAGTGAGTCTGAGTTAGCTGAAGCAGCTAGGCTAAACGGTTTCAAGGGCGTCAGAGCAAAATTGCTAAGAGCGGGGTTTAAACCTACTCAAATAGCAGATAGTTTTGCAATTGCTTTTGGTGGGGCTAGTTTTTACAGGAATAGGATAGCAACTTATAAAGCAGAAATGGAGATGGACTCTAATAAAAAGCTTGTAAAGAAAAACACCGATGCGGATGCAGAACAATTTGCGTTTGATGATTTTAGAGAGATAGCGGAAGAAAGCCAGCAATCCAGTAGACCTGATAAAATTAGTCAACAGCAAGCGGGTACATTAGGACGTGTTGTGCTAGCCTTTGCGAATACCCCATCTCAATATGCTAGAATAATGAAAAAGTCTTTCTTAGACCTTAAAAATGGACGTGGGGACGCTAAGACACACATAGCTAAAATAATGTATTATGGGTTTCTACAAAACATAATATTTAACACATTGCAGCAAGCTATTTTTGCACTTGCGTTTGACGATGAGGACGATGAAAAAGAAAAGACCAAAGCAATCGCAGTCGCAAATGGAATGTTAGATTCAATACTTAGAGGGATAGGTGTTTATGGAGCTTTAATTGCGGCAGCAAAGAACACTGTAATGAGAATATATGCCGAAGGACAGGAAGCACAACCTGACTTTGGTAAAGAAATACTTAGGGGAGTAGCCTCTTTCTCCCCTCCGATTGGTTCTTTGGCAAGTAAGATATATAGAGCTGGTGATATAGTCGTTTACGAAAAAGATAAAATTAGAGAAAAAGGGTTTAATATTGCAAACCCCCTATACGAAGCGGGTGCTGTGCTCACCTCCGCATTCTTTAATCTTCCGCTTGATAGGCTATATACTAAAGCAGAGAATGTTAGTTATGCACTCTCCGACTCTGCAACAGATATAGAGTCTATTGCGCTAATATCAGGCTGGAGTAAATGGTCGCTTGGCATTACTGAAAAAGAAAGAGAGCTAGAAAAAAAACAAAAAGAAGAAGAAAAGAAAGCTGAGAAAAAAGCGAAAGCGGAAAGAGAAAAGAAACAGAGTAAAGGCGGATACAAACGAACACCTCGTGTTAGGTTAAACAAAACACAAAAAGATAAACTAAAAGCACAAAAGGAAAAGCAAAAAGCAATAGAACGCGAAAAGAAAAAGGAAGCAACCAAATGGTGGTAAATTATAAATAATAGTAATAAAAAATAAAAGTATGAAAATATCTCCAGCATGCAAAGCCGCCGCAAAAAGAAAATATAAAGTATGGCCAAGTGCATACGCATCAGGCTATGGTGTAAAATGTACAAAGGCAGGTGGACCTACAATGAAAAGCAAGACAAAAGGCGGTGGAACAACAAAAGCTTGTTTACCAGCAGCTAAGGTGGCATCTATGAGCAAAAAAGAAAAGGATGCTGTAATAAGAGCTAAGCGCACAGCAGGTAAAAGCGGCAAAAGAGAAAGGTCTGACAGAAGTAATGTTAAAGGAGCAAGAAAGAAAGGTGCAACGTTAAAGGATTGGTTTGAGAAAGAGAACTGGGTAAATGTAGCAACCGGCGAAGAATGCGGTAAGTAAAGAAGCATATACAATAGGCGTCCCATACCTAAGGCTTCTAACTAAAAACGCCAGTAATTAATTTTACTGGCGTTTTATTATACATATGTGTATAGCATTATTGAATATATACTGCTAATAAGTTTGCTATTTTGTACCCCGCAAAAGCTCCAAGAGCTGTTGGTATTGGAAACAATATAAATTTGCCTATTGATGTAACGTACTTAGGCCTATTAATAACACGCCCAACATAAAAGTAATATACTAGATAAGCTATAATAACCGCAATATCAATCTTAAGAGAGATAAAAACCACAATAGTAGAACCTAATATTCCATATATAAAGTTCTCTATTACAGCATTGCGCATATCTTTTTTAGGCAAAGACTTATATTCTGAGGGTATTTTTTTTATACTCATAATAATTTATTTTATTTCACAACCATCTGCACCACAAGCAATCTCTCCTGCTAAGTCTGTTTCATCTTCAGTTTCCACTATTTTTGTAAGATCAACATCAACAAGGTGCTTAAGCCTATCATTGTATTCCTGTTCTGTTATATCCTCAAATGGAGCTTGTGTATAAGTCCCGCCATCATAAGGTAATACAGACAATCCATTATAATGGTTTCTATTCTCCCACATCCACTTTCCAGCTTTGTCCCACTCATCAGGCTTTAAAGAAACAGTTGCAGATACATTATGTGTATTAGATCCTTTTCTATGGCCAGGTAATACCCACTCTTGTGCAACTCTCTTTATTCTTTCTAATAAATCAAATGGAGATTCATCTCTAAGTATAGAACCTTTAGGTGCTTTTTGTGGGATACTAATTACAGCAGTATCGTGAGGCCTGAAATATTCATCTTCAATTAATTCAGGGTGACTCTTTGATAAGTACTTGTACATTGATTCATTCTTTCCTACGCGGATCCTACGGATATAATAATCGTTATGCCAAGCATGAATACCAGATGAAGTTCCAAGTGCAAGAGAAGTCGTCCCAGCAGGCTTCACAGTCGTTGTACGTGCAGCAGGATTAATACCAATTAGTTTTGCAACTCTTGAATTTTCTTTCTTAACAACTTCTGAAGCCTCAGTCATATTATATCCCAGTACAACGCCTGATCCAATACCTGTCATAGACACACCAATCAAAGCATCTTTTTCAGTAGTCTCTCTCCATATGCTTCTTAAGTAGTGGAACTCAGTATATCCTGCTTGTAGCGTACCAATAAGTGCTGCGTGTTTAACTCTGTTGTTTAAGTCTTCTTGAGACTCAATGTTCGATGCGTTAACTTCACATAAGTTGCAGAACTGAAATGGTCTTAAAGCAATTTCACAACAAGGGTTAGTTCCCCAATCTTTATCATTGTTAAAGTATATTCCTGGTTCACCTGCATTACTAAGCTCAACACGTTTCCATAGGTCCATAAAGAAAGACTCCGTTACCTTATGTCTCATAAGGACAGCAGAGTTGTTTGCTCTACCTCTTTGAGGATTTGATTCCCACCAGTGACCAGACTTACAACTAATCATTTGGTCATCCTCAGCGGAGAACAAGCTAATAAGTGCGGCACGTCTAATACCACCAGCTAATACTGAGTCAGCAATATGACAGATTATATCATGTGTTTCTAATGTAGTTAAACTTTCACCATCAGCTTTAGAATCTAATATACCTGTAATCTTAAATATACATTCTTTAAGCGGTTGAGGTCCAGGAGCTTTACCACCTGATGTAACTAGCTGAGCACCTTTTGCCCTGATGTCTGAGTAATCAAACTGTATATTAGAACTTCTGCTGTCACCCATATAAGACTTCATTAACGCCTTAATAGCATCAGCCCAGCCTTCAATAGAATCACCAATTAAGAATCTTTTAGTTCTTTTTACATGAGGCTTACTAATGGATGGAAGCTTATTAACGTGATGATTTTGTACAGAGTATCCCACGCCTGTACCACCAAGTAATAGAAACATAGTTTCACTAAACGCATAAACACTATCAATAGGTAAATAAGCACAGTTATAAATTCTATTCGGTGATATTTCAATTGACTTGCCACCAAATTGTAATGATCTCATTGAAGGTAAAACCTTTTTATCATAGACTAATTTATATGCCTCATCTATATCATCTTTTAAATGAGGATACTTTTTAGTGTGCATCATTTTATTCCGAGTAACAAGCTCATACCAATCTTCTCTTCTGTTTAATAATGGCTTGTACTTTGCGTACTTCATGTACACTGTAATGTCTGATAGTATTTTGTTTGATATTTCCATTATTATAATCTGTTTAGTATTTCTTTTAGTTGTTCTGAAATTAGTTCCTCTTTGTTTTCTTTGATGTCTTTCATAAGCATATGAAACGTAAAGAATAATCCTGCTGTTGCAATAATTGAAACAACAGATAAAGCTATAAGTATTTTAATCGCTAGTATCATCTTCTTCTTTTTTTAGGTTTTGTTTTAACTTGTTAAGTGCCTTATCGTAATCTGGCATTAACTTAATTGTTTCTAAAGTACCTATTGATAGGTCTTTCATCTGAGCCATATCATTCATTATGCCCTGCATAACATTTGTTAGGGCTTTAATCTTTTTCTCCACTAGGTCTACCCTACTTTGTTTTTGTCCGTTCATTTTTTTATTTATAAATTGATAATGCTATTTCAAAAAATGGAAAGTACAAAACGTGTGTATTGTATTCCCCTTGATCGTATGTTCTAAATCCTAATAATATTCCAGGATATAATCCTAGCTCTAAAAACCAGGCTGATTCATTTTCGTCTTGTTTCATTGTTTTGTGTTTTTAAGTTAATGTAGTTTATGGCACTACTCAATCAAATCGTCGACATCTATATTGTGTTCCGAAATAATATCTCTTATCTTATCCCATGCCTTTTGGTAATCATAATCAGTATGCTTAAATTCTCGCCATCCGTTATGAACTATCTCCCACAAGCAAATAGCCATATCTGTTGATTTTGCTAATCTTTTTATTTCAGTCGGGTCATTACTTTTAAATGCAACCTTCATAATGTTATTATTTTATATTCTATTTGCTTTTCAATAACTTCTTTAAAAAGAACACATCCTTTTTGTGCTATGCTCCACTTAGCCCACTTGTCAAACTGCCTTTCAGCATATTTCTTTCGGGCTAGTTCTTTATTGAATCGAGTATCAACTGTACCGTTATGTCGCATTCTTTTTGATTTTGTGGTTTATATAATACAATATTAGGTTCTGTGTTTGCTAATAATGATTTGAATAATTTGTATCTAAGCGGGAATGAATCGTTTGCTCTACCTTTTGTTTCTATTATAAAGTTTTCGCCTTCAAAGTCTGGTGTATACTTTATACCGATAATCTTTTTGTTACCTCTATCTCTGTATTCCCCTTTACCATTAGATTGTCTTTCATAACAATATTGATCAAAAGTAAATCCAGGTAGTAATTGAAATGATCTGTACTCATACTCAAACTTTATCTTAGCTTTCTTAAGAGCTATATACATATATTTCTCAAGTCCTGAAGCGAACTGGATTCCGTCGTAAACAACTTTCTTTGCTACGACAGGCCCACGTTTCTTACCCTTTTTTTTATATATTCTTTTCATGAGACTCTTTAGCTTTTTGTAAATACAATACAGCATCCATAAGTTCTTCTTGTAAATGATTAAGCCATTCAATAATTTCAGATGGATCATCATTAAGAGTTACACCGTACTTTTTATAGCCTACATCGGATCTAGATATAAACTTATCTACTACTCGCTCAACAACTGGATCACGAAATTCTAATTCTTTCTTGTTCATATTATTTATCGTCTTTAACAAACGTTCCGTTTACCATAGAACCGGTTCTATTCATAATTACATTGTATGCCGATTTTGTACAGCTTTCAATGGTTAAATTTCTTAAATGCGCAAGATTAGTTAATACAACAACCATATCTCCTATCGCATCAACGACTTCTACTTGATCATCTTTTAATAAAGCCCTAGCTAACTCGCCAGCTTCTTCTTGAAGTTTTAAGTATTGTGTCTTAGCATCTCCTTTATCATATAAGCCTCGCTCGCTTGCCCACGATCTAATGTTATCAAACATCTCCAAAGTTTCTGCTTGCTTAAATGGCTCAGGGTTATTAAGAAACTCTTCATAGAATGCTTTATTATATATATAGCATCTATTAGTATTAAACATTGACACAGTAATATTCTTAAGAATCCAAGGGATCTTATCGACCGTAAGTTCAAACTCACCTAAGTGAGTATCCCACTTTAAGCCTATCATATCCATTAGATTACCCTTTAGCTTATTAGCCGGCACAGGGAAAGTAGTTGTTGCCTCTGTTACATTTATTTTCATGTTATTATTATTGATTACATTTTTATATAATTGTCTATCAACTGTATAATCATATTTAGCTTGGAGTTCAATTTCCATTGTAGATATAAAGTCAATATTATCTGAGGCCATTAGTACTTCATACTCGCCTTCTTTATAGCCTTGTTGTTCTGTAACTCTACTTTTAAGGTTAGTAGTTACACCTATTTTTTTACCGGGAATGTGATATAAATAATATTTCATAGTTGTTTATTTGCCAACGCTAAGCTCTGCTTTTATAGCAGGATAAGGATTGTAGTTATTTAATTTTATTTCAGTCATATTAGGAACATACAACTCATTAAAGTTAGTCATATTTATTCCATTATTTAATTGTAATGTAGGTAACTTTCTATTTTTTCTTGTTAGAAACTCTTGGGCTTGTTCTATATGGTTGTTATATAAGTGGCAATCACCAAGTTGCCCTATTAATTGTCCGGGCTTTAAGCCAGCCCCTTTTGCTAATAGCTCCAATAATAAACCGTACATCATAATATCGTAAGGTAAACCTAGAAACACGTCAGCAGATCGCTGCATCCATAATAAACTTAAAGTTCCATCATTAATAAAAACTTGAAAAGCATAATGACAAGGGGGTAGAACCATATCATTCATCTCGTGTGGAGCCCATGAGCTAACCATAAGACGTCTTGAGCTTGGATCTTTAATAATATTAGCTACAAGATTTTTAAGCTGATCTACGCCATTAAAATCACGCCATTGTTTTCCGTATACTGGGCCTAATGTTTCATCTATTCTTCCAGAGCGATTGTAATCTGGTCTCCAATATTTAACTCCATTGTCTTCTAAATATTTTAAATCCGTTCGGCCATTTAATATCCAAAGCAATTCTGTTCTTGCTAAGTTAAAGAATACTTTCTTGCTAGTTAAAGCGGGGAAGCCTAAAGCCATATCGTGCTTAATTGTTTTACCAAACAAAGCTTTTGTTCCAGTGCCTGTTCTATCGGGCTTTTCGTTGCCGCTAGAAAGTACATCGGCTAATAATTTTTTATATTCATTTTGCATATTTATCATAGTAGTATGTATAGTATTCATGTAACTTCTCCCATATAATGTTCTTTTTATATATATATGGAGACTTATTTATTTTTCCAGCGATGCTAATTTCTATGCCCCACTCTCCAGGTCTTATTGGAACAACATAAACAAATATATTGTTTTTAATGCACCAAGCACTCGCTCTATATTCTTTTACAGTAATAAAGTGTTTACCCATATCCCACGCTCCATTAGCTTTAATATTTGGCATTACTCCCAGGGCATAGGTTGATTAACAACCTCATCAGATATATGCGGTACATAACAACCTGAATTTGGTTCCCAAGTAAAGTTTGCTGATGCTCCGTTCTCGCCAAGATTTTGAAACTTTATTTTTAAAACTTTTACTTTGACAGTCTTAGCTTCATAATCTCTGTGTACTAACAACCCGTGGTAACTAGCATCATACCATTCGCCACCCCCCTTAATATTATACATTGTAGGTTCTTCAATCTTACCGTCTTTATCTTTATACATCTTAGTAGGGTGAGCAACAATAAAAACAAGTACGTCGTATTTCTTAGTAAAGGTTTCAATCTTCATTAGATATTCCATAGTATATCTATTAACATCCTCTGTCTTGCAGTCAACATCTCTTACTTTATTGAATGGATCAATAACCAAACATTTAATTCCTTTGCGCTTTACTAGCTCTGCACCCTTGCGTAATACAGATTCTAAAGTATACTTCTCCATATCTATATGGAAATAATTACTATTACAGTGATCCGCCACTTGTTCCCACTTGTCTCCCCCAATATCTTCAGCAGAAGGCATACCTTCCCAAGTTTTTCTCATTAACTTATGTGCATGCAAATAAGTAGGCTGATTCTCTGGCGAAGCAAAAGCCGTCTTCCATCCATAGTTTTTGTTATATCCCACAACCATTTGGTCGACAAAATCAGACTTCCCGGAAGAAGGTATACCAGTGACAGTAATAAACTGACCAGTATAAGTTGAAAATATACTATCGAAATTTGGTAAGCCGACTTGAAATCCAGGTTTAAAACCGTTACGTACAAAATCCGTAATGTCATCTTCAATATCTTTAAATGTAGTAACATTTTCAAGCGGAACAGGTGAAGCTTTTTTAATTCTATTAACGAGCTTATCTTTATCATATTTTAATAAGTATTCATTAGCATCTTTGCAGTCATCAAATGAAGCTAAGTAACAAATCTCAGCGCCAAGTCTTCTAACTAATTCTTTTTGTAAGGCTTGCCCAGCCTCATCAGAATCTACTGCTAATATTATTTTTTCTTTATCCTCAAAGTAATCAATACAAGAGTCTAAGTAATCTAAGTTATTGTTGTTGAGCGTTGCTCCGTTAGGTACTGATATTGCGTTAGTTATACCAGCTTCGTGTAGTGCTAAGACGTCCATCTCGCCCTCTACTATAACACATTCAGGGTGGCCTACTATACTATCAATATTATAAAATATCTTTTCAGCTCCTTTGTGTAATTTAAAATTCTTTCTACCATCTCTAGATTTAATGTTGGTTAGTTCACCACCCATAAAGTAATTGAACTTAATAACGTTTTCTGTTTTACCAGTCTGCGGCATAAATTCAGGGCCTTCATTAATTCTAAGGTCGTCTAGTGTTTTCTTAGATATACCTCTGTTTTTAAACCATTCCTCCACCTTAGTGCCAGGCGTTTGTAGTATGTAAGGCTCAGGCTTTAAGTATACTTTTTCAGCTTTGCCTTTACGCTTATAGGTATGTAATTGAAAACTACTATTACAATTATGACAAGTACCTAACCCTCGATCCCAATCGTAGCTAGCACATTTAGCTTTTTGATTCTTAGGTTTTCTATCAGAAGAGCACAAGGGACAATCCCCTTGGCTTTTACCTTCTGCTAGATCATACTGATTAAACTTATCAATCTGGAAACCATTAATTTCCGTATGTTCTATATTCATTTAATTTAATTTAATTGTTAATAGTCTTAATCTTAAAACCGTTATTAAAATGGTAGATCATCTGAAGGGGCAGGCGCTGACTGTCTTGCAGGGGCAGGTGCTTGTTGTCCTTCTCTAGGGGCTGCAGCTACGTTGTCACCATTAGTCCATACAACTTTTACATTGCCTAAATATGTCTTAGCTGATTTAGCTTCGCGCTCTTCTTTAGACTGAGCAATTGTTATTGGTCCTTGATTACCAAACTGATCTACTTCATCGTTTATAACGATACTGATTGGTAAATACTTACCTTTCTTACCTTCGATGATTTTACTTTTATCAATGTGATTTAAATTGATACTTGCATTAATAATTGATGCCATAATTTTAATTGTTTTTGATTTATATTAAGGGTTAAAGTTACAAAGTTTTTGAGATAAAGAACTGTTCTGGTTCAAAATCTTCTGTTTTATAAAATAGATCGTAAATATTGCTAGCTGCAACAACTTTCTCATAGCCTCTATTGTAGAATGCGTCTGAGCAGTCAAATAAGCCTATCTGATGAGTTGTTTTATCAATTGCTAAGAAAACCATATCATATCCAAATAGCATCTTATAGATGTACGCTTGGCTGTCATAATTATATTTCTTAGCAGAGTATGCAAAGGCATTTATATCTCCTGTGGTTTTTAAATCTATTATTAGTTTTTCATCGTGATTAAGTATATCTGCTTTACCTTTCCAAAAATTACCTTCAATCTCTGTTATTGCTGGTACTTCATAGTCAACATTTTTACCTCTAATCAAATTATTGCATACTTCATTATTTAATAGTTTATCTATTACTATATCCATTTTGTCAGCCTCGTGCTGCAGCATACACATTTCACCTCCACTAAGCTCTTTATATATTTTAGTGTTCCTACTGGATGCATCTATAATTTTAAACTTTTTAAGCTTGTCCGGTTCTAGTATTGCTACATGAAAATAACTACCTAGTATTAATGCACTAGACTTTATCATATCACTCCCTAATGCTAGGGGGTTAGTCATTAAAGTGCCTATATTAGAGTTACTTAGAAATTGCTGTCCAAATGCTCCATAATAATCTTCATCATTCTCAAGTCTTTTTAAGATCTCGTCTTTATTCATATCTTTCATGTTACAGAGTTGTTAGTTGTGTTTCTACTTCTTTAGACAAAGAATACTTTGCTTTAATAGCTTCAATTTTACCACCTGATTTAATATAGTCTTTTGCTTTAGCAAATGCAGGATCTTTTGTTGTAGTTAAAGGTACTTTTGCTGCAGGACTTTTATCGTGATTGTTACTAGCATCACTATCAGCTGTGTCGTCTATTAAGAATAAGTTTCCTAAAGCATACTTTTTAGCATATGAAGAAGCACTACCAAATTTCTGAGGCATTTGCATACCTTTTTGATCTAAGTCAATCCCAACTATAGCGCTAGCGTGTATAGCATCCGTACCATCCGAGATGGATGCAGTAGCTTCTAATATTGGAAATGGATCTGAAGTTATTAGTTTTTCTGTTACTATCACAGAGACTCCTAACTCTAATAAAAATGGTTTTGTAGCCTCTAGAATATCTTCGGCTGATCTAAAATAATACTTGCCAAAAGCATTGAACCTGCTTTTTTTGGCTTTGAACTTGGTCTGGACTGTCGCCAGTTTCTCATTTAATTTCATGGTATATATAATTTAATTGTTTACAAATTTAGTTAATTAATCTGAACTATTGTGTCTTTCAACGTCTTTTAATTTATTTAGTAATTCACATAATGCTACATAATCTCTGAATGATAGTTTATTCTTAGCCTCTTGTATCAGCCTAGCAATAAAGAACTCTTTATGTCTA
>Ga0208303_1000180_pt1 | contig 26384 bp, 41 predicted proteins | sample CB_VirMetaG_2_FD_184537 | JGI IMG/M metagenome (GOLD analysis project Ga0208303, IMG submission 184537) | Freshwater to marine saline gradient viral communities from Chesapeake Bay - CB_1504_2 Viral MetaG (SPAdes) (version 4) | ecosystem: Environmental > Aquatic > Marine > Coastal | place: USA... | reverse complement strand
TGTAGTCAGTTGCTACCAAGCCTTGCTCTACTTGAGCGTCTTGGATGTATAGAGCAGTAGTCCCTGCTCCTGCGTATGTAGGGTCGTTGTTGGCTTGAGCAGCTAATAAAACCACTTGATTTCCACTTGCCGCTAATACTCTCGTTGCTTCACAACGATACCAACCACTACCTACATCTGTAATTCTTGCCTCAATATAATCCGAGTCAATAGTGCCTAATGTTCCAGAAGCTAAATTAAAGTAAGCGTAGTCTACTGATGAACCTTCAAAGCGTACCGCAAGGAAATCAACATCATTAGCCTTTGCGTAAATACTAAAAGTAGCAACACTTGCTCCGAGTGATAATGATTGAGCAGATAAGTGTGTGCTATTAGTGGTGTTATCAACCATTGCCCAAGCGTTGTTTGAGCCATCGTACCCTACTTGACCACCAAGAAAAGTTGCTCTTGTTGTAGTCCAAGTAGTATCAAACTGATTTGATTGCAGCAAGAGATTCTCTCTACCCTTCTCAATATAGCCAGATGAGGCTACCCTCGTAGCAGCAAGATTTGAACCCCTACTAAAAGTAAAATCCCCACTACCATCCGTAGGGCGTACACTATACAACTTACCATCCTTATAGGCGGTAGGTATCATTGCTAAACTGCTTGACTTGTATATACTCATCGTAGTAAACTTATTTCTTTAATAGTACAGATTCTTGCCTCCGTAGCTCCGCTATCAGCAACCACTCTCGTATTGTAAGCGTTAAACAACGCCTCACCTGAATCTCTCTCACCCATTGTACGGATAGACTCACTCGCACATCCAAAGCCCTCCATAATAGCACCATCAGCTAATGCTCGTGTCTTTAACTCATCTACCGCATAGATGTAGTAGCTAATCTCGTTGAAGTTGATGTCGTTCTGCGAACCCCACCAAGTGCTTCCGTATATTGCTCCGTAGCCGTTACCCATTCTTATTCTGTTTTTTTAGATACACCTTCAGCTTCTTTATGTTTGAAGCCTTTGGCTTGTAGATCTTCTTAACTATAAAACCCATCCATTGAAGTTCTGATTCTTACTAGGGTACATATCATCGTTGCTGCTGTTGTTGTACTCAGGGTACAAGCTGCTATAAAACGCCATGTGATCAACAAACCTACGAGAGTAATGCTCTGCGATGTCTCGCTCCTTTTGTACTAGGTAGTCCAGATCCTGTTTAGTAACACTCTCGCCATTCTCTGCACCCTTCACATAGATACCACCATTCGCTACCTTATAGTGGATGTAAGGCAATATCTCGATTGCTGCATAGTGTATCACCATATCCTGAATGTAGCTCGTAAAGAGCGTGAGATAGTTGCCAGTCAATGTATCACCATTGATATCACTAGCTATCTTGTTGAATAGGTTAGTGCCTAGTATGTTCTGAATGTGGATGTCTTGAGCAATCTTGATGAACTGGATCATCTGATCTCTGTCCACATTGCCGTTGATTCCTGTTCTCTTTATAACATCAGCTGGGCTGACAAATAGTACTTGCGCCATTATATACCTCCTTGAATGTCCTTAATAGATGGAGGGTTCACGAACCCCTTGTTCTTCATGTTGCTAGGAGTTACAGCTACTTTATCATTGTTAGCCTCTGGTCTAAAGCCCTTCTGTCTTGCTTTCGTTGTGCTAATCGTTTCAGCATTCGGACTCTTGACATCAGGTCTTACTCCTCCCTTACTCATGTAGGTTCTACGAACCCACTTGTGCTTACATCTAGCACCACCCTTGTACAACCAGATAGAGTAGGTACTTGCACCATTGACACCGAACCCAGCGTTCACCGCTTGGTTGTCCATCTTTATGATATCCTCCTTGCGATAGACTTTGTTCGCTGTCATCATCTTACGGCAGAACTCACGCTGTGGTGATTTGCTACCATCGTATCTGTAACGAACTAGGAACTGCGTACCCTCTGCATTCTCTCCATCTTGTTCGCTGTTAGCGTTAGGTCTTGCTGTACCAGTAGAGGCGAACTTAAGTGTAGAGTCTAAAGCATCTTCCTGATCGTAGTCTACATCACGCTCATCTACTAACTCCCACTCATCTTCATCTACATCTTCACCTAAAGCGATAAGGTCATCGACCATGCTATCGTATTCCTCTGGCATATCCATAGAACACTCGTGCTTCTTTTGCGACATCATCGTAGTGATAGCCTCTGAAGAAGTGCCTGTGAATAAAGCATTCGCAACCTCTGGAGAGAACTGAAGCATCTGAATCAAGAATGTAATTGCTTGATCTTGAGTCAAGATACCCTCTGATACTTTTGCAATGATGTCAATCGCACCAGCGATCTGCGCTCCATTGTACGATGCCTCTTTCTGTACTAGTTCTTCAGCCACCTCTGGATCTTGTTTGATGTCTACGACAGCATCACCTTGATCTTCTATCTTGACACCAGTTTCTTCTTCTACTACCTCTGCGCTCACAGCGTTCTGTAAGTCGGTGAACTCGATAGGAGTGAGTGTCTGGAAGTATAGGCTCAACGCAATGTTGTTGAATCCTAGTATCTGATCAAGTGCTGCAATGACTTGGTCTTGCTTTGGTTGGATAACGCTGTTGTCAAACAACTGGAATGCCGTCTTTATCTCATCAGCATTGTTCCCTAGACCTGTTTGATCCTTAACACCAAACAACATAGGGCTAGTGATTCTATGACCTACTAGTACCTTCTGCTGTGATTCTCTAGATAAGAACTCGTACTGGTTGTGAGCATCGCTCAACTGCACAGGCTCAATACTTGCTGCGCTGTTCGAGTCATCGTTAAACGCTAGAATGAACTTACCTGAGTTCGATGAACCACTCCACTTCTGCTTAATCTGTGATTCAATGATATCACGCTCCTCCTCTGGAGGTACACCATTGTTGAAGTTCACAATCATAGAAGGAGCAAGTCCGTTCTTGATATTGTTGATGTGGTAGTTCGCTACCTCTCCCTCTAGTTCTGCGTATGGTAACGCTCCCTGATAGTCTACTGGTGAGTAGTAGTAGCTTCCTGATCTGTAAGGTCTGAAGTAAAGTATCTCTACCTTCTCAGAGGCTTCACCATATCCAAAGGCTGGTATGCGTTCTACACCCTTCTTAGAGCGTACCTCGCTCCATTTGTAAGCGTAGTAGTATGCCTCAACCTCTCCTTCATCGTTGCACTTCTCAGCTCGTAAGCATTCGACAGGCATATGGTACACCTCAACGATCTTGCTCTTGTCTCTATTGTAGATGACTTGAAACGCTCCGTTCCCTAGCAAGTAGTAGTCGTTGATGACCTTCTTCAGTTCGCTGTCTTTGATTAGCTTACGCAGTTGTAAGTAGCCCTCTGGATTATTAGCTGAATCCGTAGCATCGATACCTTTACCGAAGATCATATCTATCACACCAGATACTACTGCGTTGTTAGTCGGTGATCCGTTGTATCGGTCAATCAAGTACTGGAAGTAATTGTTGTCCTCGCCATACTCTACCCACCCACTACGAGCGTTCTCAGATATTACTGGTGAGGTGTAGCTTGACAGCTGCACGAAGTTGATATTATTCGCCATAAATCTTAAATTCGTTGTCCATTGTCTTTTCTGTCGTTGCTAGTTTCGGTTGGTATGTAGCAACATCAGATCCTGATGGTAGGATATACATACGATCCTGAGAAAGTAGTTTCACCTTACTAGCCTCCCATATCTTAACGACATAGAAGTTCTCTGCTACTAGAGCAGATACATCATAGGTAAAGGTAAGTACTTTTCTAAAGTCATCCCATGTTCCACTAAGGGAAGTGTCTACCACCTCCTTGCGCTGATCTTCAGAGATTATCTCAATCTCAAATGACTCCGTTGTGAAATCTCGGAGGTACATCTTGATCGTAGCCGTTGTATTTTCTTCTACAATTATCATCTAATTATAAAACCCAAAAGGAAAGATGTGGTATATTTGCCGTTCATTGCTCTCTTAGGTAGGTGCAATTCCTACCAAAAAAGAACCCCCTCCAGAAATGGAAGGGGTTTTTTGTTTCTAGTCTACTGACTCTTAGATGTCAGAGATAGTAGAAGCATCAGCAGTAATCGTAGCATCTACGAAGTTCGCTGGAATCTTCTCTTGAGCTGTGAAGGTCAAGGTATATCCTGATAGATCTCCCATCGCTGCACCAGTAGCGATAGAGCCACCGCTTACCTCAGCACCATACTCTAAGCCCATCAAGAACTTGTTGCCGTTGTTATCCTCTACGATTACATGAGGTCTTGCATAAGCAAGTAACTTCAATTCATTGTGAGTCTGCTTAGACATCTTCTTGAAGGTCAAGTTCAATGTCTGCTCGTAGAAGGTTGTACCATTCTCACGAGATGAGGTAACAGCTTGTTCGAAGCTAGAGTTTCCTTTTAGTTTGAACTCAAACCAATCTGGGGTACCACCGAACGAGTCTACTACATCTGTATCTGTTCCATCATAGGTGATAGCACCTATTGTTCCGAAGTCTGCAAAGTACACAGAGGTGATTCCACCTACTACATCCTTACAAGGCTCGTTTCTTCCTTTTGTTAATACACACGCCATATTCTATAAATTAAAAAAGGGTAGGCAGATCGAACCCACCTACCCCTTTAATGATTAAATAACTACTTCTTAAGTGTAGTAAACTACATCTGCCCCCGTCCCAATCTGACATCCAGCGGCCATGCGCATGATCACACGAACATTCTTGCTACCATCTAAGTCAGCCATGTCTAACAACTTCACTTCTTGCCAGTCAGCAAGGATAGAAGTACCAAAGTATAAGTTAGACTTCTGAGCAGCAATCATATCGTTTGTCGGTAGACCTGAAGCTACGAACAACTTAACACCATCAAAAGCTAAATCGCCTCCGTTGTACCAAGTAGTACCTTGTGCAGCAACACCATTAGCACCTAAGCCTGAAGCTCCGAAGCCACCTAATGCACGAACATAAGAACGAGCGATGTGCTGAGATACATAGATGTAGAGATCCTCTTTGCCGTACAATGCAGCTGGGATAGCATCTACTACTTTACCCAACTCTGTGATAACATTAGCAGCTGTGATAGTCGTACCTACTACATCTACTACATCTGCGTTAGCAGCAGCCAAAGTAGTGAAACCATCGAACTCACCAGCGTTAGCATCAACACCTTGCCAGATGTTTGATTCGTTCTTTGCAGCTACCTTAGAAGCAACATATCCGATCAAGTAATCAGAGAATGTAGCTGGAAGGTTGTCATGAGCAGAGAAGCCCATCTCAGCAGCATACCAGTCATCTTCAAAATCGCTCTTACACAATTCGAGATTTACTTGTAGTTGCTTGACTTCTAGGATGCTCTCTGCGAGAGTCAATGTAGAAGTGTCAGAGAAATCACAAGTTGCATCCTTAGTGATTGCATCTAAGTTCATAGTCTTTAGGACTTCTTTGAACTTTACATTTGGTTTAATAGTAACACCACCGCCATCGATAGTGTCTGCGCTCAATAGAGCTGCGCTTACAAAACGACCTGCTGCTTCACCAGCATAAGTCGTAGTTACTGAAGTGGTTGTAGCCATTTTTCTTCTTTATTTAATTTAGGATAATTTACTTAAAACACGAGACAATGTATCTTGCGGTGCTTTCTTAGCATAGCGATTCATGTCTACCTTTTTCTCTACTGGTGCAGCAGCGACTTTCTTAGCAGCTGGAGCTTCATCAACACTCATCTCCACTTGTTCTTCTACTACTTCTTCAGTAGCACTCATTTCTTCCTCTTGAGGCATCATGTTAGCGATCATCTCTTTGATCTCAGATACTGCGCTTTCAAACTCCTCTTTGGTAACATAGCTCATTTCTTCTTCCTCCTCAGCAGCTTGTTCTACTTCAACCTCTACTTCTGGAGCTTCTTCTTCGGCAGCTGCCTCACGAATCTCAGCGATGACACCTTCTTCTTCGATAACCAATACACGACCATCTTCTAGTTCATGCTCTCCTACTGGAGCAGCTACCTTCTCCTCATCTTCACCTACGAGGAACACATTTTGACCAGCCTCGAAAGACTCAGCCTCAATCGTTACACCATTGGCCAACTGCATAGTAGCCATCTCTACTTTTTGGACTTCCTCACTTGGAGTGAGAGCCATCTCAATCTTCTTGAATACTTCGTTTAGATTCATTTTCTAGAACTTTGTTAATTAAAAAACTATTTATTGATATTTTGGGTTACTTTCTACAACTGATCCAGTTCCTTCAATTTGCTCTCTGCCCATCCCTTAGCACTAAGACCACCCCATAGCAAATACGATATGTAGCCACAGCTTGTAGTGTCTCCTTCATCGTAATACTCTTGCGCTCTACTTAGATAGCTGTGCATACGCTTGATGGTTTCTACTGAGAGTGGTTGCTTTTGTGAGAGCTGTTGCGCTCGGATCTTACCGACTTGAGTAGCGCACTTGTTGCCTTGCTTCTCGTTGAGTTCGATTCCTTTCTTTGCATTGTTAGATACTGAATCAGGGTAGTCTTTGAATGACTCCATCTCCAGCTTCTTTCCATTCTTGTATCTCTTGTCGTTCTTGAGAACGCCTTTAGTTATTCCCAGAAGATATAGTGAGAGGAGGTGTTCTGCTTCTGCTGATTCGATTGCTGATAACTCCGTATTGACTTCAATAGCGGACTCTCGTTGCATGAACCATCCCTCAATCGAGAACCCATTGACTCTACCTTCTTTGACATATTGTTCCCAGATATCTTCGTTATTGACTTTCATGCTGACCATCCATGTACCTACTGGGTACTCTAAGCCATAGGCTCTAGACTTGTCCTTCTCGCTGTCCTCAATAATCCAACTCTCCACAAGCGATAGACCTTCTATCTTCTGCTCATGCTCTAGGGTTGCGTTGCCTTGCTTACCATTCATCAAGTACAACTCCGATGCTCTGCGTATCGTTTCCTTCGTGAAGAACACATAGTATTCTTCGCCACCATCTACTCGGTAGATAGGCTTCTCTGGAATCATAGCTGCACCCATAAGGATGCGCTTCTCGTTATCTACCTCCTTGAACTCGAACTTGTGTTCCTTGCTCATGGTGATGAAGTCCTCCTCTATCGCTGGATGCTCTACGATGCTGATAGCATCAATGCCATGCAATAGCTTCTCCTCATCTAATACTAATTCAAAAAATCTCATACTATCCGAATGTTGCTGTTTCTTCTATTTTACGATCTAGCTTCTCTGCGCTCTGTATATCCTGATTGACTACATACGCTCTCATTGATGAGCCTTGCAGACTCTCTGCTATCTGATTGCCTAAGTTAGCACCTGTCGTATCAAAGCCGATACTAGCGTTTAACCCTTGTGGTCTTGGGATGTTAGGCAATGCTGGGGATGATGCTCCTGTTGAAGATGATAGACTAGGTCTTGATGAACCAGATGAACTGCTAGTACCGCCACTTGCTGGTTCATACTTAGTCGATTTTATCTTTTGCACTTGCGCTATACCAGTTGCCGCTGCGATTGCTGCCTTCACAAAGTTAGCACCTGTGAGTGCATCTTGTGGTACTGCTAATTGAGCCATAACCGCCTGTGCTGTATTGACTACCGCTTGAGCAATCTGCAATTTCTTGTTTCTCTCAAAGGCTTTCTCTGCTGCCTTTTCATCATCCTTGTCGTAGTTGTCATTGAACGCTCTTAGTACACCTAGAGCATCGCTAGTCATTTGAAGTGTCGATTGAAGCAAGGCGGCATCACGAGCAACCTTTTCCGCTTTGCGCTTCGAGTCCTCATCATCGTACTTCTTATTGATCTTGTTGATCTCCTCTGCCTTCAGGCGGTTCAACTCTATCTCATCAAATCCGTACTGCGCTGCACTATCTAGTAGGGTATTGTACTTGTCCTCTACTGCGTTGAGTTCTTGTATCTGTGCATCTTGAGATGCTTGTAGAATCGCATCGTACTCCTCTGCTAGTTTGACCTCTAGTGCTGCGGCCTCCTCTGCAAGTTTAGCGTTTCTTGCTGCGAGTTCATCGTTGAACTTCTTAGCGGCTTCTGCTGCGGCTAGTTCATCCTCTGTCAGTCCTTGCGTAGCGTTCTTGTAACCTGATAGCACACCGACTAATTCCTTTAGCTTGACATCACGCTCTGCCTCTAGTTGTATCACTCGTGCCTCTGCTTCTGCTTGAGCCTCTAGATCCTCTCTCATAGACTCACCTAGTGCATTCTGCTCTGTGATAATTCTCGCTCTTTCTTTAGCTATGGCTATCTCCTCATTAGCTACTTTCTTCTCTAACGCAATAGCTCTCTCAAGTGCTTCACCTCTTTCTTGTATCGTTTTGGTCTGATCTGCCGATGCAAGTTTAGCAGCCTCTATATCTCTACGAGCCTCTGCACGAGTCTTGATCATAGCAATCTCTCGATCCTGTAATCTTTGATTCGCTCTCTCTAGTTCAGTTGCTGCTGCTGTCTCATTGCGTATCTCCTCACCTAGTCCAGCGAATGAGCCTTTGAGCATATCTACACCCTCGCTAAAATCGCCAGATAGTATCTTCAATAGACCGCCACCGAATGTCGATAGTCTATCAACGAGTACGCTAATGGTAGTACCTATTGCAGCAAATGCTACTTTGAGCTTATCAGCTCCCTTCTGGCTTTGTGTGAAGTAAGTTATCAGAGAACCTAGAGCAAGAACTAAAAGACCAATACCAGTAGATGCAATACCTACCTTGATGGCTTTGAAGGTTGTCTTGCTGGTGATCTTCATCGTACGCAGACCTTTGATACCATTCACGATACCAGTACCCATTCCCTTGAGAGCTGCACTTGCTTTCTTTAGTCCAGTAATGAAACCACCTGTAAACTTATCTGCCGCACCCTCAAGGTCGGACATTGTTTGGTTCGTTTTATTCGCCTCCTTGTTAGTGCCTTCAATAGACTCCGTCAGCTTATCAACATTGTTGGTAGCCTGACCTGTCTTGACATTGATTTCTATTTCCCTAACTTCAGGCATCTGATTTGTTCTTTAGCTTCTCGCCAGTTCGTAATCACTTTGTACTTCCCCTTTGCTATCTGTACCTCCTCTGTGAAGTGGTCAGCGTATGGAAGCTGCTCTATTATAAAACCCAAGTTCATTAGACATCGTTTAGAAGTTCAAGTGTTGCCTCTCTCGTTCTAAGGTTGAGGTTCACTTCATTTATTACATATCGCTTCCCAGCGATCACTAGCTTGTCATTCATCTTCAACTGATAGATGGTAGTCATAGGAAGGATAGCCTTAAAGCTATATACCCTTCTGCTCGTTGAGTAGAGGTCAGTGATATAGTCCTCCCAGAACTGCGAGTACAGCGTTTCATTGAAAGCCTGACCATGATAAGGATCTAACTCTAGACCGAAGGTCAGCATCTGCGTTACATCTGCCGATGTGCTGTCATTTACATTAGCCATGAATACACACTGCTCCATAGGATCTGCTGGACTAGGAGTCAGTCCTGTCTCATCTAAGAACCCGATAGGAGTACCGCTGATGTCTAGCGTACCATTAGAATAGAATATCATAGGCGCACCGATATAAGGCTCTAGGTCTTTGTCTATGGACTTACCTACCAAGAAGTCTATTGGTGTGCTTGTATGCACATCTATCAACTTATCAAAGCGTAGTAGTTCAAAGTTCGTTTGGTTCGTTAGCTCACCACCATCAAATGTGAAGTCGGCTCTCAAATCTCCATAGCCTACATCTCCACTCGTTAGTCTATGTGTACGCATCAACTTACTATCTGCTAACTGATGCTCTAGCTTGAGCCTTCTGTACAGCTCTGGCTTTGTTACCTTATGGGTAGAGATGTCTGTGAAGTCTGTGATGTCGTATGTTGATCCTAAAGCATACCAATCATCTAGAGGCTCTAGAGTGAACTGCGTTGCACTTGTAGATTGAATAGTAAGATTAAACATCTTAACAAGCCCTGTGATGAAGTCGCTTATCTTCTGCTCTGGCATTTGGTCTGCTATGACTACATCATTATCGAAGGTCATTAGCGTTCCGCCAGTAGAGGCTATTGCTTGAGGTAACCCTAAAACGATATTGATCAGATCTACATCAAAGCTGAACTCAAAGTTAGCACTAGCAGAACCTTGAGCTGGTGCATACTTGATGTTGATTTTGTCGTTCTTCTTTAGTCCGTAAACTTGAACTACCTCTCCTGTAACACTAGTCGCATGGGCTTTAGTGGCAAATAAGTTGCCATTTACATATATGAATATCGCTACATCAGTTCCCGATATGATAGTCAAGTCGTAGGTCAGATCTATATTCAATAAGAATGAACCACCATAATTCCCTTCAATCTTAAATACACCACCATCATCTATACTTATATTGGAGCTGGGCGTAGTCGATTGATATCGTAAAGGTATCGGATTCCATCCGTTCTCCTGATCCTTGAACATATACCCCTCTCTACGATGACACCACATATACAGCTGAGTGAACTTATCAGAGGCGAAGAAGGTGCTGTTGAAGGTGATACTATACTTCGCTTCTATCGCATCAACGAGTGCTGCAAGTTTGATAGCTGGTTTGAGTGCGTAGTAATGCAGACCATGCGGATCGTTGGTAGTGTGATAGGCGATGTTGTTGTCTTGATGTGAAGATGATGAACTATGGTAGTACCAGTCATCCTTTGGAGAGATAAGTGGATAGATGATGTTGCCACTACTCAATCCACTCTCTGCGCCTGTGCGTACATTCGCTCCTGTGTATTCATGAGTATATGCTGATAGGTCGAGGTCAGTAAGTTCATCCTCACCGAACAAGTCCTTCAAGTTTACCCCAGCAGAGAAGAACACTATCTCATAGCTACTTGCTAGTCCGTTCTTCATATTGACTCCTAGTAGCTCAATGCTACCCTCTCTGAATGGCTCTTTGTCTAGCAGTATCGTAGCAGACTTTCTAAGGGAGGCATCAAAGCCTCCACTCACATCTGCATTGTAGTAGTGTTTGAACACCGCATTGTTAGCCTTAGATGCTGGTACGCTGAAGTTCTGCGTATAGTCCGCAAAGATTTTGCTGATGTCCTTGATGTTCTGAACACTCAGCTTGATATTGACATCCTCATCCTTGAAGGTGTCTAGCCTACTTGATCCGATGAATATCTCTATCATATCATTGCGTTCTGTGTAGTAGCAAACTCAATGTTGATAGTGTAGTTGATAGTCTTGTCGTTTATGTGCTTCTGCTTTCTTAGACTATTGGTAACTACCTTAATCGTTCTCTGCGATTGCTCTATGTCGTAAGAAGTTCCTGATCTCTCAGTAGTGCGGTCAATTACCATCAACACATACTCACTCATCAACAGCTGCTCTAGAACCTCGCTGTAATCCTCTGACACGAATCCAGTATTCAAGGTCATGCTCTCACGAGCTTCGTGGTTATAGGTTCTCATGCCTCGTGCTTGTGTTCCCCATGTGTACCCATTAGCAGATGCACCGCCTATGATACTGCGGTAGTCCTCCTTCGATACGCTGAGGTTGGTTTCCGACTTCTTGAAGAAGGTCAGGTTGTCCCAAGCACCATAGCGATTCACGAAGTAGATTGATACAGGATCGAACTTAGCCTCACATTCATTGTACACTCTCATGTACTCTATGACATTATCAAAGCCATCTAGTAGCTGTATGTCGTAGTATTTGGTATTGTATGGTGCAGTTCCTGATAGTCCGTTGTTAGCCTTCCAGTTGGATAGGTTAGCAATCCCTGCTGGGAACAGCATCAAACGCTCCTCTACTGAAGTGCCGTAGACATCTGCCTCCGTTGCTGTGTACTCATAGCTCGTAGCATCATCATTCAATACCTTGATCTTAGCGAGTCCAATGTTAGCACAGCTCAATGACTCTACTACACCACCATCTGCGATGACTCTATCACGATAGCCATAGATGATATCTAGACCTTCACCATGTAGACCTAAGAAGATAGGCATCATAAAGGCATCAGTATCGTATGCGTACCTCTCGTGTTTTTGTAGTATTGGTTTGGTGATGTTCGGGTTAGCACCCTCTACAAACTTACCATAGCCATAGGTTGCTATGAACACATCAGTAGATCCTGCATCAGTAGTAGGTGTACCACTTACATCGTAGTTTATGTCATAGTCTACCTGTACCCATAGCAGTGAGTCTGGAGAGTTGTCTACAATCGACTCCTGCGTTAGCTTGGAGATTCGGTTTATAAACTCATTCTCAAGTAGCTTTGATATGTCAGCAGTAGGAAATGAATCCACAAATCCTGATGTTCTGTTGATTGTATAAATAGGAGTAGCTGGTTTCGCAGACTCCTCACCATTCCATGCATATATCTCTAGTTCAAATGAGTTGATCTCTGATGCGCTAACACCAGTACCATTCCAAGTGATGAATATAGGAGAGCGTACCCCTAGCAAACCTGTTGGACTAATTACTGCCATCTTTGTACTTTTCGTTTAATTCGTTTATGCTAAACTCTAGGAAGTCTTGAATATCTAGAGCGTATGCTTGGACTACATCGTTAGGTAGCTTCGCATATCCTAAGTTAAAAGGTCGTGAGTAGAACTCAGTTGCTGGTATGCCTCGCTTCTTTATGCTCTTGGCTATTGCCCAAGCTGTACTCTCATAAGTCTTGAACTTACCTCTGTTGTCTCTGAACTGAATCCTACGCTCCTCTACCCATTTGAGGATAGCAGACTGAGGAGGTTGCTTACCTTTCTTTCTGCCCTTGTCTACCCACTCACCATACTCCTCCATGATGAAGTCGAAGTTCATAGCGTTTGCTGTTACATCAACCTCGTACCTCAGCGAGTCGTACAACTTCCTAGTGTTGTTCTTGTTCTTTCTCGTTAGGTTCTTTCTGGACTCTGTTACCAGATACTTACCGAACTTCTCTAGTGCGAGTTTTGTATTTCGGTTTCTGTTCTCCACTAGCAGATGTTGTTCGGGTTGATTGCCTCAATCACTAGCGTTGCCTTCCATCCACAGATGTTAGCCTCGTAGTCCTCATCGAACGGCTCTGCAATAGGATCGTTTGTAAGTCTGAAGTAGGCATCGTACTCCGTACCTCTGCGGAAGGTAGCGAGGATCTCTGAGATAGTAGCAAGTGTTCTGTGATAGATGTCTTGCTTCATCATATTGCCCTCGTATAGATCCTTCGCTTCTTTGGAGTAGTCTACGACATCCATCACTAGCAAGTCGAACTCGTAGGAGATGGTACGCTCATTCAATGTAGCGTTACCTGTGATGACATGAGCCAGTGGGTACATATCCATCTTGCGAAAGTCGATATCAAATATGTTCCCCCAGCTTACTTGATTGATGTGGTCGTTAGCCTCTACTGCACTTTTAAGTGCCTCTGTGATTTGGTAATATCCTTTCTTCATACTATTAAAAAACCCAATAATAGAAAATAGGTATAAAAAAAAGAGAGGGCTATTGCCCCCTCTCAACCAAACCATCTAGCGAACCACCACTAGATACCTAAATGTATTTCTTCTTCATCGCATACGCAACTCTCTTTCTCGCAGTCATGACAGCATGAACATACCCAGCTATCATCGCAGTACTCGTAGCATATATCACATTGACTCGCCTGATCATTCTGGTAGTCCATCAACTCTCTATCTAGGTAGTCCATTACTCAAAGAAGCTAAAAAGGTTAATAGCTGTGCATTCAAATCCAAAGGCTGTGCCGATAGATATGCCTTGACCAATCGTTAAAGTGATAACAACATCGTTGTTCTTTAAAGCATCTACAATGCCTTGTGTAAGGTTAGGGTAATTGACCATCTCCTGATCTAATACCTTCAAAGCCTCTGGGCTTAATTTGTCGTATAAACTCATCTCTCTTGTGTTTTGATTTACACAAATATAAACAGAGTTTTTTTAATAACCTAGAACCTTGATTGGTTTTTCATGTGCGCCTTCTCCACCTCAGCTTTGTCGAGTTGGAACTCTAGGAAGGTCAAACAGGTACGAGCTGGTAGTGCTGTTACTTCATCAAACTTTGAGAGATCACCTCCAGCAATCTGATTGATTGCGCCATACCAACCCCACTTTCTTGAGAACTGCGTTTGCTTGTCGAAGGCTGGTTCATCTCCTCCTCCTTCTGTGAAGATCGTAGGAAAGTTATGAGTAAGCTGATCTCTAAACGATAAAAAAAAAGCAGACAACCTAGAAAGATGTCAGCAGATAGGTCTTGGAATCCAAGCCCATTATGCTTATCAGGATCGTAGGTTTCAACCAAATGCCTACCATACATCTTCTTAGTGATAGGTCTATACAATATCCCTAGAACCTTCTCAGCGTTCTTGTAAGGCTCTTTCAGTAACTCATCGAGGTCTACATACTCTCCCATAGAGATATCCTCTAGTTTAGGATGGAAGCCGTATTCTACGCCTCTGTATGTGAAGGTCTGCACAAGTGCTGGTCGTTCTGCTAGAACAGCTGCTATCTTCTCTCTGATGTAGTCTCTGTCGTTCTTCTTCATGTTCTCCTGTTGATCAGGAGTAAGACCACAGAAGTGATAGAGAGCCTGTTCGTCTCCATTCTCCTCCGTAGCCATCATGATGAACTTCTTGTACTTCTCAACTGAGATGTCGGCTAGTGCCTCTGGTATCTCTATCTTAACGGATTGCGTATCGACCATAGTTCGGTTTGCTTAGTTTGTTATATACTCCATATCTCGCTGCATCAATCAAGTGATTCCACTTGTCCTCTGGCTTGTTCAGCAAGTTACCATTTTTATCTTCTAGCCATCGGTAGTTCTCCATCTCTTTCATCAGGTTGCTACCTACGATGTGTATCTTATAACGCTTCAGCATATCAATACCAGCGTTCACGCTGTCTACTCCTTTAGTGGTTGGCTTGATAGTCCAACCCATACGATGCAGTTCTTCTATGCTCTTAGGCTCTGCACTATCTGCGTATATCTCCTCGTACCTACTGATGCCTATATCGGTGAACCTCCTTGAGAGGTCTTGGTTGGTTAGGTTGGTAGAGTATAGCATCTCCTCAAAGTATAGGTTGTTTCCTTCTTGGTAGCATCTCACGAGTGCTGATGGATCGTTAGTGAATCCAAAGTCAAGACCATAGGATAGGAACTTCGCTGTGCTAGGCACTTGCTGTATCGTTGTGAATTGGAATACTTGCGCTCTGTTAGTACCTCGCTCTCCTAGTCCATAGACTCTCCAGTAGTGTTCATCCGTTTCTTGCAGTCGCTCTATCTCTAAGATGATAGTAGGATCTAGGAATGGATTATCTCGGTAGGTCGTTTGATAGAAGTCAGCATCCTCTCTAGGTATCACCCTGTCATAGATCCAATGGTAGGTATCTGATGGGTTGTAGTCAAGAATGATTCTTCCGTTTGTACGGAACACAATTTGTTGCCAGTCCTCGAAGGTCAATTCGTTTGCCTCATTCAAGAAGGCGAGATCTCTCTTGCGCCCTCTGATCTTCTGAGGTTGATCCATTGAGATGAACTCTACGAGGTTGCCGTTGAGTTGGTACTCGCTGTTAGACTTGTTGTGGTTCTCCTCTCGGTAGAGGTCTGCACCTTTTAGTATCTCTAGGAAGTCTCGCATGACTGAGGAGCGGACAGCTGGGAAGGTCTTACGAGCTATCGTGATGGTCTTGCCTGTGTTGTTCGTGCAGTAGTAGAAGATAATCCAGAGGATGATGTTGTAGGTCTTACCACTACGAGTACCGCCTTGCTCTACTACTATCTTCTTATTTGATCGTGTGAGGTGTCCGAATACTTTATTGACTTGGATCTTGCTCATCTACTTCTTCAATGGTGAATGTCTTGATACCCTCGTGTGTTATCTCTTGTCGCTCGATGTACCCTCGCTTCTTGCCTTTGGTCTTTAGGTAGAAGATGATTGCAGTAGGGTTCTCCTTCTCGATTTGACTATGGAGCTTTCCTTCTGCGTAGTCGAGTGCTACATTCTCCAACTCATCGACAGCTTTCTTGTAGTCCTTATCGTCCTTCATCCAGTTGTAGTGAGTCTGTCTTGAGATACCCACAGCTTCGCATGACTTGGTAACGATACCTAGATTTGCTTCTAATGCTTTCAGCATTGCTGTCTTATGTTCTTGAGTCTTGTCCATTTTTAATGTGTCAAATTCGGTAAACCTCCTAACTATAAAACCCTATTCTTCGAGATTGCGTTTGCGCTCCTCTCTTATGATCTGGTTGATCATCTTCTGGTTGAGCCTACGCTGTGATCTATTCGGTGTGGTAGGCTTCTCTGGTAGGTCTACGAACTTACCTAGAAAGGCTTGTTCATCTGCTGAGAGCTGACCTCTCATGTGTACCTGTGTGAGGATGTGTATAAACATCTCTAGGTTCTTCCTGTTGATTAGGATAGTAGCACTCTTGTTTTCTTCACTCATGTCTTAGTCTCTTTCTATTCCGTTATCTTCTTTGTCTCGGTTCATTAGTTCAATGAGCGTGTCTTTCATCTCTCTTTGGTGTTAAAGGTTATATGTGTGTGCGTATAATATGAAGGTTTACCCTTATTTTGTATGTTTAAGCATACAATTTTACCCTTATTCTGTACATAGGGGTGAGCATTATTCCTGTCGCTTTAGCCATCTTACATACATCTTCGCTGCCCAAGCTCTACGCTGCTGCTTGTTTGGGTACACTTTCTTTAGTCTCGCATTCGCAATGCGTAGGAATTGATTCATCTTGTTCATAGCTTTCTCTCGTGTATTTGTTTCAACCAGTCTACCTTACTTGGTACATCTCCATGCATCACATGACATGGTCTACATACAGCCATAAGGTTCTCTATTCTGTCTTTGTCTTTAGCACCTCCTGATCCTCTGTTCTCGATGTGGTGTATGTCTACGGCTCTAGCTCCACAAACCTCACAAGGGATGAAGTCATCCAGCACATAGTCAAAGTGCTTCATGTAGATCTTCGTGTGCTTCTTCATTACAGCGTATCTCTAATGATGTAGCTGTCTAAGTCCTCACCTCTTACGAAGAAGTCCTTATAGACTTTGATGGCTCTGTTGAACTTCGCTTCTCCTCTCTTGTAGAACTCCTCACTCACATCGTAGATACCAATGTCGCAACTCGCTTTGTCGAGTGCGATGAAGTACCAGTCTTGATACGACCTGTTGAACAGGTTGCAGTAGATGTAGCATTGCATATCGTAGCCGTACTTGTCTGCGCTGTATCGGAACGCCTTGAGGTCGGTTGTTGTTTTGATGTCGGCTAGGAAGCTCTCGTTCCATATATCTGCCTTGCCTCTAAACGGAAAGCCACCTAGTAGGTCTACCATAGGCTTCTCTGTTTGGCTCTGCTTGAGGAAGTACTTAGCGTGTTCGTTTCTATGGAAGGCATCTGTGATGCGCTCAGACTTACTCATATCCGTTCTAGTGATACAAGTCTTGCTCGTTGATGCTTGGGCTTCCTTGTATGCTTTGGTGTTCTTAGAAGCTACATCTACCACCTCGAAGATGTCGTTGAATCTTTCGGGTTCTAGGATCATCGTATGGATGACTCTGCCCATTAGCAACGCTGGGCTGTTCTCCTTCTGACCATAGGTCTGCACATTGTGGAAGGTCTTAGGACTATCCAGTAGCATCTTGAGACTGCTAGAGGATAGTGCTATTCTATTTAATGCTCCGTAGTAGAACTCATCATCTACTGCTTTATCTATGAGCCATTGCTGATCGTAGTCAGCTCCATCTAACATCAACATGAGTAACAAGTTAAGAGTTCTACCAATTCGTAGACTGCTATCATAGCAACCATTCCTAGAATAACCATAGTCTGCAAGAATGCAACTACCGCTACTTTGTTCCAATCAATCTTTTTCATTGCTCTTTTTTTAAGATTACGAAGGCAATATACACAAAATAGTTTTAATAACTACTCCTCCTCATCAAAAAAAGTTCTTCCTATGAACTCCTCTAGGTCATCTACCCTCTTAGTCAATGTGCGTATTTGGTTTAGGGCTATACCCAAACCTATCCCGAATAGTAGTAGTATCATTCCTTTATCGTATATGGTAAGACTTCAAACACTAGATCCTCTACATCCTCGAACTTTAAGTAGGTAAACACATCCTGAGCGTTCCATCTACCTACCCACTTATGCAGTGCATCATCATAGGGGATGTAATTTCTACGCTCTACCTTGTCCTTATAGAACGGCTCACATAGTTCAATGGCTCGTACCCTCAGATGTTTCTTACGAAACACATAGAACGCATCAGGGAACTGGAAGGCGATATACTCTGCCTTGCTCTTTTTAGAACACCAGCCATCACCTCCCCATACATTGATAAACTCCAGAAGGATATATCCTGATAGGTGCATCTTCTTGAGTCCTTTAACATCTACTAGTTTCTCTCCCCAGTAGAAGTCGATGTGCTTTTTGTCATCTGCTAGGTTGGACTTGAGTGCGCCAGTAATCTCCTTGAACAAGGCTTCACCAGTCTTGCCCACTTCAACACAGACCTTCGTGCGGTTTTCGGTTAGCTTACGCTTATCCTTTAGGTAGTTACGAAGTTGCATCTAGCAGCTCTTGCAGTTCTCTCATCCATTGCATCCAGATCTTAGGATTGCAAGTACATGGTATGTCAAACTTGTGGTTGAATACTCTAGCGTGAATGGTAGCTATACGCTCCCTATCTTCATAGGGCATCACCTTCTTTCTTAGAACACCTCCTGATAGATAGGTACGCTCATCATCTGTCAAACACTCTGGCTCACGCTTGTAAGGGAACAACTGATTCAGCTTTTCCTTACGCTCATCACAGCCGCACTCGTCTCCGACTACTGCTTTGACAGCTGCCTTGATTCCTGTCGCTGTGGTTATCTTCTCAATGGTGTCTCCTAACCCCTTAGATTTTGTCGAAGTCTCCGTTCTGGAAGTCTTGGTAGTCCTCTTTGACTTTTTCGTAGATCCTTGCTTTGCCATTTTTTATCGTGTTCTTAATTGATGTCAATCCTATCTCACTCTCTCTGTGTATCTTATTCATTGAAGTGCCGTTCATGTAGATACGCATCATCTTCGCATCGTACCAATGGAACTCATCGAGTTCTTCCTCCATGTAAGTAATGAGTTTCTCCATCGCTACCTTCTGCTCTGGGTACTCCTCGAACTCTAGCTGGTCATGAGTCATGTCCTCTAGGCTTATCTTATCAATGCGCTTCTTCGTGCGCTGGTACTTGAGTGCTGTGTTGATACAACTACGATAGACATAAAAAAAGTTAAGGGAGTCCTCCTCGTAAAAGTTGGTTCTCCCTTCGCCTTCCATTTCTAAGAGTCGCACAAATACCATCTGCACTATGTCAGAAGCTACCTCGTACGAACCATCGGTGTACTGCTTGATGAAGCCTGTCAGCCTCTTAAAGTTCTCTCTGTAAAAGTTCTCTATGTTGCCCACGACACTTGTATCATAAACAAACCAACGGCAAACTGGATCAGGTGTAATCCATTCAGTTCTTCAGTCTCCTCATAGTAGGCGTAGTTCACGCCTAACATCACACCAGTAATAGGACTAAACTCTATCTGCATATTGGTTCTCATTTTCTTTCTCCAATATACGACACTTATCAACTAATTCTTCACAATGCTTTTTCAAGTTATTCACTTCATGCTCTAGCTCAGTGATATACATACGCTGTCTAGTCATTAAAGCTGTCAGCTTGTTGGTACTGCGTACCTCATGTGATGGGTTCTCTATCAGCATTCTTTGCGCTACCGAATAGAAGAACCGATACATCTCTGACCAGTTGTAGTTCTCCTCGTGCTTCTTGTTAGCGTGATGCACTGAGCTGTGATCCTTACCGAATATCCTACCAATCTGCATCAAGGTCATATACTTACGCATTGCAACCATCATCGCTGAACGAGCGAATACCTGATCCTCTTGTCGTGTTCCGTTTGGAACTATACCTATCTCCTCGTAGTATGCCGTAAGTAGTGTTGTTAATTCTTCCATTTGATTTCGTTTTCTTTTTCTATTATTCTTTGAAAAGGTATTCTATGCAGCTGGCCTGTTGAGGTGTTTCTCACAATGTAGTAGCTGCTGCCTACATCTATATCCGATTCTTCGCCATCGAGTCGAGTCTGGAAGTAGGCGTGAGTTTCTATGCAGATGAACTCCATACCACTTACCTCGAACCGCTGACCATTCAGTATCTTCCTTTTAAAATTCATCCATGTATCTCTCTAGCGACTCTTGGAGTCGTGCGTTCTCTTTCTTCAGGTCGTACACCTCTTGCTTCAAGTTGCCGTTCTTTATCCTAGCATCTAAGATTAAGCGATCTAGAGTAGTGAAGTAGTCGGTGATGTGTCGATAGACTGCTGCTGTATCAGCACAGATATGGAATACCTCCCACAACTGCTCCGTAGTCATCTTGTCTTGCTCACTTAGTTCCTTACTTAAGTAGTCCAAGCATCTATACAGCTCGGCTTCCTTTTCCATGTAGTACAATCTATTACCCTCAAAATGGAGATCCATCTATTATCGTTTCTTTAGTTATCAAATCTATTCCATTAATTCGGAATCCGCAGTTGCCTTTCGTACTCTCTATCCTGATCGGTGAATCAAGTCCTGTCGGTCTACCTCCAGACTCTAAAGTCTTGACCTTGCGAACATGAATGTCTGTGTACATCCATTCCGTTTCGTGTTGGCTAAAACGATGCAATACAACTAGTTCATCGCAGCGGTTCACAAACTTACCCCCTCCTTCAATATCACTCGCCATAGGAGGCATTGTATGCCCAGCGTACTCATGTGATCCTTTGAATACTTGCCGCAGTGCTGCCGTTGCTGGATGCGTGTTTAGTAAAGTGGTTACTCCATATTCTTTGCAGAACTTTCTGATATAACTAGTAACCTCGTAGTGATACTCGTGCGTTGATACGCCCTTCAGATCTTCCTTGCGGATAGTAAGGCTGTTGTACGGATCAATCATGAACCCCTGAAACTCCCAAGCATCGTATATCTCTCTTGCTATCTCCAGCAATTCAAACGCATTGACTATGAGTTCCGAGTCGATGAATGCCCAATGCCCTTCGACATAAGCGTGATGCCTCCAGAAGGTCTGCTCATCAATCTGGTTGATTGGCTTACCAGCTAGGAACTCTATCAGCTTACGCTGTAAGTCTTGCACCTCATTCTCTGAGGAGTAGATCAGCCACTTCGTTCCGTTCTCTAAGGTGTGTAGCAGTTGGAGGTAGGTCATCGTGTGAGTCTTTCCGACATTAGCGTGTCCTGTTACTACTACGAAGTTGCCCTTCTTGAATCTAAGGTATTCATCTATCTCAGGCGCACCGAATCTTGATGCCTCTGAGATCTTTCCCTCTCTAGCTCTCTCTAGGTATCGGAGTGTTTTATCGGATTGGATTATGTGTTTGTGAATCATTCTTCTAAATTAACAATGAATTTTTAATATCCTACTACAAAGGCAAAAAAAAGAGGAGCATCTCTGCTCCCCTCTGCTCAACACAATCAATCAACTAGAATCGTAGGCTGACTTTATTTCTACTGCGGTAGTTGTAAATGTCCTCAATTAAAGTCATATACTGGTCAGTATTCAAACATGGAACTAGCGATGCTGGTTGTAGTGCAATCTTACCAATCAGGTGAGAGAACTCAAAGTTCTCATTCTTGTATAGCCTTATCAACGCCCGAACAAATATCTGGCGAGTTCCTCCGTTATGATATTGCTTGATGATGTTTACCCAATTAGCAATAGTCTCAGCTCTATCAATATGCACAGCTTCCCAAGTGCCATTCTTAATCTCTTTAGTACGGCTTGTATTATCAGATCCTAACAACGCAAGAGCAGAAGATAAATTCAACTCAGTGCGTTCTAGAAAGTCTCTTAGATAGATATACTCTTTGTAGCCCATATCAGCGTAGCCATCTATGAACTCAACCATTGTCCAGTTCTTGCTGTTCTGATTTAGCCTATGTACTTCGCTTAGACCATATCCAGTAGCTACGATGTAGCGTAAAGGTAGTTTGAGTTCCTTGCTTACTTGAAGCCTGTGCTGACCATCAATAACCTGATGATGCTCATTCACAATAATTGGGCTGATAAGTAACTCCTCCTCCATTGACTTTCTTAGTCGCTTTAAGTGGAGGTCATTTTTGGGGCGGTTGCCCTCGATAGTTGAGAACATTGAATAGTTCTTCGTTTCTTTAACTTGCATTAGCAGTGGTATTAGAAATTAAAAAAAGGGAGGTCTAAGCCTCCCATGAATTAGAATGGTAAGTCATCCGATTGTCCGTTTACAATCGCGTTGGCTGTTTCAATCTTCTCCTCTCGTGAGGCAAAGTGATTGTCGTAGGTAGTGTCCTCTTTCTTGTCGGACTCTAGTACCCAAGCAACGAAGCTGTCTGCTACCTTTAGAACATCTGTACTCTTAGCACCTTTGTCTTTTAGTAGATCAACTGCTGCTTTCAAACACGACTGCTTTACAATCATCTTCTGCTTGTCATCACCTCCTGATGAGTAGCTAGACTTTGAGTAGCCACCACCAGAGAACCCTCCTTGATTGTAGACTGGCTTGATACGATTGCCGTACTGCGTACTAGTCAATTCATATTCTGAATCTTGACCGACAACGAACTTGTCTTGATCTGCTTTCACTGAGGAGTATTCACCTGAATCTCCATTGTCCATAGATACGAAGAACTTGTACAAGGTCTTTCCATCTCTTAGTTGGTAGTCTCCTTTAGGAGATACCGATACAACTTTTGCTGTTTTCATAATTATAGATTGATTAAAGTTTCGTGATTTGCAATTTGAGCCTCTAGCATCGCTACTCGCTCCTTCATCCATTCGCTACCGATTTGGTCTGCGAAGGCTTCTAGGTCATCTAAGACCTGATAGACATTCTCTGTATTCATAACTCTCTTTTGTTTGGAGCTAAACTATACAGAACATTTTAGATATGCAAACTTATTTGTTGATTATTTTTCCCTCGATGATTACTTGACAGGTATTCTTAGGGATGTCGGTAGCTGGTTCGATACGAACAGCCTTGATGAATTTCTTGTTGTCATCTACTACAAGACCAGCATCTACCAGTGCATCTTGAGTGAACTTGATTGCCATGATGCAGTTGTCTAGATCGTAGCGGTAATTGACTCGTGCTGTGATGATACAGCTTTCAAATTGGAAGTCGTAGTCTAGCTGGTCGGTTACGACCTTCTTCCACTTGGTCTTTTCCTTAGACCTGAATGTCCAATGTGGAGAGGAGTAGAACTTATTAAGGCTTGGTATCTTACCAAGTTCAACTATTATCTTGATATGATCAATCATATCCTAGTCGTTGTGCATACTCTGAATCAATCTCAGCAATGCGACCTAGATACCTGTGTTCTTCTTCCTTAGCGTAGATACGCTCCTCTGGTGTAGAGTCTGTTCCTAAGTTTTGGAATAGCATAGCCATCTTGTGTAGGTATCTGTCGATGTTAGGATCTCGCATTGGGTTGTTGTTCTGCTGTTTTTAGTTCGTAGAGTACTCCATCAAAGAGTAGATTAACATGGAAGCCATCTACTGCCCAAGCGTGATAGCCATCTTCGTTGAGTAAGCTAGTAAGCCTTTGGGCTTCCCTAAAGGTCATAGCCAGTATTCTTGTGGTACTTCCAGAAGTTTAGGTAATCAGACCTCTGCTCATCATGGAATCCAAAGTGAGATAGGAAGTGATTGTGGTAATCATCCTGTATCTTACCCATCTCGATAGCTATACTCTTTTGTCTCTTAGTCATATTATAAAACTCTCTGTAAGAGAGTATATATTATATTATATATTTTTTTTGTACTCTGTAAGAGTACTATATATAATTACTTAAGTACTTTAATAAGACCGAAGGTATAAAGAACTAATGACAATATCAAGAGGTATAGATATTTCCTATTGAACTTTTTTTCTTGATAGACAACTTGAGGTACTTCTACTATCTTACTTATTGTGATCGTGTCTGATAGACACTCAGCATCTATCTGTATCGTATCGTGAATACGCTTTATCTTAACTCTAACGGAGTTTCTCTCCAATGTGAGGGTATCTACCCTTTGAAGAATTATCGTGTCTCTAAGGGCTTTATTTTCTGTTATGATCGTTGTGTCTACTCTTACCACAACCGACTCTAGTATCGTTGGATCTTTTGCAATCGCACGATTCAGGTGATACTTCGCACCACATCCTTGAGTCAAAAAAAGCAGCCCTACTAGAACTGCTCCTCTTTTTCCTAACTCCCACAAGCCTCGCAATCCTCTGGATTCTCTAAGTTGCATACTGGTTGTTCTGTTGTTTCTAATTCATTGATGAAGTCATCGAGACTACCCTCAAACTCTTTACCCATTTAATTTATCTTTTGAGAAGAATAACATAAATGCTACACCGAAGAATGTACCAGCCTCCGTGAGTGTAGCCTTTTCCATAGCCACCAATATAATACCAGCAGCGAACAATACTGCACCTACGGCAGTAGTTTTCCAATTCTTTGTAACTCTATCTATCATCCTCTTAGTCTATCGTTTTCTTTCTTTAAGAAGCCTACCTCAGTACGCAACGCATGAACCTCAGCAGTAAGTTCTAAGACCTTCGTATTACTCTCCTCCAATAAGACCTCCAGTCTATTGACACGATTCTTTAGGTCATCTCTATATTGAACACCATCGCTGTTGTTCATCTCTGATCTCTTTTCTTCAGCCTTTACTCTTAGCCTCGCTTCAAAGAATTTCCATATACCAGCAGAACCAGCTATGGTAACTATGGTGATTATGATTTGTGTAGCGTTATCCATTTCTGTGCAGTTGTTCTGTTTTTAATCTTTTAAGTGTGCTGAACGAGGAGATAACAAATATCACCCAGCCGTAGTGCGTTGGTGTAGGTAGTCCTATGGTCATCAAATACATCACCAAACTCGTAGCATACAATCCAAAAGTGAACACCGCTGCTCGTACTCGGCAGTCTAAGTCTCCTGTTGATACACAATACACTTGGTACGCTCCAGCTATTACTAGCATCATTTGATAGAAAGGCATGAAGCCTATCTCCATCGCAGTAGCTATTGGTGCTAGAATCATAATAGCCATACCTAGAGTAATCTCTGTCGGTTGGCTATCGCTGTAATTCCAAATGTTAAATAAACGCTTAAACACCTTTGGCTATTCTTTCCTTTTCTACTCGTACAACATTCCAACAAGCAAACGCAAAGATGATGATCCACCCTGTTCTACTTCCCTCCATTAGCCCTACCATCGACAGGTTGATGATTGTTGCCAGTGCAACTAAACAAGCCAATTTAACGGCTCTTAGTCTATTTCTCAATGAGCCATTATATAGAACAGCCCATAGCTGAAAGCCACCAGCAAACAACGCTACTAGAATCAGCCAGTAGTTAGGATGGTCATACTCCATGCAAATGCTTAGAGGTAAGCAGATTAAATGACACAACGAAATCAGGATCTCATTAGGTTCAGAATCTGAATAGAGAAATATGTTTTTTGCTTTTCTTAATCCCATCTCTTGTAGATTGTCTTTCCGTTTTGTCGAACGGCTCTTAGAACCTCGCCTCTATTTCCCTCAGTCTTGTACGATACATGAACCCAGTCAGGGTTCTCATCATCACCAAACTCCCAGATAAGCTGGTCGAATGTTAGATGATTCTTGATGTACATAAACAGATCACCATTGGTGTAGCCACTCGTAGATTGCATATCCAACGCTTCACCTTTTGAGTGCTGCGATTTCATCGAGCCACCTATGACCTTATTCAACTCCTCTGATCGATAGCCAGAGGTAACTCTTAAAGGCTTTCCAAAGTGATTGCGGCAAGGCTGAAATATGTTGTTGGCTACTGCCTTCAAACTGATTAGGTGCGTTACTGATGGTGTATTCGCAATCCCTTTGCGTAAAGCAGTCGCAGAGTATGTCGCTTCGGCAAGGCTTAAGTTGTCGCTTAGATTCATTCTTCATCGACCTTTGTTATTCTACCGATGCCCTGATTGATCAGCTCACCATTACAGCACTCACGAGAGTATCGCTTACCATCTTTACAGAGGCAGCCTCTACGCTTGTCCTGTGGTACATTCCATCTAGGCTTCATTATACTTCATCGCTTGGTTCTGGGAAGTACTCTGGATGCAACTCCTTGCACTCCTCTGTCCACTCACGAATAGCAGAAGATGAACCGAAAGTATGAACACCCATAGGCGCACACCATACCATAGCCGAGTCCCAAGACTCTAATGGCTCACCATCCCATAGCACATCTATGTGATAGGTAGAAGATAGTACAGGTGCAGTGAGTTCGTTTCCTTCCTCATCGTATGTACCTTCGGTTTCTACCAAGTGTCCAAGATGTACGATAGCGTGAGCGTGTGTTGG
>Ga0208303_1000177_pt1 | contig 26832 bp, 22 predicted proteins | sample CB_VirMetaG_2_FD_184537 | JGI IMG/M metagenome (GOLD analysis project Ga0208303, IMG submission 184537) | Freshwater to marine saline gradient viral communities from Chesapeake Bay - CB_1504_2 Viral MetaG (SPAdes) (version 4) | ecosystem: Environmental > Aquatic > Marine > Coastal | place: USA... | reverse complement strand
AGTTTGCTAATAAAGCATGCCCATCATTTGACGCAACAGAGGAGTATGAAAATATCTGAAAACACTGAGTTTAAAATTGATATAAAAACTGTAATTGGAATAATAATGTTTACTACTACAATAGTAGGTATGTATTATACTTTACAAGAAGATATAGCAGAAGCTAAAACTTTACCACCAGTAGAAGTGTCTCGTTTAGAGTATGAATTAAAAGAAGAGTGGAATGAAAAAATGATCATGCAGTTAAAAGATCAAGTAGAGATGCTTGAACAAACTCAAGACATACTAAAAGAAGAAGTTAGTATAACAGCTGGAATGATTAAAGATGGCACAGAAGCTGATGGTAAATTAGAAGAACTAAACAGACAATTAGAAGAGCTGCAGAATAAAAAGCCTAGTACTAGAGTTATAGTAAAAGAGGTTAAGGTAGATAAAAAAGGTAGAAAATTATAATATGATAAGCGGTTTATCTTGTTGGGATGGTTATGAAAGAGTTCCTGGTACTAAACCAGGTTCAAAAGGCAGTTGTGTAAAATCAAGTGGTCCTTCACTTCGTAAAACAACAAAAGGTAAAGGTAGAAACTTTTTATCTGTAAAAGAAGGAGCTGGAATGACAGCTGCTGGAAGAAAAAAATATAAAGCAAAAAACCCAGGAAGCACCTTATCAGCACCTGTTACAGGTAAGGTTAAACCAGGTAGTAAAGCAGCTAAAAGAAGAAAGTCTTTTTGTGCTAGGTCAAAAGGTTGGACTGGTGAAAGAGGTAGAGCCGCTAGAAAAAGATGGAAATGTTAAAATAAAACTATGGCTAAATTTAAACTAAACTCACCTATAAAGATAGATCCAGTTGCTAGATACGAAGTAGCTTTTCAACCAGATAACATTCAAGACGATTCAGGATTAGTTGCTAAAGCTAATAAAAACGGTACTATGATCGTTAATAAAAATATTCCTAAAGACTCTAAACTTAGAAAAGAAGCAGAGTCTCACGAGGACCATCACTTAAAAGACATGATGGAAGGTAAGCTAGATTATGACGGTGAAAAAGTTTACGAAAGAATAAGCACAGGTAGAGTTAAAGAACATGATAGATCTAACTTTCAAGAGTCTGATAGAAATCTACCTTGGGAAAAAGAAGCTTATAAAGCAGGTGAAAGACAAGAGCAAAAAGATATGAGACCCAACCCAAACAAATTAGACACAGCTCCAAACATGTATGAAAGAGATACTCCATTAGCTTTTCAAAAAATGGGATCAAGACATGAGCCTGGTAGAGAATCAGATATTAATAAAATATCTCATAATGAAAACTTTGGACCATCTATGAAGAAAAGTTGGGGCACAGCCTCTCCATTTTCTAAAAAAGAAGGAGGGCCAGGTGGTAATGTTTCAGTTATAAGTGGAGCTGCTCCAGGAGCAACGCCTTCAGGAGTTACAAAAGCAAAAGAGAAATTTGAAGACATTAAAGACTATGATAAAAATAGTTTAACTTCAATAGGTCAAGAAGCAATAAACCCAGATTTTACTTTTAAAGGTCTTGACGGTGAAATGTATGACAATAAAGCTGATTATTTAAAAGCAAGTGAAAAAGTCTTAGCAGACAAAAATCAAAAAAATGTAGATATAGTTTTAGATTCTTTTTCAGGGGAAAAATTAGGTGAAGATAATTTTAATGTTAGAGGAGGAGGGCAAGGGATGGGTTCTGGAACTCCTGGAAAACCACAAAACTATACTGCTGAAGATTTTAAAAAGGGATTACTTATTGCAGGTGTACCAGGAACTTCAAAAGGTATTGAACCGATGAGTAAAAAGTTTTATAATAGTTTAAAGCTTCCAACTGATAATCCAGATCAAGTTAGTGAAGTTACGCCTAGAATAAGTGATAGCAATAAAGACACTAAATACGTTTTAAACCGTTATACGGAAGAAAGTGATGATCTTGCTGTAGAAAACTTTGGATTTAATATAGGTGATAAAAGTAGTTTAAAACCTATCAATATTAAGAAATTTAACACAGCAACTTTTGATACTAACAAAGGCATTGTAGAAACTGGAATGGCAGATGACGGTAGTAACAAAATAGATGCTGGTAAAACTAAAGCTAATTTTGTTAACGTTTCTACACCAGAACTACAGATCAAAGATATTAAAGGTGAGACTCATATTAAAGATGATTTAAAAGTTAATGAAAAACTATCAGATCTAAGTGTTAAAAGACAAATACAGTCAGGAAGAGGATTTAGAGACAATGCAAAACCTGGTAGAATTCTTAAAAAAGCTAAAAAAGGTAACAAAGTTAATAAGCTAAGTGGTGTTGTAGATTTAGATATGTCAGGAGATGTAGATAGTGCTATAGAAAGAAATGCAAAAGCTTTTACTGGAGGAAATGTAAAAGGTGGTACTAATGCTAAAATATATGCAAATAGAAGAGATGCTAGAAGATCTACAAAAGGTAGAAAACAAGCGGTAGAAGGAGCAGGGTTAAAAAATATTGGTAGAATAAAAACTAAAGCATTGCAAGGCAGAGATTTTGAATATACTAAAAATGGGGAAGTAATATCAGAAAATGATTTTATTGGAGATGCTGCTTTTAATAGAAATAGCTTGAAAAAAATGGAAAATACTTATAACACTGGGCAATTAAATGCTGGTGCTGGTATTACAAGTTTAAAAGGAGACAATAGTTTTGCAAACAAGTTTAAAGTTAATTATGCTTCTGCAACTGGTCAAGGTGAGGTAAATAGATTAAATCAAGACCAAATAAAAAATATTAATTTTGATCAATATTCTAAAAAACAAAAGAAAAAAATTAACAAAAGAATAAAAAAACTAAACAATGGCTGAAAAAAAATCATTTAAAGAAACTAAAGTAGGTGCGTTTTTAGCTAGTAAAGCTCCTAAAGTGTTAGCAGCTATAGGAGATGTGCTTCCTAATCAAGGAACACTTGGTGTAGTAAAAAATCTTATAACAAGTGATAATAAGATTAAGGCTGTTGATAAAGAGCAAGCTATGAAGCTTATAGAGCAAGATATAGCTGAAATGAAAGAGGTTTCTAGTAGATGGAGATCTGATATGAAGTCAGATTCTTGGTTAAGTAAAAATACTAGACCTTTAGCTTTGATATTTTTAACTGGTTCAGCTGTGTTTATGATGGCTGTAGATTCTTTTCATTTGCAGTTTGATGTAGATGAAGCTTGGATAAACTTATTAAAAACACTACTGGTAACAGTTTATGTAGCATACTTCGGAAGTCGTGGTGCTGAAAAAATAACAAAAATAAATAAATAAACATGAGAGGTTTAGAAGGAAATATGATGGCTCAGCCAAGAATGTTTGGTCATGATGCTGTAGCTTTAACAGCTGGAACAGGTGCAATAGCAAATACATCTGAAAGAGGAGTTGTAATATACAACGGCAAGTCTTCAGCGCAAGATATTAAAATAGTAACTGAAGCTGGAACTGAAGTAACATTTAAAAGCGTACAGCCAGGAACAGTTGTGGGTGATAAAACACCTATGCTTGCTACCAAACTACTTATTGGTACAGACTGCGTGGCAATATACTAGTGATAACGCAAAGATTTAATGCGTGCCTTGAATGGCGTAAAAGCGGTAGTAATAAAAATTATCAGTTTTTAGGTTTTTTACATTTAATAGATTACATTAGTAATTTATTACCAGATAACTCAAAAGCTTTAGAAATAGGAAGCTATATGGGTGAGTCTGCTAAGATAACAGCTGCTTCTGGTATTTTTAATGAAATAGTATGTATAGACCCATTTGAGGGAAAAGAAAGCTTTAACAACATATTTAGTCATACATGGAAAGATGTTGAAGCTGAATTTAATAATAATATAAAATATTTTGATTTTATAAATCATATTAAAGATTATAGTTACAATGTTATAAATAACTATAATGATGGATATTTTGACTTTGCATATATAGATGCTAGTCACGAATACGAAGACGTGCTGAGAGATATTAAAGATTGTATTAGAGTCGTTAAAAAAGGTGGCATTATAGCTGGACATGATTATAGTTGGGATACTGTAAAGCAGGCTGTAACAGAAAACTTTGGAAACAATATAAAGCAATTTAAAGATACTTCTTGGTTAATAATTAAATAAAATAAAATGAGTAAAGTAACGGTAGATTCTGGAATACTTGATGAAAAAGAATTCACACAAGTAAAAAAAGAGCAAGACAAGGTAAATAGTATATTAGCTGAAATAGGTTATATAGAGTCTAAAAAACACGCATTATTACATGAGTTGGCAGACACAAACGAGGTTGTAAATAATACTAAAAAAGTATTAGAAGAGAAGTACGGATCAATAAATATTGATTTACTCACTGGTAAGTGGAAACGAGTAAACGATAAAGAAGATGTCTAATATTAGAAAAATAAGTATAGGTTCCGATTATAAAGATGGAGCTATGCACTATTCGTGTGGTCAAGAAGTTTATGGAGGTCATGTAATATCTAATATACTGCACGACGAAAAGGATGAGTCTTATAATATATTTATAACCAAGTCTAATGAAGTTTTGCCGTGGAAAAAATTTAATAAAAATATGGCAATATCAGTAGAGTACGATTTAAAGTACTAATGAGAAGCTTATATAATTTTATTGTTAAGCCATTAAGTAAAAGGTATGATAATACAAAGAAGATCAATGATAAAACCCTCATTATTAACGCTAGTATTAAAAATCATAAGTTTGTTAGTAAAAAAGCTGTTATCGTTTCTACACCATCAGCTTTTGAAACTAAAATAAAAGTAGGTGATACAGTATATGTTCATCATAATATTTTTAGAAGATGGTATGATAACAAAGGTAGAGAAAGAAATAGTTCTTTATATTTTAAAGATAATATGTGGCTTTGTAGTGTAGATCAAATATATATGTACAACGACAAACCATTTAATGATTATTGTTTTTTAATGCCAGTATTAAATACTGATAATCTAAGCATTGATAAAGAAAAACCTAATGTTGGTATAGTTAAATATAGCAACAACACCTTAGAAGCTCTAGGAATAACAACTGGAGCGACTGTAACGTTCACACCTAACTCAGAATTTGAGTTTATTATAAATAATGAACGACTCTATTGTATGAAATCTAATGATATAGCTATTTTAAATGGGCACGAAACAAACGAGAAAGAATATAATCCAAGCTGGGCGAAAAGCAGTTGATGAGTTAATTAAAGTAGCTGAAGAAAAAATCATTACGCATACTGAAGAAGATGTTTCAGCTGATAGACTTAAAAATGCGGCTGCTACAAAAAAACTTTGTATTATGGATGCTTTTGAAATATTGCAAAGAATAGAAGAAGAAGAGGATATATTAAATGAAAAACCTAAAGAAGTTAAAGAACAAAAAGTTTTTAAAGGTTTTGCGGAAGGGAGAAGCAAGTGAGCCACGAACAAACTCTTTGGAAAGAAATTAAAGACGTTGTAAATCCTACAATATTAAAAAAACAAAACCGTTTAAACAAGTGGGAATATGGATACAATGTGGAATATGATTTTGTAGTAATAAGTAAAACAGGTAAAATTGGACAAGTCATTGAAATACAAAATCTCAGGATTGCTTTACCAGCAGCAAATGAACCGTTTAAACGAAGCGAAAAAAAATCGGAACAATACTGGGAAAGAAAAGAATACCCTAAGGAGTTACAAAGAATAAAAACTAGATTTGACTGGGAAGATTACCCACTAGATTTTAAAGAAAAATGGTACGATTATATAGATAATGAATTTACTAGACGAGAAGAAGGATTTTGGTTTTATAACAATGGTATTAATACTTACATTACTGGTACTCATTATATGTACTTGCAATGGTCAAAGATCGACATTGGAGCACCAGACTATAGAGAATCAAACAGACTCTTTTTTATATTTTGGGAAGCTTGCAAAGCAGATAACAGGTGTTACGGAATGTGCTATCTTAAAAACAGACGATCTGGATTTTCATTTATGTCCTCAGCAGAGCTCGTTAATCAAGCTACAATATCAACTGACTCAAGGTTTGGTATACTCAGCAAGTCTGGAGCAGATGCCAAGAAAATGTTTACAGATAAAGTTGTACCAATATCCGTTAATTATCCATTTTTCTTCAAACCAATTCAAGACGGTATGGATCGGCCAAAGACTGAGTTGGCATATAGGGTTCCGGCATCCAAACTTACTAGAAGAAAGTTGGAAAGCAATGAGCAACTAAGAGAATTAGATGGGCTTGATACAACTATTGACTGGAAAAATACAGGTGATAACTCTTACGATGGTGAAAAGCTAAAACTACTAGCTCATGATGAAAGTGGTAAATGGGAAAGACCTGATAATATATTAAACAACTGGAGAGTTACAAAAACTACATTACGACTAGGATCAAGAATAGTAGGTAAATGTATGATGGGTAGTACTTCAAATGCATTAGACAAAGGTGGAGACAACTTCAAAAAACTATACAACAATTCAGACGTTAATAACAGAAATAAAAACGGACAGACAGCTTCTGGGCTCTATAGCTTGTTCATACCTATGGAGTGGAACTACGAAGGATTCATGGATACTCATGGATTACCTATCTTCATTGGAGGATCAAATCCAATCAAAACAATTGAAGGTACTACAATTACGACAGGCGTCATACAACATTGGGAAAATGAAGTCGAAGGTCTCAAGCACGACCAAGATGCTTTAAACGAATATTACAGGCAGTTTCCAAGAACTGAAAAACATGCTTTCAGAGATGAAACTAAAGACAGTTTATTTAATTTAACAAGAATATATCAACAAATAGATTTTAATGAAGAGTTAAATAATTCTATAGATGTTGTAAAAGGTAATTTTGCTTGGGAAAATGGAATAAAAGATACTAAAGTTATATTTTTTCCAAATAATAAAGGTAGATTTTTAATATCTTGGATACCTCCGCTTAGTTTACAAAATAAATTATTTATAAAAAATGGAATCAAATATCCATCTAACGAACACATTGGAGCTTTTGGCTGTGACAGTTACGACATTAGCGGTACTGTGGATGGTAAGGGTAGTAAAGGAGCATTACATGGATTAACTAAGTTTAGCATGGAAGACGCTCCTTCAAATCAGTTTTTTCTTGAGTATATATCAAGACCTCAAACAGCTGAGATATTTTTTGAAGACGTTCTAATGGCTTTACATTTTTATGGAATGCCTATACTAGCAGAAAATAACAAACCTCGTCTATTGTATTATTTAAAAAGAAGAGGTTACAGAGGTTTCAGCATGAACAGACCTGATAAGATATATACAAAATTATCTACAACAGAAAGAGAAATAGGTGGAATACCTAACTCAAGTGAAGATATTAAGCAAGCACATGCAGCTGCTATAGAAAATTATATTGAAAACTATGTTGGTCAAATAGAAACTGGACATGGTAATATGTATTTTCAAAGAACACTAGACGATTGGGCTGGTTTTAATATAAATAACAGAACCAAGTATGATGCATCTATTAGTTCTGGATTATCTATCATGGCGTGTAACAAAAACAGATACAGACCAACTGCTATAAGAACTCAAAGTAAAATAGATTTAGGCATAAGCCGTTATAATAATGAAGGATCTTTTTCACAAATAATAAAATAAATGAAGAAAATAACAAACACTTATTCTACTTTTCCTGATCAGGTTGTACCTGACGAAGTTAAACAAAGCATAGACTATGGCAAGCAAGTTGCTCAAGCTATAGAGGGTGATTGGTTTAGTGGAACAAGATCTGGTGTTGAAAACAGATTTAATACTAATTATAATAATTTTAGAACTAGAAGGTTGTATGCTAGAGCTGAACAACCTGTTCAAAAATATAAAGATGAATTAGCTATAAATGGAGATTTATCATATCTTAATTTAGACTGGAAGCCAGTTCCTATAATACCTAAGTTTGTTGACATAGTTGTCAACGGTATGGACGATAAACTTTATGATATAAAAGCATTTGCTCAAGATCCAGAATCAAGAAGAGCAAGATCTAAATATGCAGAAGACATATTAAGAGATATGCAAGCTAAAGAGTTCTTACAGCAAATAGAACAAACTATAGGAATAAACTTATTTAACACTCAGAAGCCTGAAGAACTTCCTGAAAACAAAGAAGAATTAGACTTACACATGATGTTAAGCTATAAGCAAGCGTCTGAAATAGCGTGTGAAGAAGCCATAAATAATACTTTAGAATTAAATAGATACAACTTAACAAAGAGAAGACTAATACAAGATTTAGTAATATTAGGTATGAGTGCTTGTAAAACAAGCTGGAATAAGTCTGAAGGCGTTACGGTTGATTATGTAGACCCATCTCATATGGTTCACTCTTACTCAGAAGATCCTAACTTTGAAGATTTATGGTACGTAGGAGAAATAAAAGCTGTTTCTTTAGCTGATTGTAAAAAACAGTTTCCTAACTTAACAAATGAAGAATTAGAAAGATTAGAACAATACCAAGGTAATAGCCAGTATTTATACAATTGGAATGGCAAGCGAGATGGTAATGCTATATATATTATGTATTTTGAATACAAAACATATAGTGAGCAAGTTTATAAAATAAAAAGAACAGCAACAGGTTTAGAAAAATCTTTAGAAAAGCCAGATACATTTAACCCTGCAAGCAATGATAATTTTGAAAGAGTAAGTAGATCAATAGAGGTTTTATACACTGGAGCAAAAGTATTAGGTTATGACATGATGTTAGATTGGAGATTAGCAGAAAACATGACTAGGCCAAAGTCTAATTTAGTTAAGGTTAATATGAATTATACTTTGTGTGCACCACAAATGTATCATGGAAGAATAAACAGTTTGGTAGGTAGAATGATGGGTTTTGCTGATATGATACAACTTACACATTTAAAAATACAACAAGTAATATCAAAAGTTATACCTGATGGCGTTTATTTAGATGTTGATGGTTTAGCTGAGGTGGATTTAGGTAATGGAACTAGTTACAACGCTAAAGAAGCTCTTAATATGTATTTTCAAACTGGTAGTATATTAGGTAGATCTATGAATACAGAAGGTGATCCTAATGGTGGTAGAATACCTATACAAGAGTTAGTTAAAAATGATGGTGGTTCTAAAATAAATTCTTTAATATCTACATATCAATACTACTTACAAATGATTAGGGACGTAACAGGACTTAACGAAGCTAGAGATGGTAGTATGCCAAATTCAGATTCTTTAGTAGGATTACAAAAGCTAGCAGCTGCTAACTCTAATACAGCTACAAAACACATATTAAATGCTTATTTATATCTTACTGTAAGGACTTGTGAAAACATAGTTTTAAGAACTGCTGATAGTGTAGAGTTTGCCTTAACAGAGGAAGCTTTAAAAAATAGTATATCTACTTGGAATGTAGGTCAATTAAAAGACTTAAAAAATATACACTTATATGATTTTGGTATTTTCTTTGATATGGTACCAGACGAAAAAGAAAAAGAGCAATTAGAGGCTAATATACAAGCTGCATTACAAAGCGGAAGTATAAATCTTGAAGATGCAATAGATATTAGGCAAATAAACAATTTAAAATTAGCTAACCAAATGGTTAAGCTAAAGCGTAAAAAAGCAGCAGAAGCAGCTCAAGCAGCTAATTTAGCAAACATAGAAGCTCAAGGCGCTGCTAATGCTCAAGCTAGTGAAGCCGCAGCTATGGCTGAGGTTAACAAGAGACAAGCTGAAACAGACACTAAACTTAAGTTTGAAAAAGGAAAGTCACAGTTTGAGATTGAAAGAATGAGAGTTGATGCTCAAATAAAAAGAGAGTTAATGCAGTTAGAGTTTAACTATAACATGCAGCTAGGTCAGCAAAAAATTAATAGAGAATCTGACAGAGAACAAGAAATAGAAGATAGGAAAGATAAGCGAACTAAAATAGTTGGCACACAACAAAGTGCTATAGCAGATCAAAAATCCAACAATCTATTACCAATAAATTTTGAACAAAATCAAGATTTAAATATTTAATAACTTATATTATATTATATTATGGCTAAAGTACAAGCAGACGTGGATACTAAAGAACCACTTAAAATGAAAAGAAAGCCGGGTAGACCAAAGAAGCTATCTAGCAACAACGAACCAACAAAAATAAACTTAAAAAAAGAAGAAGATGCCATTTCAAAGCCAAGCACAGTCGTCGTGGATGAAGATAAACAAGCCAAAGATGTGGAAAAAGTGGAGAAGAGAGCACCCGAACCAAGACTTGAAGAGCTTACCAAAGAAGTTGTCAAAAACAAAAATGAGGACAAGGAAGTCACGGTAATAAACGAAGCTCCAGTCGAAAAGAAAGAAGAAGTAAAACCAACACCTGAACCGGTTAAAAGGGATATGCATATTCCTGAAAATGTTGAAAAGCTAATAAGCTTTATGAAAGATACTGGAGGTAATGTTGAAGATTATGTTACTTTAAATAAAGATTACAGCAAGTACGATGATGAACTACTTGTTAAAGAATATTATAAAAAAACTAGGCCACATTTAGATGATGAAGAAATTAACTTTGTAATGGAAGATAATTTTAAATTTGATGAAGAAGTGGACGAAGAAAGATTTGTACGTAAGCAAAGGCTTAAATACAAAGAAGAAGTTGCGAAAGCCAAGAACTTTTTAGAGCAAATGAAAAGTAAATATTATGATGAAATCAAGTTGAGGCCATCTGTTACTAACGAGCAGAAAAAAGCTATGGACTTTTTCCAACGATACAGTGAAGAACAACAACAAATAACAGAAGCAAGAAACAATTTTGTAGATAAAACTAAAAACTTCTTTCAAGAAGAATTCAAAGGTTTTGAATTTAATTTAGGAGAAAAAGCTTTTAGATACAATGTTTCTAACGCTAATGAAATGATAGACGCCCAGTCAGATGTTTCTAAAATTATTAATAAATTTTCTGATAATGATGGAAACATTACTGATATGGATGGTTATCACAAGGCTATTTACGCCGCTAGAAATGCAGATAGACTAGCACAACATTTTTATGAGCAAGGCAAAGCTGATGCTACTAAAGATATAGTTGCTAAATCTAAAAACATTAATCAAGCACCAAGATCAATACCAACGGAAACTTCGTTGCCTAATGGTTGGAAAGTAAGAGCAGTGACAGGTGTTGATAGTTCAAAGCTGAAAGTTAAAAATAAAAAATCATAATAAAAATAAAAAAACATGAGTTTTGTAACAGGAGGTTCATTTCCTGCAAGCATTAACCCTATGCCAAGTCAAGTAGTTGTACAAGATAACTATATTGATTTTAATACGGTTGCTGGTGGACAATGGGCACAACAATATTTACCTGAGCTTTATGAGCAAGAGGTAGAGAGATACGGAAACAGAACATTATCTGGTTTCTTAAGAATGGTAGGCGCTGAAATGCCTATGACATCTGATCAAGTAATTTGGTCTGAACAAAATAGATTACACGTAGCGTATGACAATTGTGCTGTTGCTGCTGGTGGTAAAGCTTTCCCATTATTTAGGGTTACTATTACTGCTCCAGCTGGTGCTGCTGCTACTTCTGGTATTAGAAACGGTAATACTATATTAATATCTGATAATGCTACTGGTTTAGTTACTCTTAAAGCGTTAGTTGAAGATATTAATGACGTAGGAACTAATGGATATACTATCGAGTGTCACGCTTACGAAGGAGCTGCTTTAGCAGGTGCTTTAACTGGTGGATCTTGTAGCTTATTTGTATACGGTTCTGAATTTCCAAAAGGAGTTGACGGAATGTCTGGCGCTATTGAGCCAAACGTTACTACTTTCACTAATTCTCCAATTATCCTTAAAGATAACTATGAGTTAAGTGGATCTGATACTGCACAAATTGGATGGATCGAAGTTGCTACTGAAGACGGTACTTCTGGATACCTATGGTATTTAAAAGCTGAGTCTGAAACTAGACTAAGATTTGAAGATTACATGGAAATGTCAATGGTTGAAGGTGAGTTAAATGCTAACGCTGCTAACTTTACTTTTTCTACTGTAAATAATGCCGCTGGACCTGCGCAAGCAATTAAAGGTACTGAAGGTTTATTCGCTGCTATCGAGGCAAGAGGTAATGTATACTCTGGTTTTGCTGGTGCTGCTGCTCCTGGTTCAGGTGCATTAGGAGATTTCGATGAGATCTTAAAGCAATTAGACAAGCAAGGTGCTATTGAAGAAAACATGTTATTCTTGTCAAGACAAACTGCTCTTGATTTTGATGATATGTTAGCTGCTACTAATGGTGGTTATGCTTCAACAAACTCTGCATCTTACGGATTATTTGATAACGAAGCTGAAATGGCACTTAACTTTGGTTTTGCTGGTTTTAGAAGAGGTTCTTATGACTTCTACAAAACTGACTGGAAATACTTAAACGATGCTACTACAAGAGGTATGTCTAGCGCCATTGATGGTGTTATGGTACCAGCTGGTACATCTACAGTATATGATCAAATGTTAGGTTCAAATATCAGACGTCCTTTCTTACACGTAAGATATAGAGCTTCTGAAACTGAAGACAGACGATTCAAAGCTTGGATCACTGGTTCTGTTGGTGGAGCTTACACATCTGATCTTGATGTAATGAGAGTTAATTTCTTATCTGAAAGATGTTTAGTAACTCAAGCTGCTAATAACTTCGTGTTATTCAAAGGAGCTTAATTAATTATTAACATTTAAAATATAGAAATTATGGGTTTAGTAAAACTAACAACAAACAAAGTTGTACAAGCTGAAGGCATACTACAACTTACAGCAGCAATATCAAGTAATACACTTACAATTGATGTTATCTATGCTTTAGATATGGGATCAAACAAATTAGCGAAAGCTAATGTTGTCTATACTAAAGGTGCTTCTAACTCTTTCACTTTGACTGAGGCAGAATACTTAGATGCATTTGTAAATGCGTTTGGTAGTGCAATGGGAACAAGCGGACCATCTATTATTGGGCCAGTTGTTCAACAAAAAGTAACTGCTACTGGAGTACTAGTAGGTACAATTACACCGGTAATTACGTTAAAGCTTAATGCAGCTATATCTTAATTAAGGTTATACTTAAGATCCCGCTTCGGCGGGGTCTTTTTTAATTATTATATTATATTATATTATGGAACAAACAAAAACAAAAAAGGCTCCAGTCAAAAAGGCTGCACCTGAAGTAAAAAAACCAGTACAAAACTGGGAGTATAAAGATAGAAATTACTATTTAATAGGTAATAAAACACCATTAACTTATACTATAACAAGTAGGCACTCTAAAAGATACCCTTTAGTATGGTTTGACCCAGAACTAGGTTATGAAAGAGAAATGAGATATGCCACTAATCAAAAATCTGTATTTGTAGATGAACAAAAAGGAGACGCTACACTAAAACATATAGTTTTTGAAAAAGGTCATTTATTTGTACCTAAAGAAAAAAGAAATTTACAAGAATTTTTAGATAAACATCCTCATAAAAATTTATTATTTCAACAATTTGATCCTGTAGTTCAAGCCGTACATGAGTTTGAAGATTTAGAAGATGAAATAGTTGCTCTTAATATGGCTTATGAAATGGATATTGAGCAAGCAGAAGCAATAATGAGAGTTGAACTAGGTACTAAAGTAGCTGATTTAAGCTCTAAAGAATTAAGAAGAGACTTACTTATATTTGCTAAAAGAAATCCAAGGCTGCTTGTTGATCTAGCTAATGATGAAAATGTTGTACTTAGAAACTTTGCTATAAGATCTGTAGAAGAAAACATAGTTAATCTAAGCTCTGACAATAGATCGTTTACTTGGGCTAGTAATGGTCGTAAATTAATGAATGTTCCGTTTGATGAAAATCCATATTCAGCAATGGCTGCGTGGTTTAAAACAGACGAAGGACTTGAAGTTTACAGATCTATAGAGAAAAAGTTCAAATAACAAGTGATTATAATTAAGGGTGGTTTACGCCACCCTTTTTAATATATATAAATATGGCAATTAACGTAAACACTGTATACACATCTGTGTTAGGTATTCTTAATAAAGAACAAAGAGGATATTTAACTCCTTATGAGTTTAATCAATTAGCTACTCAAGTGCAGTTAGAGATATTTGAAAGCTATTTTGAAAACTTAAATCAACAACTTAGAGCTCCAGAAAACAATAGTGAATATGCAGATAGAGTTAAAATGCTTCAAGAAAAAATATCCACATTTGAGACATCTTTAGATGCTACTGTTGCTGTGGTTGGCGGCTTTGGTCAATTTGATTTTAGTATTTTACCAGTCAATACACCAGCTGTTCATAGGTTTGGTAGAATAGATTTTACTAATGGTTCAAAACTTCCAGTAGAAATAGATAAAGTAACACGTCAAGAGTTTTTAACATTTAGACGCTCTCCACTCACAGCCCCAAGCGAAGATTATCCTATATGTTATATAGAGGGAACAACTATAAAAATACTACCCCCTATTAAAGCTGTCCCAGCTGGAGCTGATGGTAGCCCTGCTAAAACTTATACTTTAGAATATGTTAGAAAACCAATAGATCCTGTTTGGAATTATACAGTGGGAAGTGTAGGTCAATACATATTTGACCCAGTATCTAATGGTGTTAGTAAGGACTTTGAAATATCAGACTTAGATCAAACAGAAGTTATATTAAAAATATTAATGTACGCTGGTGTAGTTATAAGAGATCCAGAAATTGTACAACAAGCTGCTCAAGCGGTAGCTGCTCAAGACCAATTAGAACAAATTTAAGATGACACAAACTTCAGCTACAACCCCAATAACAGAAAACGACTCGCAATATTACGCAGGGCAATATGGACCAATACAAAACCTTACTGGTGGAAATAAAACGGTTTGGAGTTTTCCAGATTTAAACACTGTATTAATTAGTAATTATGATACTTTTGGTACTCAAGTTAGAGACACGGGTAATTTTACCTTACATTTATTAGCTACATCGACCACTATACCTAGCGCAGGTAATCAAATACCTGTTGAAAATATAGTAGTCACAAACACTACAAATAATACGGTTGAATTAAAGAATGTAGTCGGGTCACTTGTACCTAATCAGGCGTTTATATTTTTACAACTAACTGATATAGCTAGAGGAGATAATTGGGGTAGCTATAGTTATTTAACATTAAACGAAATAATAGATAATTGGTTAATGTCTTATGTAGGTGAAGATAAGATTATACAAAAAATTAAAAGAGCTGATGTGCTTTTTCACGCAAGAAGAGCTATGCAAGAATTATCTTACGATACTTTAAAATCTTATAAGTCTCAAGAATTAACTGTACCAACAAATTTGACAGTTCCTATACCAAAAGACTACGTTAACTATACAAGACTTGCTTTTGCTGATGGATCAGGTGTATTAAGAACAATACAGCCTTTAAGCGGTTTAAGCGGTAATCCTACCGAAATGCCTATTCAAGACGGCGCAACAGGTATTCCTAGTCAAAGTTCTTATGACACAAACCTTGAGGCTTCTCAATCATTAATAGAAGATAGATGGAACAAAGCAAACAAAAATGATATAACAGGAAATTACACTCCTTTTCAATCAGATGGAGTATTTGATGCGGCTTGGTACAAAACAGCATATGGTCAAAGATATGGTTTAGATCCAGTAGTTTCTAACCAAAACGGTTGGTTTTCTATAAGTCAAAGAACAGGTACTTTCAACTTTAGTAGTAATTTAGTAAACCAAATTGTACTTCTTAGTTATATTTCTGATGGTTTATCTTATACTTTAAATAGCATAGTACCTAAATTTATTGAAGAAGCTATGTACTCTCAAATAGCGTCAAGAGTTTTTCAATTAAGAAGAGATGTAGACGGTGGAACTAAACAAGTTTTTAAACGTGATTCTTACGTTAAAACAAGAAATGCAAAAATAAGATTACAAAACCTTAAGCTAGATGAAATAACTCAATGGTTTAGAGGTCAATCTAAATGGATTAAACATTAATCAATGGCTCAAAGCAAATTTCAACACACTTTTACTAAGTCTAAGATGAACAAAGACTTAGACTCTAGATTATTAGGCCGTGACGAGTATAGAGATGGCACCAACATAGCTGTGTCTAGATCTGAAGCCGATGATGTAGGTGCTTTAGAAAATATACTAGGCAATGAAATAATGAGTAGCTTAGATATACCAGCTATAACAGCTTCTTTAAATCTAGAAGGAACTGCAGGCATGTACAAGGAGTTTCCTGCTCAAATAATTGGTGGGTTTTTAAATGAAAACACCAACAAAGCTTATTTCTTTATAACCAACTATCAAGATAATTCATCTAGTAAAGTTTCTAATTTTTGCCCTATAGGTACAAGAAACTCTATAGTATTGTATGATACGGTCTCTGCTAATACGCTAGAAATAGTTAATGGTAGGTTTTTAAATTTTTCGTTAAATAGTCCTATTTTAGATATTACAATGATAGAAAACATATTATACTGGACTGATGATAGAAATCAACCACGTTGTATAAATGTTGAAACTGCTGAAGCTAATATATCGTATTATAGAAATGAAGATCATGTATCTTTAGCTAAGTATTATCCTAGTAAAACAATAGAATTAAATAATCTTTTAGAGTTTGATCAAGCTTTATTTATAAAAGGTGCTGTTCCTACAAGTTTGTTTGATGACGCAACTGAAGCTTTTGAAGCTTATTACGATTTTTTTCTTATAAAAAATAAAGACGCTAATGGAGATGCAATAAACTCAGATTTTATAAACTCTATTAAAGGTAAAATTGGATTAAAAGGTTATTATCAAAGCTCTAATGGATCTACTTTTGATTTTACCGTAGCTATGGTAGATACAAGTTATCTTCAAAGCGGTCAAGTAGTATTAAATATACCGGGATCTACCGCTACTGGATATTGTGCTATTTACATAGATAGAGACTTAAGTGGAGCTGATACACCGTACTCTTCAGGTACTGCTGTTTTTAATGACAAAATAAGATTTATTCAACCTAGCGCTAAAGATGTTAGCTCTCCATGGTTAAGAGAAACTCAAACAAAGATTGAAATTGAACTAATAGATGCAGCTAGTTATCAATGTGCAAGCACTGGAGCTAGTCTACAACCTAGTCATTTTCTTTATAAATATGGATTGGCTTGGAAAAACAAGAGATCTGTTGGATCCCCAAACACTACTTATTGGAATATTCAAGGCAACTCTCAATGGCCAGTTCGTGGACAAGGCGAAATTTGGGGAGGTAATGTATTAAGAACAGTTTCATATACTAGGGTTACACATCCAAAATTAGATCCCTTAAAATATTATGTTATAAAAAGTGTACAAGATCCTGAGTTAGGCGGTAAATTTAACCTTCACGAATTAAACTTACAAGCAAACACAACAACTAATCTTGTAACAGCAGACTTACCTTTAGCAGTAGGTGACGTTCTTTCATTACATTTAGCAAACCCATATTGGATAGACGATTTTGCTGGTGATGAAGCTTTTTTAGAAGATAAATTTGTTAGATTTGCTTATAGATTTAAATACGATGATGGACAACACTCTTTAATATCTCCATTTACACAAGAAGTTTTTATACCTAAACAAAAAGGATACTTCTTAAAGACTATAGGTATGAAAAAATCTACCGGCGCTAGTGTAAACGAATATAAATCACAAGTTCAAAAAGCAGGAGAAGATACTATAGTTGAATTTATGGAAAATGAAGTTACACAAGTTTCACTACAAATACCTTGTGAATACAACTTTAGTCAAATAAACAACGAATTAAAAGTAATAGAAATAGATATTTTATATAAAGAGTCTGTAAGCCAAAACATAATGTTAGTAGAGTCTTTAAAGGTTACTGACTCGTCAATATCTAATAATAATACTAAAAAATTAACGTACAACTACAACTCTAAAGAACCTATAAAAACTTTAAGATCTTCTGAAACAACTAGAGTTTATGACAACGCACCTGTTAGAGCTAAAACTTTATCATCTGCTGGAAATAGAATTATACTAGGTAATTTTTATGACAGACATTCTGCTCCAGGAAATTTAAACTACTATGTTGCAGCTGGAAGAAAATTTATGCCTAGTACAACTTCTGGGCCAGCAAGCGCAAGCAAGTACGATCCTAAAGATACCGCCTTACCTAATAAATTTTCTACTGTTTCATATCCAAAACATAGTTTAAAACAAAATAGAACATATCAAGTTGGCTTAATACTGCAAGATAGATATGGTAGATCGTCTGATGTTATATTATCAAAAGCAGAAGATCAAAATATACCATTAACTACAGGTGTTTTTGCAAATGATAATTTAATCTTTGGTGGATCAACTATATATCACGATTATTTTAACTCTGTTGTAAACCCGCTAACTGCAAGCAGTGATATTACTACTTCTACAAACATAGAGTCAGGTATTATAAATTGGCCTGGAGATAGTTTAAAAGTGTTAATGACAGGTTTTATACCTGAAGAAGTTGCAGATTTAAGAGGTTACCCTGGTCTTTATAAAAATCCATATACCACTCTAACAACAACAGGCCAACAGTTTGATTATATTCAATTTGCTGGGGGTGGCGTTGCAGATTATATAAAACCAGGCATGCTTGTGGAGTGGCAAGAATCAGGCGAAACTAAACAAGCTTACGTTTTTTATATTTTAAATAACTTTGGAAATGGTGGTACTAATATAGTATATTTAAGAAATGATGATGGTAGTTCGTCATTAAAGCCAGCTAGTGGAACTTCAGTTACTTTTTATAGTTTTGATAAGCCAACTGGTTGGTATAGTTACAAAGTAGTAGTTAAGCAAAAACAACAAGAGTATTATAATGTTTATCTACCTAGTATATTAGATGGCTTACCAGTTATTAAGCCTTTCACTTTAGAAAATGCTGCTACTTTTACTAGTGGTAGTAATCAAGTAGTAATGACACCTGTAACAGGTATAGAGTATTTAACGTTTCCACTATTAGAAGGTATGAAAGTTGTTACAGGCGGTGGTAATACTTATTACATTCAAAACATATTAAACTATACAACTTTTGAAATTACCCAAAATGCTACAGCAACAGAAAGTAATGTAAATTTTACTTGCAGTACTGCTTCTAGTAATGGTATACTAAATACTACAACTTTGTTGACTGACAACGCTAATAAAGTTCCTCCAGCATTAAATGAAACTACTCCAATACAAGTTCAATATTCTACTAGTGATACAGAATTAATACCAAGAGCTGCTCAAGTTACTAATTGGACCGCGTCTTCAGCGTCTCCATTTTTTACAACTAACAACCAGCCTTTACCTCAGTTTCCTAAAAAACAAACTTTAAAAGTTAAAGCTATAGGTAATTATGACGGTCTTTTTGAAAGAGGTAGTTATAATGGTCTTTATCAAGCAGACACAAATCCTCCAACAGCTATAATAGAAAATGTATTTTCAATAGGAAAAGACTCAGATACTGCATTACCTACAGCCGAACAAGAGCCAATTCCAGCAATATATGAAACTACTCCTACAACTTCAGCTTTAGATATATACTATGAAAGTAGCACTTCTGGATTAATATCTGATTTAAATAATTTAATTTTTAAAACACTTAATGTTCCTAGTGTATTTAGAACTTATAATACAACAGATGTTGTTGAGTCTATATCGGTTAATGAAAGCTCTGATTGGTCTACTTCTGATTTAACAATAGCAACTCTTACTATACATGATCAAAATGGTAATAGATATGATTACTACAGCTCAACTGGAAAGTCTCAAGATATAGATTTAAAAGATATTTCTGTTACAAAAGCTTTTTATAGAGATGGAACTCCTTTGTCTAATGGCGAAATAATAGATTCTATACTTTTTGAAAAGTTTTCAGCAACAGATACTAATAATAGATTTTTAGTTAAGCTTAATTCAAACTTTAGTGGATATAGTAGTATAAATGAAGATATTAATGATATAACTGTTATAGTTAATTTTTCTGCTGCTTTAAAAAATTCCATGTTACCTAATGGAGCTAACGATACTTTTATTTACGAAAAGTATTCTCTACCTTTAAAAATAAACATGTTAAACACTAAGCCAGCACTTAACAATGATTATATAGCTTATGATGGAACTGTTTATTATATAAACAATGCTAGAGCCATTGATCCTGTAGCTACTACTGTAGTTGGAATTTCTAATCCTTGGAATAATAATAATGGTAATAGCACCACATTGTCATCAGCTACAAACGGAGGAAATATAAATAATACAGCAAATAGAGCTAATACGCAAGAGTTAATATTAAAGCTAGAAGTAGACTTAGCGGCTGGTACCAACTTTGTTCCAGCTGAAAGCGTGCCTAACTTAGGTTTATATCTTTCAGATGCAGGTCTTAATCCTGGAAGTGTTGTATTAGCCACTACAGGAAAATCTTTAGAAACAAAAGGAAACATTAGATGTAGAATAATGGCAGTTGATAGAAATGGAAGAGGTTTGTCTACTTTAATATCTGACTTTATAATAAGATTTAAAAATTGATAAAAACAAGTAATAATATATAGTATGGGCCAAAACACTTTACCTATTGTAGAAGTTGACTATTACAACTGTATAGTAAACAAGAAAATACTAACACCACAGCCTGCAAATCAAACAGGAGCTTTAACTGTTCCCGGTAGCACAGGGGTAGCGGCTGACAATGTATTTCCTATATGTCAAGTATTTGCTCCTCCATACACGTTAACTGCTCCATATGGGCTAGGTCAACCTTTTACAACTGATAAAATAGCTTCTGTTGTTTTTGAAAACTTTTATACAGAAGAAATGTATATAAGAGGTGGTTTTAACAATAGCTTTATGTCTTTAGGCGTAAAAGCCTACTTAGATGAAGAAGAACCGTTACAGCAGCATAGGTTTAATGCTTTAATATATTCAGGTGTTTTTAACTCTAGGACTGGAATAAATAGAACTAATCAATTTCCAGTTGGAACAAATATAACTAAAGCAGCTAACCCACAAAATGGATCTATACAAAAAATATATGCTGAGCAAAACAATTTAATAGTTTTACAAGAAAACAAATGTAGTAGAGCTTTAATAGATAAAGATGCTATATACAATGCTGAGGGCGGCGGAAGTGTAGTTACGGCAAATAACGTAATTGGAGAAATAGTACCTTATGTAGGGGAATATGGAATAAGTAAAAATCCTGAAAGTTTTGCTATATACTCTTTTAGAAAATATTTTGTAGATAGAAACAGAAACGCAGTGTTGAGAATATCTGGTGACGGTATTACAGAAATATCTGAAAATGGTATGCGTGATTGGTTTAGAGATAATTTAACTGTATTAGATGATGATTACAACAATACATTTGAAATAATATTAAAATCTACTACTTCTAGTAACCCTAATGCAGGTCAAAGTGGACCAGGCTACACGAATAATGGTCTTAGCCCTATTAAACAATTTGGTCTTTTAGGTTCAAAAGTATTTTTTGAGTACGGAAACAGTGGCGAATATGTAGACATGAATTGCACGTTTATAGGTGTGAGAGAAGCTCAAACAACAAATGATTATATGTTGTTATCTAGAGTTATAACACAAACAGAGTTAACAAATATAACTAATATAAAGCTTTTAGGTAATTATAGAAGTAGAGTTTATGGTGGTTATGATGCTTATAATAAACAGTACATTTTATCAATACAGCCTAACAATTCCAAAGTATATACTCAACCAAATACACCAACTGTACCTAAGCCAGATAATGTTTATTATACTTTAGGTTATGATCATCAAGTAAAAGGTTGGCCTAGCTTTTATTCTTATAAGCCTAGCTTTATTGGTAGTTTAAAAAATACTTTTTATACAATTAATAACGACTATTGGAGTGAAGATAATACAGTAACCATACAGAAAGGTCTTTATTCTCATTATGCTAGCTCTACACCTCACGGGCAGTTTTATTCTATAGATCATGATTCTGATGTTACTATAGTAGCTAATGCTAATCCTTCTTTACAAAAAGCTTTTTTAGCTGTTGACTATGAAGGAGACAGTGGTTGGCAAGCTGAGTATTTGACTAGTGATAGAACAGGCCAAAGCGTAAGTAGAGAAGTTGGAGGAGTTTGGAATAATGCATGGCAGTTTAATAGCGATAATGCTAATCTAATATATAGTTATGTGCAAGGTGCATATGACAGTCTAGGCAACACTGGTACTTCTGCTAACCCAAATAACGCGCCACTATTGCGAGCTGGTTTTGATAGAAAAGAAAACAGATACGTTGCTAATTTAGTAAACAAATCAACAGCAGCTCCAGGAGAAGTAAATTTTGGAAATAGAATAAGTGGAGTTAAAGGTTATTATTTAGATATTAAATTTAAGACAGATAATGTTACAGCCCCTGGCGGAATGAAAGAACTTTATTCTATAGGTGTAACGTTTAACGTGTCTTCACAGTAATTAAATTAAATGGAAATAAGAAAATTAACAGAGTCTGATTATGAGACTCTTAAAAAATGGTGGAAAGCATGGAAGTGGCCGCCAGTAGAAAAAGAATTTTTACCAGATAATGGAACTGGTGGTTTTGTAGTAGAAAAAAATGGCACTATGATTGTTGCAGGATTTATTTATGTAACTAATTCTAAGGCAGTTTTACTTGAATGGATAATATCTAATCCAGAATATAGAGAAGATGACAGAGATATGGCTATAACGTGCTTAATTAGCACGGTAGAAAAGATAATAAAAGGATGGGGATATAAATATATATTTACTATAGGCAGAACAAAAGCATTAATAAACAAACACAAAGAATTAGGGTGGCATGTAGATGATAAACCCTCACATGAGATAATTAAAATTTTAAAATAAAGATATGGCAGTAGCAACATCATTAGTAATAGCAGGAGCCGTAGCTGCGGCCGCTGGAGCGACCACTCAAGGTATAGCAGCTAGAAGAGCTAAAAACGAAGCAGGAGACCAAAACGAAATTAAAAACACTATGCAAAGTGCTTTAGATTCTTTAGTAGAGGAAAGACCTGCTTTTAATAATCCTTATGAAAACATGACTAATCAATTTGAAAATCTTGATAATCCTTATGCTAATCTTACTGTAGCTACTGAAGCTTTTAAAATGCAAGCTGAACAGGCAGATCAAGCATTGGCTAATAGTTTAGATGTAATGATGGAAACAGGCCAAGCCGCTGGCGGTGCTACCGCTTTGGCTCAAGCAGCTTTACAAAGTAAAAGAGGTATAGCAGCTACTATACAAGCTCAAGAAACTCAAAACAAATCTTTAGCCGCTGAAGGAGAGATGACAACACAAAAACTAGAAGCTGAGGGTGCTCAAAGACTAGATGAAATGAAAGCTCAAGGAAGTATACTAGAGCAACAAGATGCTATTAACTTCCACGAAGCTAAAATGGATCGAACAGCTAAGTTGTTAGACAACGCTGCTCAAAACGAAATGGATGCTAAAGCAGCTAGATCAGCAGCTATAGCAGGTATAGGACAATCAGTAGTTCAAGGAGTAGGTATGATAGTGCCAGGTTTTAGTTCTCTTGGAGGCGAAATTCCAGCAGGTGCAGCACAAATAGGTAAATAATAGAATATGAGCTTTACAAATCCACAAAGAATAATAAATAAAGAGTTTGACACTTATATAAATAGTGGTAAAAACTTAACTAATAGTGTTGCTAAAACAGTTGGTGACATGAGAACGCAAGTAGCTAAGCAGAAAAAATATACTACAGAGCTGCAGCAATCTCAAGATCAAGCTGATTTTGCGATGAGATCAAAGTTAAATGAATTAAGCTCTACTGGTAATCAAATATTAGATGAAAATATTTTATCTTTTTGGAATGAAAAAGTTGATGGTTATTTTAAGATAAAAAACTTAATGCAAGAAGGTCATATAACTAGACAAGAAGGTAATAGAGAACTTGCTAGAATATCATCTTTAGTACCTAAGTTTTCTAAGTTAGTAAAATCTGTAGGTGAAAACTCTGCTAACTTCAAGACTGACATAGCAAATGGTAATGTATCTTCAGTTGGTTCTATAGAAAATAAAAGAATATTAGACTTAGTTGGTAAAGGTGGAAACGTAGGTATAGTTGAAAAAAATGGAGAGTTATACTTGTTCACTCCTCAAGATGGAGAAAACGAACCAGCCATGATAAATGGTAGTCAGCTGTTAGCTGATGAGGTTAATGGAACGCCTATGTATCAACAGAAACCTAACTTGTCAGAACCAGGCACTGCAATATTTAACAAAGTAATTCAACCAGACAGTTTAGATGGTGGATTTGTAGAGTATGTAACAGTTACAAAAGGCCAAAACAATCCTGTTACTGGAGAACCTATTACAAACTTAGAAGAAGGTAAAAAATATACTTACAAAACAATAACTCAAAAAAGAAGACCTGATGCTATAGCTAAAATTGTTAACAGTCCAGCTGTTGCAACAATGGTAGCTAATGATAATATGATGGCTAAGGTTTGGCAAGATGAAATACCTGATGAAGAAATTGAAAAAATTGCTATTGAAATGGGGTTTGATCCTTCTTTATATAAAGATGCTTGGCATGATTATGCTGAAGACATGTCTGAAGAACAAAGAGCAAAGTTAGATCAAGAACAATCCGCCATAATGAAACAGTATTTAGGAACTAAGTTTTATAATGACAACGCAACTATGGATAATACATTGAAATTTGTTAAAGAAGAAGTTTACGATCCTAACGAACAAAATGATAAAGGAAATCCTTACTACATGGAAACAGTTGAAAATGTTTATGACTTTTTCTCAAATCCAGTTGCAAATCAAAATATAGTATTAAATACTGAAATAAACGGTAAAACAGTTAATGATGTTGTAGTGAACTCTGATGGCACTATAACTTTAAATCAACTTGATTACAGTTTAGACGAAGGAACTGGTGGTAACGTTATAGACAAAACTACTTTTATAGCCAAGTATGATCCAAAAGATCCTGTATCAATGTCTAAGTTAGCTCAATCAATGCAAAAATCTATTGGTGGTAATAACAAAGATAACAATGAGGCAGTGTTTAAAATGAATAAGCTCTATCCTGCTTACTATAACAAGAGAGTAGCGGAAAGAGAAAAAGCAGAAGCTGAAGAAGCTGAAAAAGGTGGTTTTGGTGGATTTGTTGACAACGACTCTTATAATAAATGGAAACTGACAAACGAGCTAGACAAGCTATCAGATGAAGAGAAAAAAGTTTTATCAGGAGATAGAAAATTAACAAACTACTTGTATTATAAAAACAACCCAGATAAAGGAAAAGAAGTAACTCAAAAGATGATAAATGAAGCTGAGTATGAAGCAATGAAAAGAATCCTAGAGTTAAGAGAAAAAAAGAGTCAAGCATTATCTAAAACATAAGTAAATGTACGAAATAGACGGAATAAAATTTACTAAAGAAGAGCTTGAGGTTAGAGCTAAAGAACTAGGCATAACCTTTGAAGAATTGCTTGCTAAAAACTCTGAGCTAATTAAACAAGTAGGGGCAGCTCCTGAAGAACTTATGCCTGTGGAAGATGGTGTATTTATACCTGAAGAACTGACCAACCCTAAAATACCAGGAGTTGAACAAGAAATAGAAAAAGCTAGACAAGATCTAACACCAACGGAGCAAGAGACTAAAGATAAACAAGAGAAAATTAAATCTTTTGATAATCAAATAGTAGAGTACAATAATGAGATTAAGAAAATACTAAACATGCCTAACACTACTGGTCAGCAGCGTTTAGAAATGGTTAATCAATTACCTGTTCCAGAAAGCGCAACAGCAAGACAGCCAGATGTGGATGGCACTGAGCTTGCTATGCCTGACAATGAAGATGGTTCAACTTCTTATGTAGAAAATGAATATACTAAAAGGGATTATTCTAATGCTACTAAAAGAGTACAAGAAAGCGAAAACAAAGAAGAAACTTATAGTAATTTATTTAATGAGTTTTTAATGACTGACCCTCTTGTAGATTCCAGAAGAAATTTTTATGTTCAAAATGTTTCAGAAAAAGTTGAAGCTTTTAAACAAGAGCTTGTAGATAAAAACGTATATGATTTAAGTACAAGAGAAGGTGTTGATGCAGCTCAAAGAAGAGTAAATGAATACTATGCAAGCCTTATAGATGAGTCCATGCAAAGTGATCCTGTAGTATTGCAACAAGCAGAAAAAATAAGTGAAATGCTTGGTATAATGAATGCTGCAGAGAACAAAAGAGAAGCTAGAGGAAAAAGCTTAGTTTATAGCCTTTCAGATTTTGGACAAGCTTATTATGGTAAAGGATCTATAATGTCTGATATTATTGCTGGTATAGAGAGCTTAGCTGTCTCAACTCAAGCTTTAACTAGTAATTCAATGGATGTTATTGGTGCTCAAGTAGATGGCAAAAGAAAAAACCAAGCACAAGACGTGTTAAATCAAATAGCTACTTTAGAAAGTGAAGGTAAATCTGAAAATGACGAAGTATCTGTTAGGATAGGTGAAAGAAAACAAGGAGAAATATTAGATAATAGAGTTTTATTAAAAGGCACTATAAAAGAATTAAAAGCTAATGCTGAAAAAAACTTACAAGAAGGATCACAAAGCTTAGAGGAGAATATAACTCAAATGCAAGAGTTTGAAGAATACAGAGCTTTAGCTGAGCAAGCTAAGTTTTCTGATGGTATAAGTTTTAGAGATATTATGATTGGGTTAGGTGGTTCTATACCTCAAATGACCGCTGCTTCTGCAGGTGCGGTAGCAACATTTGCATCTGGAGGTGTA